>Ga0102910_1000608_pt1 | contig 9962 bp, 9 predicted proteins | sample Colrivmeta1558A3_FD_78501 | JGI IMG/M metagenome (GOLD analysis project Ga0102910, IMG submission 78501) | Estuarine microbial communities from the Columbia River estuary - metaG 1558A-3 | ecosystem: Environmental > Aquatic > Marine > Intertidal zone > Estuary | place: USA: Columbia River Estuary... | reverse complement strand
TAATACATGGTTCTCCACTGGTTTCGCCGCGACCTTCGGCTCGAGGACAATGCGGCCTTGGCCAAAGCCATGTCGTCCGGCGAATCGGTTCAGCCGGTCTTCATCTTTGATTCACGGATTTTAGATCGCTTAGAGGATCCTTCGGATGCCCGGGTCTCGTTTATTCACGGGGAATTGATGCGCCTCCATGCCGAAATAGCGGCCCAAGGCGGCCATCTGTGGGTGGTTTACGGGGATCCTCTCGTTTGGCACCAAGCTTGGGCGTCTGACCCCGAAATTCAGGGAGTCTATGTGAACCGCGACTATGAACCCTATGCCGGAGAACGCGATGAGGCCGTGGCGAGGCTTTACCGAGAAGCCGGCAAGTGGAGCAAGTGGTCGAAGGACCATGTGTTGATGGAACCCAAAGAGGTGCTCAAGGACGACGGCACCCCATACACCGTATTTACGCCCTATTCGCGGAAATGGCGCAGCCATTTTACCCCTGATCATATTATGCCCTATCCCACCCCTAGAGGAGGGTGGAACGCGGGTGATGCCCCCTATGCCATGCCAACCTTGGAGGAAATGGGATTTAAGGCCCAGGACCGTTCGGTGCCGCATCGGGACATCCCTTTAGCTGTCCTCGATGCCTATGAATCCAAGCGTAATTTTCCGGCACTCCCGAATGGCACGACGCGTCTTGGGGTCCACTTGCGCTTTGGCACCATTTCCATTCGCTCGTTGGCCCGTGCGGCCTATCCAGATCACACCAAATTCCTGACGGAGTTGATCTGGCGAGACTTTTACCAAATGATTCTGAAGCATTTCCCGGAAAGTCCGAAGAAGGCCATCAAACCCGCCTATGACCGCATCGTTTGGGAAGCCAATGAGGACCACTTCACGGCCTGGTGCCAAGGCAAAACTGGCTATCCCTTGGTCGACGCCGGCATGCGTGAATTGAATGCCACCGGCTTTATGCACAATCGGGTACGCATGGTGGTAGCGAGCTTCTTGACCAAGCACCTTCTGCTCGATTGGCGTCTGGGAGAGGCGTACTTTGCTGCGAAGTTGATGGATTTTGATCTGGCCTCCAATGTGGGTGGATGGCAGTGGGCGAGTGGGTCAGGCTGTGATGCCGCCCCCTATTTCCGAATCTTCAATCCGGCGAGCCAGTTGGAAAAGTTTGACAAAGACCTCCGATACGTCCGGAAATGGGTACCTGAATATGGAACCGCCCATTACCCCAAGCCCATTGTGGATCACAAGGAGGCCAGGGAGCGTTGCTTACTTCGTTACAAAGAAGGTTTGGCCTCGGCCAATTCTGGGTTGTAGCCAAAAAGGCCTTTTTCTTTGATAATGGTGTCCACATAGGTGGGCAAGCCTTCTTCCCATCCGTTCTCGCCATGGCGAATTTTGTGGAGAATTTCTCGACTCCAAACATTTAAAATGGTTGGGTCAAAGTCCTCGATGTCGCGCATTCGGCGATTGTAAAAGAGGTAATCAAAAACGGGACGAAAACGCGGGTGCATTTCGACATCCTTGATGGTCGCCACACCGTTTTCATCATCCTTGCGGAAGGGATAGCCATAAATGACCAAGTCCTTGGAGAAAATCTTGCCGAAGGCTTCGAGGATGCCGCCATTGAGATCGCGGTAGTACTTCTCCTCAAAAATCTCTTGCAGGCTGGGTATGCCCATGATCAGGCCCATCCGCTTTTTGGTGTAGCCCGAGAAGTAGTCCACCAGCTTGTAGTACTCTTGGTAGTTAGAAATCAGGACCGTTTGACCAATGGAGCATAGGATCTCGGCCCGATCCAAGAAATCTTGTTCATCCAAATCGCCGTCTGTCAGCAAATTGTTGAGGGTGATTTCAAAAAGAACGACCATTTTATCCTTGTCAACCCGCTTGGATTCGATGAATTTCTGATAGCCCTTCTTCACCATGTCCATATTCACTTTGGTGACAGGACGGAAGGAGCCCCGCATGGCCAAAATGTTCTTTTTGTAGAGCAATTCCGCAGGCAAGAGATTCTTTCCTTCGGGGCCAAAGATGACGGCGTCGGTAAAGCCATTCTTGATCAACTGCAAGGACATCAATCGGTTGTCGACATGCTCAAAATCCGGTCCAACAAAATTGACGAGGTCAATCTCTATGGCTGAACGATCAATGCCGTCATACAAGCTGAGCAGGAGGGCTTTGGGATCCGCATGCATAAAGTGTACCCCATAGATCAGGTTCACCCCTAGGGTTCCGATCGTTTCCTGCTGGTGTTTGGCGTCGTTTTCGAGGAGGCGTACGTGAATGATCACTTCGTTGGCGGCACGTCCCGGTTCCGTTTGGAATCGGATACCAATCCATCCATGACCTTTGAAGGTCTTGGCAAAATTGATGGTCGCTACCGTATTGGCGAAAGCGAAATAGGTCTTCGTTGGGTGCTTGTCCCGGGAGAGGCGGTCCTCAAGAAGCATATATTCGTGGCCGAGCATTTTGCGCAAACGGCTTTCCGTCACATAGCGTCCGTCGGTTTCAATGCCATAGATCGCATCCGAAAAGTCTTTGTCGTAGGCACTCATGGCCTTGGCGATCGTGCCCGAAGCGCCACCTGCACGGAAAAAGTGCCGGACTGTTTCCTGCCCCGCACCGATTTCGGCAAAGGAACCGTAGATGTTCGAATTTAGGTTCACACGCAGCGCTTTTTGTGCTGCTGACAGTACCATGTCTCCCATAATCCAAAGGTATGGCTAAATTCGCAGGATGATGCCCATTCAACTTGAGTTTTTAGGCACCGGAACCTCCGGAGGTGTGCCCCTGATTGGCTGCGCTTGCCCGGTTTGTACGTCTGCCGATTCCCGAAATCTTCGGTTGCGTTCTTCCGTGGTCATTCGCTACGGCTCAAGGGCGGTGCTCATTGATTGCGGTCCGGACTTTCGGCAGCAAATGCTTCGTGCGGGACAAACCCATCTGGACGCCATCGTGCTCACGCATGAGCACATGGACCATGTCGCTGGATTGGATGAAGTTCGGCCATTGAATTATCAGCAAAAGGCGGATATGTCCATCTATTGCACCGAGCGCGTAGCCAGCCGGCTTAAGCAGCAGTTTGCCTACGCCTTTGCGGAGGACAAGTACCCCGGTGCCCCGGGGCTAAACCTTGAAACGATTCACCCGGATCAACCGTTCTCCGTGGGAGGGCAGCCGTGGATACCGATTTTGGGACAACACGGTACGTGGCCCGTGCTCGGATTTCGGATTGGCGATGTGGTGTACCTCACGGATGTTTCGGGGATGGCGGAAGAGGAGGTGGCCAAAATTCGTGGAGCCAAGATTTTGGTCGTCAACGCATTGCGACGAGAATCGCATGTGAGCCACTTTTCTTTGTCTGAGGCCCAAGCCTTTGCGGCGTCAACAGGGGTCCCCAATACCTACTTCACCCATATCAGCCACCAAATGGGTGACCACGCGGAAACAGATCGTGAGCTCCCCGCAGGGATGCATTTGGCCTACGATGGATTGCAACTAGAGGCTTAAGCCAAGCCAGTGATGTGGGAACCGAGAATGGTTCCAACCGCCCGACCATTTTGCGTCCATGAGGGCACGTTCACGCCTTTTGTGGCCAAACCTTCTGCGGAGCCATCCAAGGCAAAGACCGTCAAATCGGCGGGCATGCCCACTTTGATTTCACAGGTTCCCAAGTGGTAGAGCTCACGCGCTCGGTGGGCGACGGCCTCGATCCAACGCTCCAGTGCCTCGTGGCTCGGATAAAGATGTCGGTACCATCCAAAGGTGTGTTCAATGGTCGCTGCGCCAAATAAAGCCTGGCCCCATTCACAGTCTTTGGCCTCCGTGTCCATGGGTTGGTGGTCACTGACAACGAGGTCCAAGGTCCCGTCCATAAAACCCTCCCACAGTGCTTCGCGGTCTTCCGAGCTCCGGAGTGGAGGCAGGACTTTATAGGTGGAATCGAAGCCGCGAATGTCTTCCTCGGTGCCAATGAGGTTGGCAATCGCGACATCTGCGCTAATCTGCTGTCCTCGCGCCTTCGCCGCTCGGATCGCTTCGACCCCTTCCGCCGAACTAACCCCAGCAATGTGGAGGTGGCCGCCTGCGTACTCTTGAATCATCACGTCCCGTTGGATGCGCAGACTTTCTGCCAACGTGGGGATAGGGGAGAGTCCTTGCGAAAGGGCCACAACGCCCTCATGTGCTTGCCCAGAGGGGCAGAGGTGACGTTCGTAGGCAAAGCTCTGCACATGTGTGGGCAAATCGGCCGAGTACTGCAAGGCCAGTTGAAGGAGGTGAGGATTGGAAATGGAATGGGTATCGTCGCTAAACGCCACAGCGCCTCCTTCGAGCATATCCAGCATTTCGGCCATTTGCTCACCCTGGAGCCCCTTAGAAACCGCCCCGATGGGAAGGAATTCCACGGGAAGGGAACCGGTAGCTTGGTGTAGGGCCTCCACATGGGGACGGCTGTCCCTTGCCGGAGTGGTGGAAGGCATGACGGCCACATGGGTAAAACCGCCATGGCTTGCTGCATGGGCTAAACTCGTGTAGGTTTCCCGCTCTTCGTGACCGGGTTCGCCGGAGCGCGCTCGACCATCGACCCAACCGGGACTGACCAATCGGCCCCGGGCAGATTCGAGCACCGTCGCTCCGCGGGCATCCAAGGTGTCGCCGATGGCCACAATGGAGCCATCTTCGAGGAGCAGGTCCACCGTTTGGCCGTGGTGTGGGGAACGGGGATCCATGATGAGCACGTGCGGGAGAAGAATCTTCATGGCGTGTAGGGTCGAACGTTAATCAAAGTAAAATAGAAACCGTTGTCCGGTTTCTGCACAAGTACCAGTTTTCCAGCGTAGGTTTTCACTGCGTCGGTCGGGAGCCTCCCAGGTGGGGTGGCGAATTCCAGGCCCATGACGGACTCCGGTCCAGCTCCACCGCAAAAGAAGCAAGAACTAAAAGGGTAGGCGCTGAGGGCGTAAATCTCTCCTTTGTTGTCCACGGGAAGGACATAGCCCGTGATGAAGATTTCCTTTCCGCGAAGGGCGTAGATCTGTTCGGGGTAGCTCGCCTCTAAGGACCAAATGCCTTTTTGGGTATCGTAAAACTCTGTGAATGAAACTGTTGCAAGTTCTCTCCACGTTAATTTGGTCGGGCTAAAAAGGGAAAAAGCGGTGGCCGTGAACAGAACCCCGATCAGGGTCAACGGCTTAAGAATCGACCAACGCACGGTGCAAAGGTATTTTTTGTAGCCAAACCCAAGGCCCTAAACCGGCAAAAAGTGCTAAAAAAAGATGGAGAACCCACCAAAGTTGGTCCGGTTGAAGGTCCCACCAAAGATCAGCATACAAGCTAAACCCGGCCGGAAGCCACCATTGGGAGGTGGCATATGCGAGGGCGAGTGTCGCGTAAGTCAAAGCAAAGGCCAGCAGCGCGAGTAGAAGGTTTTGTCCAAGAACAAGGGCGGCGATTTGGCCCCAGGTGCCACCCATGGCCCGGACGAGCGCATACTCCCCCAGTCGTTCGCGAATGTGGCTTTGGAGGAGCAGGAACATGGACAAAGAGGCGATGCCCGTAAGCAGCCATGAAATGAGCCGTAGGATGGCGCCCCCTTGGTTCATCCAGCCGACCATGCGGTTGGCCTCCATCGCCGGAGAAACCGCCATGAGAGGACTTTGCCGCTGGATTTGACCGGGCAACATGAGGCGGGTCATGGGGGATTCAATCCGGGCGAGGACGGCCGTGTACTCCGGTGCGCTGTGTTCATGGACGGCCCATACACTCTCGAGAGAAGTCCAAATCACCTCATTCCAAAAGGCTTGATCGGGTGTGACAATACCCACGACGGTGTAATGATGCTCGTCGTGATCACCTAGGTCATCCACGGCGCCATGACTGCCATGAAAATGATCACCCAAGGCCAACCCCTGGCGTTCGGCGATGGAACGCGGTAGGACTACCTCGAGGGCTCCCTCGGGCCATCGTCCTAGGATGGGTTGCCGGCTGACACCATTCCACGTGGCACTATCTGACCCGAGAATCCGGTATCCTTGGTAATTGTCTCCATACGCCAAACGGCGTACATGGCTCAAATCTGGATGACTCAGCCATTTTTCCGCTTCGGCGATGGAAATGTTGCCGGAGGCTTGATCCCGGTGAAATACATGGGCCAAGATGGCTTGGGTGGGGGATCCTTTCGCGGCGAGCAAAAGATCGGTCCCCTCAAGGGTCCGGGTAAGTTGTGCTTCGGCGGTACGCTCCAAGCGGGTCGTCATCGCCAATCCGATCATGCCCAAGGCCCATATTACCGCCACAAAGAAACTCGTCGCTTTACGGTGCCAAAGAGCTCGAAAGGCAAAATGAAGCGCCTTCATGGGAGCGTGATGATTCGGTCCACAAAGGGGGCGAGACGGGCGTCATGGCTAGATACCAGCATGGCACGATCGCCCAGGATTTCCCGAAAAAGATGGAGCAATTGCTCGGCATGCATGTCGTCCAAACTCGCAGTGGGCTCATCGGCTAAGATCACCGGAGCCGTTCCCATGAAAGCACGTAAGGCATTCACCCTTTGCTGTTCGCCCAAACTCAAAGTGCGGGCGGATTGCCCCTCTTTCCCCGCCAAGCCCACGCGACCAAGGGGTGCAGGTTCTGCGGTAAGTCCTTTGGACCACGCAGCGAGTGCGAGGTTCTCATTCAAGCTCAAGCTGTTCCAAAAAAAAGCTCGTTGAGGCATGAGGCCCAGAGCATGGCGACGCCAGCCACGTGGAGTAGGGGATGATGCATGGTATATGGGATGGCCAGTGATTTCGACATGGCCCGAATGCATGGGGAGCAAGCCGGCGAGGGCATGCATCCAGGTGGATTTGCCACTGCCAGAATTTCCTTGGAGGAGCACCAATTCCCCAGGGAGCAGTTCTAAGGGAGGGAAAACAAATGTTTTTCCCCCTTCCAGAGAAATTTCGAGTTCAGTGCTTTGTAGGACCCATGACATTTCTCCAAAACTACTCCGCTCAGCCGGAATATGAATTAATTTTGGCCGACCATTTCGGGATGTGGCGCAGTTGGTAGCGCACTACGTTCGGGACGTAGGGGTCGCTGGTTCAAGTCCAGTCATCCCGACCAGGTAACCCCGCGCTGCGAAAGCGGCCAGGGTTTTTTTATGTCAATAGGTCAAAAGGGCGGAGGCCCAGGTAAAGCCTGCTCCAAAAGCGGCTAGACACACGGTGTCGCCACGTTGGATGGACCCATCGCGTACCGCCTCACTGAAGGCAATAGGAATGGAAGCTCCCGTGGTATTACCGTAGCGTTGAATGTTGTTGTAGACCTGATCGTCGCGGAGACCCATTTTCGCCTGAATATATTGGGCAATCCGCAGATTGGCTTGGTGCGGAACGAGGCAATCGATATCGGAAGGTGATTTTCCGGTGGCGGCAAGGGCCTCCTGTATCACCTCCATAAAGCGCACTACGGCATTTTTGAAGATGAAATTACCATTCATGTGGGGCGCAAAGATGCTTGGGTCCCCATGTGTGTCGGCAATTTCGTTGAGCCAATGGATGGCTGAGGGTCCTTGCATGGATAGCTCCAGAGCGTGTTTGCCTTGCGCATGCAAGTGAACGGACTGTATGCCCGAATGTCCCTCCGGAGCCCGACCCAGCACGGCGGCCCCGGCGCCATCACCGAAAATGACGCTGACGTGCCGACCCGCATCACTTAAGTCCAAAACGGGGCTTTGAAGCTCGGCGCCAATGACCAAAACCGTTTTGTACTGTCCTGTTTGGATGAAAGCATTGGCGATACTCAGTGCGTACACGAAGCCGGAACAGGCATTCCGAACATCCGTCGCCCCCACCGTATCCAGTCCCAGCATTTCTTGGACCAAGACGCCATTACCGGGGAAGTAGTAGTCCGGGGAAATGGTGGCAAATACAATGTGATCGATTTCGCTGGCCGAAATGCCTGCATGCTCTATCGCCATCTTGGCCGCTTCATGGCCCATGGTGGCCGAGGTCCAGCCATCCCCTTTTTCCACCCATCGACGCGTTTGAATCCCTGTTCTTTCTTGAATCCAAGCATCGCTCGTATCCATGAATTGACTCAGGTGGGCATTATCAATTTCTCGAGGAGGCAGGAAATGTCCCAGGCCTTGGATAAATGAAGTATACATCGGGCTGTGATTTGCTCTAAAAACTTGAAACTAGAATCCCATTTAAGATACGGCAAACACAACTAAGCGTTCACCCTTTCACTCTTATTCCTCTAGATAATCCAAATCCTTCCCAAAGGTCTCTTCCAAGCCCCCAATTGCCCAGTACGTCATGGCCATCACAATCACTGCCGTCCAAATGCCTGCCTGGATGTACCCGGTTTGGGCCACTAAAAAGAGAAAGAGGGCTGAAATGCCATTCAAGGAACCGCGCACCATGTTGGGAATGGTGGTGGCCGCCGTCGCGCGAAGGTTGGTGCCAAAATTTTCCGCCCCAATGGTCACGAAGATGGCCCAGAAGCCCGTACCAAAACCGAGAACACCACACGCGAAATAGAGCATGGAAGCACTCGTAGCGGAAAAGAAGAGCACCATGCCCAGGATGGTGATTCCATAAAAAACGTGGAGCGCCTTTTTACGGCTGCGCAGGTACTGAGAAAGCAGCCCAATGAGTACATCTCCGATGGCGATGGCCGCGTAGGCGTAGAGGATGCCACGACCCGGATCTATGGGGGTTTCTATGCCGAGGTACACGCCGAATTCTTTGGAAAAACTCACCAAAATGCCAATGACAAACCACGTGGGAAGGCCAATGAGGATGCACCGGAGATAGCGAAGTGCGCGGCTCCGGGTAGCAAAGAGATGAAAGAAATTTCCACGTTGTACTGAGCGGTTCCGAACGGTCTTCTCAAAAAGACTGGACTCAAAGACTCCGAGTCGGAGGGCAAGCAGCATCAATCCCATGCCACCTCCTATGAAGTAGCACGTGCGCCAGTCGAAGGTTTGGGCGATGAAAAAAGCGGCCACCGCCCCGGTCAGTCCAATGCCCGCCACCAGGGATGTGCCGAGGCCTCGGTTCTCTTTGGACAAAAGTTCGGAAACTAGGGTAATCCCGGCACCTAATTCTCCTGCTAAACCAATGCCGGCCACGAAACGTATCCAGGTGTATTGTTCGGCATTGACTACAAAGCCATTCGCAATGTTCGCGGCGGAGTAGAGGAGGATGGAGAGGAAAAGGACGCGCGTTCGGCCCAGCCGGTCCCCAAGAACACCCCAGAGAATCCCGCCTAGTAAAAGTCCAAACATTTGCATGTTGATGATCAGCAAACCGGATTCGAACAGGTTTTCGACCCCCAGTGACTCGAGGCTGGGAACCCGGATGATGCTGAACAACAGCAGGTCGTAAATATCTACAAAGTAGCCCAATGCGGCCACCCACACGGCTAGATTTTTCAAAATGCTTCGCATCCCCGGAAGGTAGCACGGATTCCAAAAAGTAGGGCAAACCCCTATCTTTGAATCCACCCTATCAAATGTGATTTTCCATGAAAAAGATTTTATTGGCCCTTTTGGCCGCGGTATTCCTTTCAAGCCTGTCCGCTTACGCGCAAGAAGCCCCTACATCATGCTGCAGCGAGAAGAAAGCCGAGCAGGCAGCCTGTGCTGAAAAGACGCCCGCCCTGAAGGAGGCTTGTGCGGACAAATCCGCCGAAGGAGCGTCGTCCTGCTGTGCGGACAAGGCTGCCAAGCCGGCTGACGGCGCAACGTCCTGCTGTGCGGACATGGCTTCCAAGCCGGCTGAAGGCGCGAAGTCATGCTGCGGTGCTTGCCAAGAAGGTGCGAACAAACCGAAAGTTGTGACGATGCACCGTATCCAAGGAGGGCAAGTGCACATGGGCGAAGCTCCTATGCACCGCATGCATGCCATGGGCGAAGGAACGGAAATGTCCGTGGACACCATCGTTTCAGGGGATTCGACGAAAGTGATTGTTCG
>Ga0102910_1000585_pt1 | contig 10172 bp, 10 predicted proteins | sample Colrivmeta1558A3_FD_78501 | JGI IMG/M metagenome (GOLD analysis project Ga0102910, IMG submission 78501) | Estuarine microbial communities from the Columbia River estuary - metaG 1558A-3 | ecosystem: Environmental > Aquatic > Marine > Intertidal zone > Estuary | place: USA: Columbia River... | reverse complement strand
TTCAATAACACGCGGAAGTTTAGTTATCTAACCTGTTTTCTAGGGCGAAAGTGTTCCCTTTTTTTGGAAGATGAGTTTATGAAAAAATGGTTACTAAGAATTTTCACGGTCCTAGCGATACTATTGCTAGCTGCATTTTGGCAGCTGTATTTTTCAGATCGTCCACCACTGATGACAGACCCAACCACATTGGCAGGCGATGGCAGCACCATTAATTATTGTGAATTACCCGCGCTCGACAGTAGCGGAAAAATGGCTGCCGAAATCCCCAAGGGCAATACGCCGGGTTGTGGCTACGATCATTTTCCTTTACCTATTTTGGCTGAGTGCACAGAACCGTTACCGGAAGATGCCGATGATATTCGCGGCTTATGGATTGGCGTTAAAGGCGGGCACTCCGGACATGTGGAGCGGGTAGAACAGTGTGGCTCACGCGTAGTGATTACCACATCGGGAATTATTCATGACAGCGGCCCTAATCTCAGCGCCGATGTTATCGGTTTAAATTCTAACGATACCGAGGGTTCTGTGCTCTTTATTGTTGGAGATAAAGAATACTGTAGCCGAACCTCTGCCAGTATGACGTGGAATCAAAAGGTATTGGATTTCAATGTTTTCGGCTGGGGCCCAGTGATGGTTAGACGGTATATGGAGGGCGAGCAGTTAGTATGGGAATATGTCGCTGGCACGACGACCCATATGGATCGCATTTGTCAGCTGCCAGAAGAGCATAAAATTCCTGCCAGACGAGGTCGGAATATTCAGATTTTTTAGTGCCATCTTTTTTTTGGGGCCACCGTCGCGGGGCACGACTGATTCATTCTGACTGACAGTAGGCCCTAAACAAAAAGATTACTCCGCCAATGCCTGTTCTAGATCGGCAATAATATCGACCACGGCTTCAAGCCCAGCAGAAATACGCACCAGCCCCTCGGTAATACCATGCTCGGCGCGTTCTTCGAGGGTATACACCGAATGGGTCATGCTTGCGGGGTGTTGAACCAATGTCTCTGTATCACCTAGGCTTACCGCTAATTTCGCCAACTTAAGTTTGTTCATCATGCGGACGCCAGCTTCATAACCTCCCTTTAACTCGAGGGCAATCATTCCGCCAAAGTCATCCATCTGCTTATTGGCAATTTCATGATAAGGGTCATTTTTTAAACCGGGGAAAAACACCTGATCAACCGCCGGGTGGGCTTCGAGCATTGCTGCGATAACCTTAGCATTTTGACAGTGGCGCTCCATGCGCAGCTGCAGGGTTTTAATACCGCGCAGAATCAAAAATACGGTCATCGGGGAAATCACGGCACCGGTCATGTCTTTTAAACCAAATAGACGAATCTGCTTAATAGTCTCTGCATCCCCTACAACTGCGCCGGCAATTAAATCTCCGTGACCACCTAGATACTTTGTTGCCGAGTGAACCACAAGATCGGCGCCTAAAGTCAATGGCCGCTGAAGCGCGGGTGTGCAGTAGGTGTTATCTACCACGACCTTGATATCAGTGCTGTAATTCTTAGCCAGCGCACTGATGGCCGCAATATCAATCACTCGCATATTAGGGTTTACAGGGGTTTCAAAATAAACCACTTTGGTTTTATCGGACAGCTTGGCTTTGACATCGGCATGGTCGGTAAAGTCGGCATAGGAGATATCCACGCCAAACTTTTTGAGCCCATGTTCCATATAGGAGAAGGTACAGCCGTAGAGGGTTTTGTCGACCAACACCTCATCCCCGGGCCCAACAAGCGTCCATAGCGTGGCGCAAATCGCGCCCATGCCAGAGGCGGTGGCTAGAGCAGCCTCCGCTTCTTCCAAGTCAGCCAGTCTTGTTTCAAGAATTTCTTGGGTTGGATTGGAAATACGGCTGTAAAAATGCCCAGGCTCGTCCCCTGAAAAACGCCCTGCACCTTGGGCCACACTGTCGAAGGTGTAGGTTGAGGTCATGTAAATGGGGGGGTTGAGAGAACTCTGATTATCCGCTGAATCGTAGCCTACGTGGATCGAACGGGTGGCAAAAGATAGCTTGATTTTCTTACCGGAAGACATGGCTTTACTCACTTACAGGGCTAATTATAAGCCTAGAATAACCCCATGATTTGAGCTAAATCTCCCTAATAAATTTTCTAATTTAGGTATTAATGGCTATATTAACCACTTAATAGCTTATTTAAGGTGATATATGCCAATCCCAAAATTAGATCGTATGGATCGTCGTATCCTTGAAGAGATTCAAACCGATGGCAGTATTAGCAATCTGGAATTGGCGGAGCGAGTGGGCCTTTCACCCTCTCCCTGCGCTAGGCGGGTAAAGCTACTTCAGGAGAGCGGCATTATTAGCCGACAAATTACATTGCTGGATCAGAAAAAGCTGGGCTTACCGATTAGCATCTATATTTCGGTGAGCCTGGATCATCAAAGTCCTCATCGACTCAAGAATTTTGATAGCAAAATAAGTGGCTGGCCAGAGGTGATTGAGTGCTCGTTGATAACGGGAAGTGATACGGATTATCTAATCAAGGTGGTAATGCCAGATATGGATTACTACCAAAAGTTCTTACTGGATAAGCTCAATCAGATTGAAGGAGTCAGCAGCATTCGAACCAGCTTTGTATTGAGGCAGGTGGTGCAGAGAACTGAAATGCCATTGACACATATATAAAGCTGGAGAGTTTGCAATGCTGGAACGACAAACAGCGCTACACCTATCGAAAAAAGCAACTAATATATTGCTAGTTTTAGATAAAGCAACATATGAGCTTACATTAATGAATTCGATACTCGACCAAATAAAACAGCGGCGACTAACCCTAGGACTTAAACAGAACAGCATGATGTTGCGCGTCGGTGTATCTCGTCAGCAATATCAGCGACTGGAATCCAAAGGAAATCCTCGACTAGATACCCTGGAGTTGATCGCGAAGGGCTTGAATAGCGAACTTATGCTGATACCAAAGGAAAAGCTTGGCGCGGTTATGGCACTACTTGAACAGGAAAGGTCCGAGCTTGGCAATAACGGCAACCCGCTGCGTTACTCACCGCGAATGCAATCATTTGCTTTAGCCCAGCGTCTAGTTCACCGCTGTTTAAAACCGTTGCGCCAAGACCCCCAAAAGCTTGAGTAAGTTCTGGCCAATGTGCCATGGTCATCATGGAGGTTGGTAAAAAGCCCATAGATGCCTCCACCATTTCCAACATCGGTTCTAACTCAGGTATGTCTTCGCGTTGCTTGGGTATGATGTGTGTCATGACAATCCTACTGGTTATTTTTATGAGGCTATTTTTATAAGCTTATTTTTAGGAGCTTATTTTGAGTAGCTGCTTGCCAAGATTTTTTCCTGCGTAAAGCCGCTGCAAAGTGGCTGGGATATTTTCAAAGCCTTCCTGCAAGTCGACCTGATAAATTAATTGGCCTGATGAAATCCACGCCATTAACTCTTGAATGGCTTCCATCGCTCGCGGCATGTAATCCAAAATAACGAACCCTTCCATGCGCGCTCGGTTAATGGTCAGGTTCGCCAAATTTGAGGGTCCGGGTATAGGTCCAGTCGCGTTATAACCAGAGATACTCCCACATAAAACAACCCGAGAACGGAGATTAATGTGATCTAGGGCTGCCTCGAGGATGGGGCCGCCTACGTTATCGAAGAATACGTCCCACTTGTCGGGGCAGTGATGAGCAATTTGCGCATTAACATCCTCATTCTTATAGTCGATGACGGCGTCGAAGCCGGCAGTCTCTTTTAACCATCGACACTTATCTGGACCGCCAGCAATACCTACGACACGGCAACCCTTAATTTTTGCGATCTGACCAACAAACGAGCCAGTAGAACCTGCAGCACCAGAAACAAGAACCGTTTCACCGGCTTTAGGCTGACCAATTTCCAGCAGGCCAAAATACGCCGTGAGCCCGGTTATACCGAGCACAGACAACATCATTTCAGGCGATACCCCTGCAGGCAATTTAACCAAACCCATGGGGCCTTTACCGGGGGCTGCAACCACATAATCTTGCCAGCAGCCGGTCGTTTGCACGAGATCGCCCACTTGGTAATCTTCATGATGTGACTCTATGACTTCCCCAACAGAACCCGCCCGCATGGGCTCTCCGATGGCCACTGGCGGTAGGTAAGCCTTGCGGTCAACCATCCAATTTCGTTGTGCCGGATCAAATGATAAGAAAAGATTCTTTACCAGCACCTCACCACTTTTCGGCTCAGGAATCGGCGTTTCGGCGTACTTGAAATTATGCGGACCAACCATTCCATCAGGTCGCTCGGCTAATAGCCATTGTCGATTTATGGTCACGATAACTCTCCTAGTGCTCTTTTCATTTTTGCTTCTCCTGTCTAGAAATATCTGTGCTTATTCGGCAGCTACGCAACTTATTCCCTACCATCGTGGGGTAACACCAAGTCAATTTCCTGGCTTCGAAGTTCAAGCTCAACCGTTTAGCCTGTATAAAATACTCTGGCCTTATATTTAGATTGGGCCAAGAATTTTGCTTATATTCTTGCGAAACTTTTCGCCAAAGGGGGGACGCGCGCCAATAATAGGCAAGACATCGATCATCGTTTGACTGTAAATCGCGCGGGCGTGGCTCAGACTTCTAAACCCTTCCGGACCGTGATAAGCACCCATACCAGAAGCTCCAACACCACCAAATGGCAGGTCCTCTTGTACGTAGTGAAGCGTTATATCATTGATACAAACACCCCCACTTTGCACATGGCTTAGCAAGTATTCCTGCTCGCGCTTATCTTTGCCGAAGTAATACATGGCAAGCGGATTTCGGCGGGGTTCAATCATATCTGGCACTTCAGCCACATCGGAATAGGTCATTACGGGAAGAATAGGACCAAATATTTCCTCGTGCATAACCAACATATCTTCAGTAACGTTTTGTAAAATGTGTAAGGGCATACGACGATTATTTTTAGACGCACGCGTTTTATTAGCACCAACAATCGTGAGCTTAGCGCCCTTAGCAACTGCGTCATCAATGTAGTTCTGTAACCTGGCGCAGTGTCTTTCGTTGATAACACCCGCGTAATCCTCATTCTCGGTGATGTTCGGATACATTGACTGTGCCTCATGAACTACCCGCGCTATAAGCTGCTCTTCCAGCTCATTCGGCACGACAACGTAGTCTGGCGACAGGCATAATTGACCACCATTTAATAGCTTACCGAATGTGAGGCGTGTTCCCGCCAGATCAAGCTTTGCACTACGGCCAATAATGACAGGTGACTTGCCGCCAAGTTCTAGCGTGACGGGAACCAGATTTTTTGAGGCTGATTGCATTACCTTTGCGCCGATACTACTAGACCCGGTAAACAGAAGATGGTCAAAAGGCAGCTCCGCAAAACGTTGACTAATATCTGCACCACCGGTTACGACTGCGACTTCATCTTCTGAGAAATATTTGGGAATAATTTCGGCGAAAAGTGCCGCTGTTTCAGGAACGAACTCAGAAGGCTTTAGTATCGCTCGGTTACCTGCAGCAAGCGCACCTGTCAGGGGCGCAACAGTCAAACCAAAGGGAAGATTCCAAGGAGAAATGATGCCAACAACGCCCTTGGGGAAATGCCTAACCTGACTCTTTCCGCCCAAAAAATTCATCGGCTTGTTAGTTTTTCGTTTTTCAGGCTTCATCCACTCTTTCAAATGTTTCATTGCATAGTCGATGCCTTCGACCTTTGACGCGAACTCTGAGAATAAACTGAACTCAAGGGACCGTGCACCACCAAATTCCCGTTTGGTCGTTTCTGCAAACTCTGTTTTGTTTTCAACGATCAGTGCCTTTAGTCGCTTTAAACGGTCAATCCGTGTCGAATAGGTGACTTCTCCCTCAGCACGGAACTTGCTTCTCTGTAGCTCCACCAGTGCTTCCAGGTTCTGAGTATCTAATTTGGTAACGTTTTTCCGCTTAGCTGTGCTCATAATTTGTATCTCAGGTTGGTCTGTATTTATTCTATTTTTCCATTGGCTAGGGGGTTTGGTGCGCTTAAATATCGGATCCAGCTTCCGCGCGAATGCCCTCTATGATGCGAACAGCATTCTTAACAAAGAGAGGCTCGGACGAAAAACTGACGATAAGATTTTGAACATCTTCAGGTAACTCTTCGTGATCGAGTGATGGACCCTGGTCCCCTTGGGTTGCACCAATCAGGAGGACGCCCATTGTTTTTACTACCTCTATGGCTTGCGCTTTACTCAATCTGAGTGAGTTGGACGTGACGTCAGCAAGCACCTCCACCTGGTTTATGAACACTTGCTTAGAACTAATGAGCCGAGGGATGGCCACATTGTGTTCGATCATATGTTCAAGCCTGATCAGTAAAGGCAAGAAGGTGCCATCTGCCGAGGCAGTGCTAAATAGTTTCTGGGAATACGCCTTACTCGTCATGGAATCAGATAACTCATCGATGAAAGTCTGACTCCACCGAATCAGGCTTTGATCATAGAGGGTCAGAAAAAGCTCTTCCCTAGTTTGGAAGTAAAGGTACAGAGTGCCCTTGGCTAGCCCAATTTTCTTGGCGAGTTTAGACATAGAGAATGCTTCATACCCAGCCTCAAGGAGGTACGTTTCGGCAACCTGAAGCACTGCGTGTCGGCGTAGCGCCTTTTGCTCTAAGCTTCTCGCTCTCTGATTAATCGCAACGACTGAACTCATGGGTATCTCCATACTGTTTTTTGTTTGGACGCTTGGCCAGGATTGATTGAAAGCCTTCGGCCATTAGCTTATCTCTAACGCACTATATAACTGACCGTAGGTCATTTCAATCTCTTTCTTGTGATGGTATAGAAGCCTTGGCCATGCCGGATAAATGTCTTGTCCGCACAACGCATTCGGGGAACAGCATGATGTCTCGACCTTCTATTATTCTAAGCCCTGCACTAATATGGAGTTTACGGTGCTTCCGGCATTACGATGTTTCGCTATGGCTTGGTAGTCATCAGATGTCATCCAAGCCAACGCAGATTCTTTCGATGGGAACTTGATAATTACCGATCTTGTATCATCCCAGTCTCCCGCCAATACCGTCGGATCTTCATCAACACTCAACATCGTGCCATCGAACTTTTTAAACACCTCTGAGAAACCAGCTGAGTATTTATCGTATTCACCACGATCATGTATCTTGAATCTAGCAATTATATAAACGGACATTCTGTTTAACTCCTAATTTGGTTGTAGTTTTGAGTGCCGATTGCGAGCAAACAATATTTACGGGGCCAATTTCTAAGCTGTTACTGCTTTAACTAATTCAATATTGCAATGACCACCGTTCATTTATATACTGACCGCCGTTCATTTAAGATCACTTACCTAAAAATAAAATCCATACAAGGCAACTCTGACTCATCAGGCGCAGCCTCAAAGCATAGAGAGGGATATAAATGAAGTTACTCACGTTCAAACAGCAAGGCGCAGAATACCTGGGCGCTTTGACTGATACTGGCGTCGTAAACCTTAGTGCTGCTGTGCCGGAGGACCTTGCTTTTTCCTCGATGCAACAGTTTATAGAGGCCGGTCAGCCGGCCCTTGATCGCGCCTATGCCCTGCTAGCTTCTGGCCCAGCCTCCACACCACCTGACCAGGTGGACTGGTTAGCGCCACTCCCATTGCCAGCACAAATACGTGATTGTTTGGGTTTTGAAGAGCATTTAAAAAATTCGTTTGAAAGCGCCATTAAACTGAGTGCTATGGCTGCGGACGACCCTGTGAAAGCTGAACAAGAATTTCGTGCTAGTGGTCGATTTACCGTCCCCGAAGTCTGGTATCAACAGCCGCTCTATTACAAAGCAAACCGTTTCTCTGTCGCACCAAGCGGCAAAGACGTTGTGTGGCCAGCGTATTCCGAGGTAATGGATTTTGAATTAGAAATGGCCTGCATTATCGGTAAAAAAGGCAAAGACATCAGCAAAGGTAACGCTGAAGACCATATATTTGGGTACACAATTTATAACGACTTCTCAGCACGAGACGCTCAAATGCTCGAGTCTCCAGGAATGTTGGGGCCGGCTAAAGGCAAAGACTTTGACGACTCAATTGTTCTGGGCCCAGTTATCGTCACCAGTGATGAGTTGGATGATCCTTACAACTTACGCATGCAGGCTCGCGTCAATGGAGAGACTTGGTGCGATAGTAACAGCAACACAATTCACTGGAAGTTCTCAGACATGATCGCGCATATCAGCAAGAGCGAAACTCTCTACCCCGGCGAGGTAATTGGCTCAGGTACAGTCGGCCTGGGTTGTGGTCTCGAGCATCTACGCTTTTTATGTGACGGCGACATTGTCGAGCTTGAAGTCGAAAAAATAGGTGTTATGTCAAACAAAGTTGTGAGGCGGTAATGTAAATCAGTAATCAAGAAAGTCGGACGATTAATGATGAAAACAGCGGTGGGGAGTTTTCTCGTCATTGGTTATTAATGTTGGTTTGTGCTGCAGGGATCGGTGTTGGCGCCTCCGCACTACCCTTTTACTCCGACCCCAACTATCTTTGACAACATATAACTATGGAATAGCACCGCCCTTATATTGCTAAAATGAGGACGCACCAGGTCGCGCTGTGAACGCTACCTTGGGATATTCAAACTTTTTTTGGGCGATCCTCCAAAACTATTGGACTATCTATATAGTGCTTATGCAGTCTATAGTGCTTATGCAGTATATTTGGATCGTATTTAGATCCTTTACATACAAGAAACTAGTGAACATAAGTTCTCTAAATCTAGAGGGATACAATGAAAAAATTGACCGCTTTAATAGTAATGGTAGTCGCGATTAGCTCAATAAACCTGTTTATAGCACCGGACACTTATGCGGGAAGCGTGCAATCTCTAAAGGCACAGATGCCCCAAAAGGGAGATCCAAAGGGAAATCAAGCAGAAGCTGCTGATGAAGTAGCGGAAGAAGTAACGGAAGAAGTAGCGGAAGAAGTAACGGAAGAAGCCGCCAAAGAAACACCAAAGAAAAAGGCGAAACCAAAACCCAAGAAACTAAAATTACCAAAGTAACTGCTGCGCACTGCAAAAAAATCCCGTCGGATCTCAATCTGACGGGATTTTTTTTGCCTACTCTTTTTTGCCTCCATTTCAGACGGGAGTTAAGTGGCATCCTATTCTTCGTATCGCTGAGGTTAGTATTTTAGATTGCATACAGGCCATCTGGACATGGAGTAAGTCATGGCTGTCAATTCACAGCGCAGAAAACCAATGATCTGTTCTTCAGTGAAACACTTATTCATTTCCAATCTCCTCGGTTATGGAATTGGACTCTAAAGCGGCGTGCTACTCAAATGCCGTGGGACGTCGGTGCTATTTAGTGCTTCGATAAGCTAAGACTGCTGTTTACCCGCTGCGCCGCCAAACGATAAACACGACCCCCATAACCAACTGCCAAGAGCCGTAGAGCAGCAGCGACAGCAGCACCATGTCGGCCACAGCATTGACCTCTCCGGCAACCAGCGGGAACAGCGAAGCCTTGAGTAAAAAGCCAAGGTTTATATTGCGCACTACCACTTCCATTTCAATAGCGGTGTTATCTTCTTGCGCCAGCCCAAAGGCCTTGGTTAAGCCGATGCCGATAATGGTCAGGCCGATAATAAACCCAAGCAAGGTGACAAGATCAGCAGTAGGTGTATTGGCTTTGGCACTATTTGGTTCTGCGGTCGCAGTACCGGCTGCATTTGTTATAGGGTTTTCCGTGGGAGCCGAGGTTGATCTCATTGGCTATCTCGTCGCTAGATACTTTGGTATGCATGCCTATGGCCAGATTTATGGCAGACAATACTCAACATTCTTAATCGCAACGGGCCTTAGTCCAGTAATCCTCGGTGCGATTCGTGACGCGACGGGGACTTACACCGCATCTTTGTTCACAGCGGCAGGCTTTATGGTCGTATCGGCCGCTTTGTTCGCAAAACTCCCAAAATTTGACCAATAGAAAACCAATAGCTGTATCACTGTGTGACAAAGTGTATTCAATTTAAAGCTAGACAAAGAAAAACCCCCTGAATAACAGGGGGCTATCTTTTTTTGGTGGAGGCGGCGGGAACTGTACTTAGACTGTAAGCTATTGATTAGTAATGGTTTATTGAGTTTTAAAATCCGCTTTTGTTACATCCTTTGTTACTTAAACACCACATTATTCCAGCC
>Ga0102910_1000576_pt1 | contig 10238 bp, 9 predicted proteins | sample Colrivmeta1558A3_FD_78501 | JGI IMG/M metagenome (GOLD analysis project Ga0102910, IMG submission 78501) | Estuarine microbial communities from the Columbia River estuary - metaG 1558A-3 | ecosystem: Environmental > Aquatic > Marine > Intertidal zone > Estuary | place: USA: Columbia River Estuary... | reverse complement strand
TCAAATAAAGAGAAATGCTGGAACACCATTGCAATGCCATTCTCTCTGGCCTCAAAAGGACTCTTTGGACTGTACTTCTCACCAGCCCATTTCATCTGACCTGCATCTGGCATCAAGGAGCCATAGATAATCTTTACTAGGGTGGATTTACCTGCGCCATTCTCCCCAAGCAGTGCGTGAATGGATGAACTCTTAATACTTAAAGAGACATCGTCATTCGCCTTAAGGTCTCCATAAGATTTAGTGATATTTGAAATTTCTAATTGATACTTCATGATAATTCAGATTGTTTTTTATTTTCAATAAAATTAATCAAATCCATTGCTATTGTTATGGCAATCGAGGTGGGTGATTTTAAAAGTTTCTGTTTTTCACCAATCGGACAAGTAAATTTCTCAATTACATCCTTTGAATAATTTTTTTGAGCAAAACGATCTCTAAATTTTCTCCCCTTAATCGATGAACCAATCATACCCAAATAACTAAAGTTATTTTGAATAATCATCTTCTCACAAATTTCAAAATCAATTTGATGGCTATAAGTAATAACCAAGGTATAAATCTCATTTGGTAAATCCGCCATACTAGCCAGAAAGTCATCACAAATAATATTAATTTGAGAGGTATCACCAACATATTGATCAAACTGCTCCTGTCTATCATCGATCCAATACAACTTAATTGGAAGGTTGATTATTATGGGCATCAACGCTCTAGAGATATGGCCCGCCCCAAAGACGACCACTGGCAAAACCTCGCTCGAGTTGACTTTCTCAAGTAAAACTTGAGCCTTAGTCTCTGAGTCATCCTCAAATTCAACGATAGTTGGGCTTTGAGCGCTCTGCATCAAATTTGAAGCGCTTTCCTCTATAAAGTTTGATAATTTTTTATTACCAATAGAGGAGTAAAAATTGTTGTTTGTGTAAATACACTTTTGAGTACTTGAGTGATTTTTTTTATCAATATCAATGATTGTTGCCAAAATAAAATCTTCGCCCTTTTTATAGAGAGCTGATACTTGTTCAATCCACGAATTATTATGACTTAAGTCTTCATCATCGTCTATAAAGCTTTCAAATAACACCTTAACATAGCCGCCACAACATTGCCCCAATGTTGCGCCTAGTGGATACTTGACGAGTTGCCGAGTATTCATTTTTTGACCTAACATCTCTTTAGCAAATGCAAGCGATTTAAACTCTAGATTGCCACCACCAATACTCCCAAATGAATTCTCATTCTTCGTGAAAACAATCTTGTCTCCATTCGTACATGGCGTTGAACCTTTTGTAGCAATAATGGTCAATAAAACAAACCCATTATTCAATGAAATTTCTGTTTTTACAGGGTCAAGCCAACTATCCATATCTTTCTGCTTATGACCGCTTATTCAGACTAAAAAATACTTCCTCAAAATTTGCAGGTGCATTTAGCCCTGTTTTATTTGTTTCATCTGCATTATAAATAGCATTTTTTAACGCAAGCCAGGTTGAGATAGCAAGCATAAGTGGGGGCTCACCAACTGCTTTTGATTTATGAATTGTATTTTCATGATTTGAAATATTTGGTTTAATTTTGACCTCAAAGTGTTCAGGAGTATCTCCTATTGCAGGTATTTTATAAGTTGAGGCGCCCATCGTTAGCAATGCTCCGGAATCATTCCATTTCAGTTCCTCAGAGCAAAGCCAACCCATGCCTTGAATAAACCCTCCAACTATTTGTCCCATATCAATTGCAGGATTAAGCGAGGCACCAACATCATGCAAAATATCTACTGCTAAAAGTTTGTATTCACCAGTCAAACAGTCAACTATAACCTCACTAACGCATGCACCATATGAATAATAATAAAAAGGACGACCTTTTTGTTTAATAGCATCGAAATAAATCTTTGGGGTTTTATAGAAGCCATTACTAAATAGCTCAACTCTATTTAAATATGCTGTTGATACAAATTCGTCAAATGCTATCCTTTTCTTACCAACAGTAACAAAAGAGTCTTTAAACTCAATGTCATCATTATCTTGACCATAGAAATCTTGGGCAAAGACAGTTAAATTTTTCTTAATACGAAGGCAAGCCTCTCTAGCGGCCATTCCATTTAAATCTGAACCTGAAGAAGCAGCTGTAGGAGATGTATTGGGTACCTTTGCAGTCGAGGTTGCTGAAACCTTTACACGTTCTAAATTAACTCCAAACTCATTAGCAACAACCTGAGCAACCTTAATAAATAGACCTTGACCCATTTCAGTTCCGCCATGATTTATATATATACTGCCATCTTTATAGATATTTACCAATGCCCCTGCTTGATTCAATAACTGAGTAGTAAAAGAAATACCAAATTTAACAGGAGAGAAAGCCAATCCCTTTTTGAGATATGTATTATTCTTATTAAAATTCTTAATACTCTCTCTTCTAGCCAAATACTGACTATCCTCTATGAGCTCAGTTGTAAGCTCATTAACAATATTATCTTCAACAACTTGATCATATGGCGTGACATTATTTGTTTCCTTTTGATAATAGTTTAATTGTCTAATCTCAAGTGGATCGACACCAATATTCATAGCTATTTCTTCAATAATATTTTCTATAGCAAGCATGCCTTGAGGTCCACCAAATCCTCTAAATGCGGTATTTGAAGCAGTATTTGTTTTGCATAGGAAGCCCCTAAAAGTAGCATTTGGTAAGAAATATGCATTATCAGCATGGAATAGGGCTCTAGAGACTATTGCTTTTGAGAGATCGAGTGAGTATCCACATCTTGCAGCAAGATCAACTTCAATTCCTAAAATCCTACCATCATCATCATAGCCAACTTTATAGTTCGCTTTGAAATCATGTCTCTTTCCAGTCATCAAAATATCATCTTTCCTTGAAAGCCTAGCCTTTATTGGGAGCTTAGTCTGGTTTGCAAAAATTGCACAAACGCATGCTAGCTGAGATGAATCAGTCTCTTTACCACCAAAGCCGCCTCCCATTCTTCGAGTAACTACTTCAATTGCATTCTGCGGAACATCCAGAACATGTGCTACTAAATGCTGAACTTCAGTTGGATTTTGAGTAGAAGAGTGAACTACCATTTCATTATCCTCTGTTGGAATTGCAAAGGCGACCTGCCCCTCAAGGTAATAATGCTCTTGGCCTCCAATAGAAATAATGCCATCTAGCTTATTTTTTGATGAGTCAATAGCCTTATTTGAGTCTCCTGTAGAGACAATTATTGGCTCATCAAGAAAGCTTTTTTTAGCCATTGCCTGATCAATAGTTACAACTGCCTCAAGCTCTTTTACATCTGTGGTAATTAGCAGTGCCGCTGCTCTTGCATTTTCATGACTATCAGCCAAGACAGCAGCGATTGCTTGACCATAAAATAAAACCTCTTCATCAGCTAAAATAGGCTCATCATGTTTAATTGCCCCTATGTAAAGATTTTCTATGTCTTTTGCTAAGAGAATACTATGAACACCCTCAGCCTCCTTAGCGCTTGAAATATCAATCTTATTTATTTTTCCATGAGCGACCTCACTTAATGCAAAGGCGACATGAAGAGTACCTTTTGGAGCTGGCATATCATCAATATAAGCCGCACTTCCTTGGACATGCATATGAGCACTATCATGAGCAATAGATTCGCCAATTATTGAGCTTTTAAGCTGAGAAGAATTTTTGGTGCTTTTATTAATTTGTCCTTACTCCCTAAATTAATTTAAATGAGTATATTCAGCAAGATTTTCGATTGACTCACCTAAATACATCAAAATAGTTTTTTTAACTAAGTTTGCAGAAACTTGCAATCGATATTCTGAAGACGCCCTTACATCAGTAAAAGGAGAAAATTCTTCATTTAAAACCTTATAAGATAATGAAGCTATATCGTCATTTTGCCAATGCTTTAATAAAAAATCTTCAAGTTTTTTTGATCTTTGGGGGATGCCTGACATACCGCCAAAGGCTATCTTAAATGATTCTGGTTTATTGTTCTTAGATGAAATATTGATTGCCATACATACAGCTGAAATATCATCCTCATATCTTTTCGACATTTTATGAGTTATGAGTCGCTGATTACCATTTGGCTTAGGAATGATAATACTTTCAATAAATTCACCTTGTTGAATAACTGTTTTTTTATATGTAATAAAAAAATCTTCTAGATTTATTATTCGGCTATCAGCACCCTTTCTAAGCTTTAATTTTGCATCTAAAGCAATCAAAACTGGAGGCATATCTCCAATAGGTGAAGCATTAGCTATATTACCTCCAATAGTGGCCCAATTCTTAATTGGTAATGAAGCAAAACGTTGCAAAAAAGCCGCTAAGTCAGGCCAATTACTTATGAGACAAGAAGCGGCATCTTCATAACTAACTGCAGCTCCAATTTCTATCTCATTAGCACCATCTTTAATCTCTTTCAATTCAATAACCTTGTTAACGCTTACAATATGAGAGAATTCTTTCATTGACTGGGTAATTTCAAGGCTAAGGTCAGTTCCAGCAGCAATAATATTAGTTGATGTATTATTAATAAGAATATTAGAGAGCTCATCTATTGTTGAAGGAGCATCATATTTAATTGTTTTATTGCTCTTTTTAAAACTTAGACTTATATGCTCAGGATTATTTAATTTCCCTAAGATATCAGTAATTTGCTTCTTATTTTTTTTATAGTAGTCTAGAGGCTCATCATTTTTGTTATCAAACATTGAAAATGCTGCTGCAATTATTGGCTTGTAGCCTGTACATCTGCACAAATTGCCTGATAGTGCTTCGTTTATTTGATGAAGATTTACAGAATTTTTATTTTGATATAAAGCAAATAAGGACATGACAAATCCAGGTGTACAAAAACCGCACTGTGAACCATTTTCTAGCACCATAGCCTTTTGAGAGGGATGGAGCTTATCATCCTCCATTAAGCCCTCAACAGTAACTAAATGCTTACCAACCAAACCATAGGCTAGCGCCATACATGTATTTATACTCTTGTACTCGATCTTGCTAGTCTTATTACTTTTAACAATTTCACCTATAACAGCAGTACAAGCCCCACAATCTCCTGAACCACAGCCTTCCTTTGTGCCTACAAGCTGATTACTTCTTAACCACTCCAGAACAGTTGTATTTGGATTAATTAAACCAAGATCAGTTGGTGAAGAGTTTTGATTAAGCAAAAAATACATTAGCTTCCTCGATATGTTGAATAACTATAAGGAGAAATTAAAAGTGGCACATGGTAATTTTCACTTTTTTCACTAATACTAAAACGAATAATGACATCTTTTAAAAAAGGGCAATTTATATTTTTTGCTTCAAAATAATCATTAACTATAAATTCAAGCTCATAACAACCCTCATCAAACTCTTCTTCTGACAGCAAAGGTTTATCACATCGACCATCTGTATTAGTTTTTGTTGATTTAATATGGGTTGAGCTTGTACCATCTCTTCGATATAAATTTATAACCACATCACTTGCAGGAATGCCTGCCGAAGTATCTAATATATGAGTTGTTAGTTGTCCCATTATGCTTCCTTTTTTTTGTAAATATTTTGACCCAGAATATAGACCTCTTTAATTAGTCTATCATCTCCAAGGGTCATCAAATTAAACAATATATCGCTAATATTATTTGAGGTTTCAAGTTTGTTCTTTATTAATTCTGTGGCCTTTAAATCAATGACAATAAAATCTGCCTCCTTATTAGAATCAAAATTACCAATATGATCTTCCATATTAAGTACTTTAGCAGCAGCTAGTGTTGTCAGATAAAAGGCTTTAACAGGATCTAAGTTATAGTCATTTAACCGACATATTTTGTAAGCTTCATTCATAACCTGAAACATTGAAAAGCTATCACCCCCTCCAACATCTGAAGCGAGTGCAAAATCTATTCCAAAGGCTTCTAATTTATCAACCTCAAATAAACCACTTCCAAGAAATAAATTGGATCTTGGGCATAGCGAAACTTTAGAACCCGAATCAGCAATACGTTTATATTCTTCATCAGTATTATAAATACAATGACCAAAAACTGAATTAGTGCCAGATAAATTAAAGCTGTCGTAGACATCAAAATAGTTTTTTGAATCTGGGAAGAGTTCTTTTACCCACTCAATTTCGTCAATATTTTCATTCAAATGTGTTTGCATGAGCAAACCTTTATTTCCATTAGTATCTGAATACTCATCCAACAATTTAGCTGCCTGCTTAAGTTGTTCAGAAGAAGATGTAGGAGCAAATCTAGGGGTAACTGCATAACTCATTCGTCCCTTATTGTGCCATTTTTCAATAAGCTCTTTTGAATCAAAATAACTATCATCTGAATTGTCGCAAAGGCCTTCTGGAGCATTTCTATCCATCATCACTTTACCAGCAATCATTCTGAGATTTTTCTTTTCAGCAGCAGTAAAAAAAATGTCTACAGATTGCTTGTATGAAGTACAGAAAGTCATTGCTGTAGTGGTACCATTTTTAATGAGTTCATCAAGAAATAAATCTGCAACTGTAGACGCATAAGCCTCATCACAAAATTTTTGTTCTTCAATGAAAGTGTATTTATTAAGCCAGTCTAAAAGACTCGTTCCATATGAAGCTATGACTTTGTACTGAGGGTAATGCACATGAGTATCAATGAAGCCAGGCATTATTAAACTATCCTTAAAATGATTTGATGAATTTGCATTTGGCCACTTAGAAAAAAGTTCATTAAAGGCACCAACTTCAACAATTTTTCCCGAATCAACATCAACAACCATTAGGCCATCCTCTATATAGATTGGCTCTACCTCTCCCCCACTCTCAAAACAGTGGTAAATTGACCCTCGATAGTGATTGTATTCAATCATTAATTTGCCTCAATCCAAATCCCTAATTTCTCTCTCTCTTCATCGGTCATATTTGTAGTGTTAATTATTGGCATAGCTTTAGATAAAACTGCTTGCTTATATATCTGATTCTTATGGGTAATAATATTCTCTTGAGTATCAAGCATTATGCCATTTGGCGCAATTGCAAATGCCTTGTTTGAAGGTTCTGCAGCGTGACAACTTACGCAGTGTTTTTCAATAATGATTTGAGCTTCAGCAATAGTTACTATTTCTTTATTCTGATTTTGATCTTTACTTTGTGATGGAGCCAAAACATAAATTAAAGCTAATGTTGATAATACAATTATGGCAATTAAGCTATTTTTTGCTTTACCAACTCCCCTTAAATTAAAGTAATGACGTACCATCACTAAAATCCCAATGACAGCGATTAATACCAACCAACCATAATCACCACTATAAATCGTTGGATAATGTCCACTAATCATCATAAATAAAACTGGCAAGGTGAAATAGTTATTATGTCGAGAGCGAAGATATCCTGTTTTTCCAAGCTCTAAACTAACTTCTGTGGCGTTTTCACAAGCATCAACCAGCTTTTTTTGAACTGGAATAATCACAAAAAAAACATTTGCGACCATAACCGTTCCAACCATAGCGCCAATTTGCATGTAAACCGCTCTGGGATTAAAAATATTACTATAGAAATATGAAAAAAATGAAATCACTATAAAAATGATTGCTATAAAAATTGCTGACTTATTAACCAATCTTGACTTACATAAGATGTCATATATAAGCCAAAAAAGTAACAAGCCTAATAAGCTCAACCCAATGCCATTTATTGCAGATATTGAGCTATCAGTAGCTAATAAATAGGTACTAGCATTAAAATAATATATAACTGAGAGAAGCGAAATTCCTGATAGCCAAGTAACGTACGCTTCCCACTTAAACCAATGCAATGGCTCTGGAAGGGTTTGAGGATATTTCTTGTATTTTTCTAGATGATAAAAGCCACCACCATGAACTGCCCATAGATTTCCAGCTATTTCATCTCTATTATTTAATCGATCAAGTTTATTTTCAAGCCAGTTAAAATAGAATGACGCCCCAATCCAAGCTATACCAGCAATTACATGGAGAAGTTTTAAAGCTAAATTAAGCCAATCCATTAGATATATTTGCATCATAAGTTAAACTCCAACACCACATTAATGTCATCAATAGAGACTTCTTCGCACTGCTCAATAGTATCAAATTCCTCATTATGTTTTCTGTCAATCACAATAAATTGTGAATTATCATTAATACTTATGAGTGGAAAATGCCAAACACCTCGTGAATAATTTATTCCTTGCTGCCCATTCGTAATAAAGGCCCTCAAGTTTTCAATGATAGGGCTCTGCGAAGGTGGCGCAACAACTACTATAAAAGGAGAAGAGTGCCTTGGTATGAAAGTTTGGCTAAAGTAAGGATGTTTTTCTAACATTGAAATATGCAGCGGAAATCTCCTACTCTTTGCGACAAATATATGAACACTCGTTTGACCTTTTTCCTCTAAAGTATCAAGAGTTGCGATATCTGAAAATTTTTGAGCAAAGCCATCATTGATTGTTCTGGACTCTTTACTTTCAATTGAAACGACCTCTCCAAAATCGGAAAAATTTTCAGAAGTTAATTTTTCTGGAATAAGTTTTATATTTTGCATAGTTAAATAAATTTACCAATAAATTTTAATCGAGCGATTCCACCATCCGGATAGATATCAACTCGGACATGTGTAAAGGGTTCGTTGTGCAAAATGTCTTTCATACCAAAAGTATGGATTTGATTCATCCCTAGTTTTTTTCTTTCCAGTAGCTTGGTCCAAGACTTACTACTTTCTATAATGCTAGCGTCTTCTTGATCAGAAATATTCGCTGTGGAAAGAGAAAATGTATGTGGAAAGTTACCCTTAAAAAATTTAGTGTCTACAATGATTTCCTCGACCTGAGCAGGCTTTGAAAGTGCGAGAACACCCCAGTCGTTTCCTGGCTTTCTTCTCCTTCTAGTTTCCCAGCCATCAGCCATGCTTAATGGCTCATGTTTTTCTAATACATTGCTTAAGCAGCCAAAGTGCTCATCGTTTGCATATAAAGCTCTAGCACCACTCTCTTTAGACAGAACGTTAATACCCTCAAAATTTGAGTCTCTCTCATCCTCCCAGAACTCACCATAAACTCTGAGTCTTGCAATACCTCCATCAGGGTGAAGTGTAATTTTTAAATGGGTAATTGGATTATTTGCTGCACATTCAAAACGGTTATGAGAATCACCCTTAATTTCTTTTTTGCCTAGAAGATCAAACCATTCTGTGACTGCACTACTGTCTACAACGAGATCATCGGTTGTACCGCCAGGAACAGAGCATCCCTGAATTGAAATTCCTGGAGCAAAATTTCCCGTGAAGTGGGTTGTATCAACATTAAAACCTTTGACAGATGCTTTCTTACCTAAACGAATAAAGCAAAAGTCATCCTTACCATCCCTTCTTCTTCGACTTTCCCATCCGTCCATCCATTTGCCATTGTCATCATACTTATCATCAATCCAAACTGGGTCGCTCGGTTGGAGCATACGAGAAGAGTCAGCAAAGAATTCATCACTACAATAAATGACTTTAGCCCCAGTATCTGAGCAAGCAACATCGATGAGTTCTTTATATTCCATAAATCTCCTTAATTCTAAGCCAAGCTATCTTATTAATTTCAACTAAAGCATTTGTCCTTTCTTCATCTCTAGAGTTATTCTTGCGCTCCAAAAAGGTCGAGATAATTTCGGTTTTATTTTTTTCTTTAACAGCCATAATAAAAGGAAAGTCGAACTTTGAAAAATACTCCTCATTGAGCTTTTCAAAAAGTTTAATTTCATCATCAGTGCAGTCACTGAGTCCTGCAGATTTTTGCTCAGTTGTAGAGAAATCTGTCAGCTCATTGTTTTGCGCTTTTTTACCGGCCAATAGTGGATGTGCAGTAATCAGATCGTCCTGCATATTGTTATCCGATGAGAGCATAATTTCAGACAATATAGCATGAAATTTTTCAAGGTTGTTATATTTCTCATTCAAAGCTACGAGCTCTAAAGACTGCTCTACAAACCAAGGCGAATGCTCGTAAAGGTTTTCAAAAGTCTTTAGGTAGTTTTCTGAGGAGTGTGATGCTAAATCAGATGGTAGTTTCATAATCTTAAATCTAAAAATTGTTATACCAATGGTCCGCAATATCTCTTCTAGAGCAAAACCAAACATTATCAAAAGTTCTAATATATTCTAAAAATCTTCTCATGGCCATAATCCTCCCAGGCCTTCCCAGTATTCTTGCATGCATCCCAACCGACATCATTTTAGGGCTAGTCTCTCCTTC
>Ga0102910_1000574_pt1 | contig 10255 bp, 12 predicted proteins | sample Colrivmeta1558A3_FD_78501 | JGI IMG/M metagenome (GOLD analysis project Ga0102910, IMG submission 78501) | Estuarine microbial communities from the Columbia River estuary - metaG 1558A-3 | ecosystem: Environmental > Aquatic > Marine > Intertidal zone > Estuary | place: USA: Columbia River... | reverse complement strand
CCAAGAACCAGCCCAAAGGATTAGTCAGCGGTTCGGCCTCTGGAATCTATGGTGACCGCGGAGATGAGCTGCTGGACGAGACTGCAGGAAAAGGTGAGGGATTTCTCTCCGACCTGGCATCAGCTTGGGAAGCAGAGGCACAAAAAGCCAACACTCGCGTTGTGCTGGCAAGAACCACCTTGGTGATGAGCAAGAAACTCGGAGCACTGGGCAGATTGCTGCCTCTTATCAAAGCCGGAATCGGCGGACCCTTGGGTTCAGGAAATCAGTGGTGGGCCTGGATCAGCCTTGAGGATGAAGCAAGGGCGATCATTCACCTGATAGACAACGACGAAACAACCGGGGCTTATAACCTCACAGCTCCAGAACCCGCAACTTGCAAAGAGATGGTTGTCGCACTTGGCAAAGCGCTGAAAAGTCCGACATTTTTCAGAGTCCCGTCATGGGCAATGCGCCTACTAGTAGGCGTTGCCGCCGACGAACTGCTGCTGTGTTCACAGAAAATGATCGCTACCAAACTGCTTTCAACAGGTTTTGAATTCAATCACCCAACGCTGAAAGACGCAGTCGACTACGTCGTTAGCTAAAACTACTTAGAGGCTGGCTTCTTCGCTGCTGGCTTAGCTGCGGTGGTCTTCTTTGCAGCTGGCTTGGCGGCCGGCTTAGCTGCGGTGGTCTTCTTCGCCGCTGGCTTTGCAGCAGTCGTCTTCTTTGCAGCAGGCTTTGCTGCTGGCTTCTTTGCGGCTGGCTTTGCCGCTGGCTTCTTGGCTGCAGGCTTTGCCGCTGGCTTCTTAGCAGTAGCCCTTGCGGTGGAGGCAGTCTTGGCAACCTTTGTTGCTGCACGCTCTAGATCGGAAAGAGCCTCGGCTGCTACATCCTTTGCAGCATCCTTTGCTTCCTTGGCAACTACGGCAGCTGATGTAGATGCAGCCTTACCGGTGCGAGAAAAAAGTTTTTTGATTGAGTCGAGCAGGCTCATTGATATCTCCGATTTAGGTATTGGGTGGGACAGTGAAAGTTTAGGGGCTGGAACCTAGATTGCTCTACGGCGGGCCAGGATTTCGTCAATCTCTTTTGCAGCCAGGGAGCGCTGTGGTTGGTCAATTTCGATGACTTCTGCCAATGGCTGTACTAGCTCTCCAGATTGTTTGGGGGCAAGCGGGGCAGGAATTGGATTAGGGCTCCATTCCCTGCTCTTGTTTCTGGCGGACTGAGTGCGGGCTGCACTTTGTCTTACTTGTTGACGATTTCGATGCAGCCTAGAAGCAATTGCGGCGGCCTGCGAGGCGGCTGCCCGCTGGATAAACAATGATCCAAGAGTTAGCAGTAGCGCTGCAGCGAAGCCAAACCACCAAGAGTTTTCCGCCATGGCAGCCACTGCTGACGCCACAGAGCCAAGGAGTCCAAGAATGAAAATTACGGAAAAACTGCGCTGAGTGTTGATCAGCCTTCTAAGACGCTGGTCATCTGTCAGAGGCTGCTCCGCCATCGTTTGCTTGGCGGATTCCTTCACCACTTTTGTGGTCTCACGGATTTGGGAACGCTTGGTGTATCCGGGAACAAAAACCAGTAACCAAACCACGGCGGCTAATAAAAGGGTTACTCCACCTAAGCCCACCGAATTGTCCATAACAACAAGATATGGCCAACCACAACTAAACCCTGCTATTGCGGCTTGGCGTTTCTAACTCTGGACAGCATTGACCCAGATATTTCCTCCGAGGTAATGGCAAAAATCCGGTGGTCTCGCCATGCTCCATCGATGTGAATGTAACGCTGCTTTAGACCCTCTTCGCGAAGACCCAGCTTCTCCACCACTCTTAGGGAGGCCTCGTTTTCAGGACGAATGTCAATTTCAACTCGGTGCAAGCCGCCATCAGACAATAGGTAGTCGATGGTCATGGCTACTGAAATTGGAACAATCGAATTTCCAGCAGCCTTCTTTGCGATCCAGTAGCCGATGGTGCCGGAAGACACTGAACCGTAGAGAATGTTCGCAACATTTAGTTGCCCAACTACTTCGCCGTTGAACTCCATCACCAACGCAAGCCCGGTTCCCCTTTTGGCTTGATCCAGAAGTGACTTGACCATCCATTTTGTGTCGATCGGATAGCGAATGCCTGGAGTGGATGCCTCCCAGGGCGACAGCCAGGCCCGGTCGGCAAGAAGCAGCTCACGGAGCACCCGGTGGTCCTTTTTTTCAAGACCTCGAAGAGTGATACTTCCGTGAGTCAGTGGGAGAAATCGCTGCACGCTGGCAAGATTACCGCTATGGACACCGCTAATGCGAAAGCCGAACTCAGAAAAAGGCATGCCGATGCCAGGCCCCTGAGCTCAGCTGGCCTGACCGATCAGCTCAAAAACCTGGTGGTGAGTCTTGGACCGAAGGTGATCGCCAGCTATGTTCCACTCAAATCTGAGCCTGACACCGGTGACTTCAATCAAAGCGGCGGGGCTCGATTGAAAATCGTCTTTCCTCGAGTTGTCGGGTCAGATCTTGAATTCGCAACCGGTGACCTGAGTCCTGCCGGGCTTGGAATCAGCGAGCCCGATGGTGAAGCGATCGCCTTGAGCGACATCGACGTTTTTCTAGTGCCAGCGCTTGCTGTTGATATCAACGGCAACAGACTGGGCAAGGGCAAAGGGTTTTACGACCGCTGTTTGAAGCAAATCACAAATGCCAAAGTGATTGCAGTGGTGTTCGATCAGGAGGTTCTGGAAAAGGTGCCTTCCGAAGAATTCGACCAGAGAGTCGATGGCATCCTCACCCCCAGCCGCTGGTGGCTGATTGAGTCTCGGTAGACTTTACCCGGAGGAAAAATGCCGACCTACACATATGTTTGCAAGTCATGCGCGCATGCCTTCGAAATACACCAGTCGTTTACCGACGAAGCGCTGACCGATTGCCCAAAATGCCAGGGAGAGTTGCGCAAACAATTTGGAAACTTGGGCGTGAGCTTTAAAGGTTCCGGCTTCTACAAGAACGACTCGGCTCCCTCTAAGCCCTCATCTTCTGACAGTTAGCCCCAGTGTGGCGGTTTATCGTCGCGCAGCCTGTCATCATTTGAATCGTCGCCGTCGCCCCAGGCTCGGCCAGTATCTTCAAATGCCTTCTCGTCAAAAAGCGGCTGCGCTTTTCTGACGAGATCGATGCCGAGCTTCATGGCAATTCTGTTAGCCACATCCTGAGGCTTCGCGAACATCTCAAGAGCGTGAACTCGGTGGTAGTCCCAGCCCATGGCTCGAAGCAAACCCGGACGTACTCGAAGCTTCTCGTCCCAATTAGACCCAACCAGCGCCCAGTCTGGATCCACCACCGCTGCGGTAGTTCCATACGAGACCGCAAGGCCGATTCGGCCGGCAAAGTTCAGTGATACCTTCAGACCCAACTTCTGCAGCCTAAGTGCTAGGTCCTTCAATAGCGGATCCCCTTCGCCGTCTGCCATGTCACTCAAAAAGCTTGGTGCAATCAGGTCTTTCAGCCAGCGCTGATTGGCTGGCAGGCTGCCACCGGCGAAGTCCTCAAAGTTGTAGCAGGAGACCACACTCATCCTGTGTCTGGCTGCAACTATCTGGTTCACCATCCAGCGGCTAGCGCTGGGGTAGTTGAAGTCGCCCAGGGTTCCAGAAATCTTTCCCTCGGGAGTTCTGCCATAACCCACGGAAAAAATGACACGATCGGCCAGCCGGTGGGTCAGCTCAGCCATGCTCACGCATTCAAATTCTTCACGGCCATGCGCATCAAAGAATTCAGCGATTTGAGGTTGAGTCGCAACTAACTCCTTCACCTTTTGACCAATGCGTTCGGCATGGATTTTCGATGCGGTAACCACCATCAATGACTGTCCCGGTGTCCATCTGGCATGGCTCATGACCATCTCGACAACCTTGTCGACCTCCGAATCTAAGGATTCAGTGGCGCCCTCAATAGTGCTTTCAGCACGCGCATTTTCAGTCACTTCGATTTGCTCAAAACTGTGAGTTCCAAACAGCTGCGATGCTGCCGGTTCGAGGATGAGCCTGCCGGAATAGAAGTTTTCATTCAGATACTTACCAAGCACCTGGCCTTCAATTCGATAGTTGCGAGTGATCGCAAGCGAACCGAAAGTCTCTTGAACCTGTTCGAACACTGAGGTGCGCTCGGACTCAACGTGCGCCTGATTTGCTCTAGCTACGGTGTCAAAGTTTTCCGGTGCTGCGATTACTGGGTCCCCGAAAGCCAACACTTGCTTGGCTCTGGCAATTGCTGCATGTGCCTCCGCCATTCCGGTAGAGGCGGCATCGAGCACGATCACCATGTCAAACTCTTCGTCTTTTCCGATTTCCTGCAACCGATATGGCGAGACTAAAACGTTAGGTACCAGGGTGTGATAGATCGCTCCGCCGGCCTTGGCAGCGGTTTTCAGGTCCAGCTTCTTGGTCCGAAGCTGTGTCCGAAGCTGATCCGCCTGTGCAGGATAGGTAGCGATCGCCTGCTTCCAGTTCTGGCCCAGATAGTGACGAACATGCTCGAGCCCTTGCAAAATCAAGTCCTCATTCGCTTTTTCAAAGGCAGTCTCGAGTTGAGCAACTTCGGCTTGGCCATATTCGAGAATTCTGGAATCCGACTGGATGATCATTTCCAGCGCCGATTGCCACCAGGTCAGCTCAAACTCCTGCATCAGTTGCTCATACTGGGGCTTGGTGTTGCTGACTTCCTTGGTGAACTGACCAAGGCCAATTGCCGTGAGCTCTCTGGATATCGGCAAGCGCTCCATGTACCTGTCGAGCGAGGCGGTCTTGGTGGCAAGGCCCTCTAGTAGTTCCGCCAACTCATCCAGCGGAAGTCGCGTCATGAGCTCAATATCAGGGTCTGGGTTTAGGTGCCGCTGCAACAATTGAAGCGTCTGATAAATCCGCTCAAACTTTGATTGAACATCAGCCAAGCCAAGCGGAACCTGTGGCGGCGACTGGGTTTGATTTAGATTCTCCCAGCTTGCTCGCTGTTGCTCGGCGGCCAGCAGCATCAGGTGCAAGTTCGAAACTGACACCCCAGGTCGCAAATAGCCCTTAGCAAGCTTTTTGAATCTTCGACGCTGGGCTCCAGATAGGTCGCCTCGCTCTCCCCTGGGGGCGGTGGCATCGATTAGCTCTTGAATTGGCCGGTCGAAAATTTCGGGCTTGAATTTGTCCAGGGTTTCGCGGATGCCCAGCAGCAGGTTGAGCTGCTGGGACCACTGTTCTACATTCGCGCAGGGCTTGAGCTGAATGTCGGTTAGGTAGAGATTGATTTGGTAGCGCAGCAGCCTAAACTCCTCGCCCGCCAAGTCTCTCGCGGCTGAAACCGCAGCTGCGATTTCAGCCCCTGATTCAAACCTGGCCTGGAACCAGGGTCCATCGGCAGCTGCAGTAGAAAACAGTCCGGCCTCATGAGCACGTTTTAGCAACCCAGCGGAAGCATCCTCGATGGTTGCCAGTAACTCCGGCTTGATCCTGGCACTGTTTACTGGCGCTCCAGGTAGCGCAGCTAGATTGGCAAGTTTCTCAAGCGCCTGAATCAGACTGATGCCGAGGGCATTGTCTTTGGAATGCAGCACTTTGAAGTAGCTCTCAACTTCAACCTGTTTTTTTGCAACAGCCAATTTGGCCGAAGCCAAGTCAGCTGGGCTTGCCTTCTCGTTTCGAGAAATTGCAGACACCGTGTCAGTCCAAGCATCCTTCTCCCGGACCGCAAGACCCGGAAGCTTCGAGTGACTCAATCGCTCGGCAAGTTCATCCAAGGTTTGCTGTCTCGGAGCAATTATCAGAGCTCGTTTGTTGGCCAGCGCCAGGTTTGCCAACAAGTTCACGATGGTTTGCAGGTAGCCACAGCCCGGGAGCGTCTCAATCGCGAAGGAGTCCCCGGCCAGCGCCTTGCCGATGACTTTCTGCTGGTCATCGTCTGCATTTTGAACCAGGGTGATGTCCGGAATCTGATAGTTACTGGCAGGTATTGGACTCTTACCCAGCAACTGCGCCAAAGCCGATGATTCCGGAATCGTAAGCGCCTGGTCTGACACCAATAGGTCGGGAACGAAATTACCCAACACGAGCAACTTTTCAACCTGAAGTTCAGGGTGCTGAATCAGCTCAGCAATCAGCGACAGCACTCCAGTTGGGATCAAATCAGTTTGCCCCTGGCTGATTGCAATCAGATCCGAGACCCTGAAGTCGCTGCGATAGGTCTTGACGAGCTTGATCAGAGCAGGGTTCATCCTGGGAACCTGATCCACCCTCAACTCAAAGTCATCGCCTTTTTGAATCAGGTGCGATTTCCAGAGCAGTATAGGCAGTCTCATCTCGCCCAACGTCACCAAACCGCCAGCAACAAAAAGTGCGTCTATTCCAAAGTTCCGCTGAATCCGGACTGACTTCTTAAGGATTCTTCTCGAGGAAGTGAGGGCTCTGGACTGCGCAATGCCATCGCGAACCAAGTTGGAGATTGTGGAGGACCTGGCAGAAGAAAGCTGGGCTAGTCCGCCCGGGTGCGCTCTGGAGAGATCAACCTGCCCAAAGCTTGATGGTTCAAAGCTAGTCAGCGGATTAGTGCCGCCAATAGTCCGGGCCCGCTTTGCCCAAAGGTCTAATAACTCGCTGTGTTCCACGCCAAAATACTAGAAGCGATGAGCGAAAACACCCGTTTGCCTTGCCACAGATGGCAGAACCCGATGCTTGGCCAGCTGAGTTTGATTGAGGCGATTTCAAGCTCAAAATTGCTAGTAACCTATTACGGCTACTGGCCCCGTAGCTCAGTGGATAGAGCAACGGTTTCCTAAACCGTGTGTCGGGTGTTCGATTCACCTCGGGGCCACAACTATAAAACTACTCCGGATAGCTAAAGAGCTGTCCGATCTCAACATCAAGAGCCCTGGCAAGCGCGAATGCGAACTCTAATGACGGCGAATATTTGCCGTTCTCTATGGCTATCAGGGTTTGCCTCGATACTCCGAGCTGACTTGCAAGTTGCTCCTGAGTCAAGTCTTTGGCCAAGCGGTGCTGGCGCACCTGATTGGTTATGTTCGTGGGGCGAGTCACCTAGACACCCTTGCGGTAAAACCAAATTTTGGCGATGTTCATCGCAATGCTCGCCAAAAGGCCACCAAAAAACAAGACGTGTGCAATCTCAAAAAAGCCAACTTCAAAAGCAGCCAAGGCCAGAGCTGCTAGGGCAACCGCGCTCATTATGTTCATGCCTGTGGAGTTAGAGCGACAGCTAATGTCCTTGTCTCGAACATCCACGAGGCCTGGACTTCGAGTATCGTTTTGAACCGCTTGATTTTCAAAGGGCATGGGCCTGCCGGTCTTTTCTGCGATGACCGGTCGAACGTGCGCAGCGATAACTGGGGTGACGTGAGCCGAAACAACAAGAAGAATTTGGGCCACGATAGAAAACAATATGCTCAAGAGGAAGACCGAGACTAATACCCAACCGTATTCAATTGCGCTCACATCCTTTTGGGCCAGTTGACCCAAGAGCCATGCCGAGTAGCCAATAAGCACTGCGAAGTTTGCAAACAGTTCTGCCCAGACGGTTATTTCTTGATGACTCATTTTGCTCCAATGTAAAAGATTTTTTACATTGTCAAATATAGCTATGCAGCCCGCTTCTGAAACGCAAGGAATTCTGTCCACTCCGGCTGAGTCTTGTCCGCGCCGCGTACATTCCACGCCATTCCCGTTGGCATCTTCGGCATTAGTTTCAACTCCCAACCGATTTCGGCCGGAGTTCGATCGCCCTTGGAGTTATTGCACTTGAGGCAGCAGGCAACCAGGTTCTCCCAAGTGTCCTTGCCGCCTCGGGATTTAGGCATGATGTGGTCGATGGTGTTGGCTGGCCCAAGGCAGTAGCCACAACGACTGGAATCTCGCCTAAGAACTCCCCTCCTTGACACCGGCACGCGTCTGGCGTTGGGGATCCGGACATACCTAGATAAAAGAATCACCGAAGGCAAGTCAAATTCTTGACTCGCACTTCTCACCACCGCGTTATCGATGCCGGCCAGAATGGTGGCTTTTTGATTCAGAACCAAAACCAAAGCTCGCTTAAATGAGACAACAGCCAGTGGTTCATATCCTGCGTTTAGGACGAGAGTGCGCATTCATCGCTCCAATCGAAATCGCCGGCACGGCTTGCCGGCATTCGAATTGACCCCGGGAAATAAAAAACGCGCCGCAAAAAAGCGACGCGTGTTATCTCCGGCATGGATATACAGAGGAACCGGAATATGTGTATCCAGTTGCCATGCTTGGCTGGCATGTGAGCTGGCATTTCACCTCTCCCCAGACATCTATCAATACTTGTTGTTCACACTAAGAGAAGAAATTGATCTTTTTGGGTAGAAACGCAGAGTCCAAAGGTGAAGTTTTGGTTACTTTTTACTAGTTCTCAATGTCCACAAAACGAATCAAGTGGTAGCGGTCGGTAAAAATCGGCGCTAGCTTGACTCGGTCTCCCGGCTGAGGAGCGTGGTAGAAGTTGCCGTTTCCAGCATAAATTCCGTTGTGGCTAAAGTCGTTGAAGATCACGATGTCACCAGGCACGGCATCCTCAATGGCCACCTTTGTGGCCATCTTTGCCTGCTGATAAACGCTGTGGGGAAGTTCCACCCCGAACTGAGAGTAAACAAAAAGAACGTAGCCAGAGCAGTCGATGCCGCCTGGAGTTTGACCGCCGAAGACATAGGGAGTTCCGACAAGCTCAGCGGCAGCCTTCATCAGGTTGGCGCTAGTGACGCTTGTGAACCTAGGGCTTGCTAAGTAGTCGGCTGCCCGAGGGCCCTCGTAATAGTAAATCTTTGATTCTGACTTGACCTGGAATTCAGAGGCAGCGGCCGGTTGATAGTCACCTCTTGTGAACTCAACGGCTCGAACCGTTGCCACAGAAAGTCCCTGTGATGGAGCAGAAACCTGAACCATTTCGGAGTCTCTTGCTAGCCCTGCTGCAGCGGTGATCTCTGGAGCAAATCCATAAGAGGGAAGAGCAGCTGTGGCCATAAGTCCAGTAGAGGCAAACATGGTCACAAGAGTGCGAAGCGTGTGACGCTCGGTCTTGGCGAACTTGTTGCGCTCGATGCTTCGCAAGTCTTTGCGAGACACGCTCTGAGCGTCAGCAGTAGCTGAAATCAATGGGAATCCTCCGCGGATAGTCTCTGGATGTTCCAAGCGCTTAAGTATACCTAGGAACCTGAGGAAGTTCCGAGAAACAGGTGTTGAGCAAAATCGGAGTCGATCAGCAGTCCTTCGGAATTACCCGAGGCAACTAACAGCCAACCATCTTGATTCGCCGTTAGGTCAACTTCCCGACCAGGAACAAGACCCAGTTCTGCCAGTTGCGACAGCAGCGCGCCGTCCAACTGCAGCGGTTCGCCGATCCGGACCAGGAGGTATCGGCCGTCTTCCAGAGCGGCTATTGATGAACATGGCTGCCGGGTTGCCTCCGGCAGACCCAAGAGCTCCAAGCCAGGAACAGGCATTCCGAATGGCGAAACGCTTGGGTTTTTCAGTAACCCAATTAACTTTCGCTCAACCTGTTCGCTCATCACGTGCTCCCAGCGGCAGGCCTCGTCATGAATGTCTTCCCAGTCCAAACCAATAACTTCGAGCAAGAGCTGTTCGGCAAGTCGGTGTTTGCGCATCACCTCAACGGCGGTCAATCTGCCAACATCGGTGAATTGCAGTTGCCGGTCATCGAGCAACCGAAGAAGTCCGTCGCGTTCCATTCGGGCCACGGTCTGAGAAACAGTTGGGCCAGAGTGATCTAGTCGCTCGGCAATTCGAGCACGCATTGGGGGTATGTTCTCTTCTTCAAGCTCGTAGATGGCCTTTAGATACATTTCGGTTGTGTCAATGAGATCTGTCATGAAACCCCCTTCCCGGCTAAGCCAAGACTACTTGTTCAGGCGGCTAAACTTGAGCCATGCCCAAGATCACGATCCCAGATTCCCTGAAGCCACAAGATGGAAGATTTGGCTGCGGGCCATCCAGGATGCGAGCGGAGCAACTGACCGCATTTGTGGACTTTGGAAACAAGTACATGGGCACCAGCCATAGGCAACCACCGATTAAGAACCTGGTTGAAGACCTGAAGCAAGGGCTACTGGATATGTTCCACGCCCCAGCCGGCTACGAAATTATTCTTGGCAATGGTGGCGCTTCGGCATTCTGGGATGCGGCAACTTTCTCGCTGGTGGAGAAAAAGGGCCAGGCCCTGGTCCACGGTGAATTTGGAAATAAGTTT
>Ga0102910_1000571_pt1 | contig 10283 bp, 8 predicted proteins | sample Colrivmeta1558A3_FD_78501 | JGI IMG/M metagenome (GOLD analysis project Ga0102910, IMG submission 78501) | Estuarine microbial communities from the Columbia River estuary - metaG 1558A-3 | ecosystem: Environmental > Aquatic > Marine > Intertidal zone > Estuary | place: USA: Columbia River Estuary... | reverse complement strand
CCAACGGTTTCAGGCCCATTTGGGCCACGCGGTCCTCGTGCATCACCACGCAGGCGCCCGCGCCGTCCGAAAACTGACTCGCGTTACCTGCGGCCACGACACCGCCTGGCATGGCGGGGCGAATACCCGCGACCGCCTCAAGTGTGGTCCCCTCGCGAATACCTTCATCTTGGGTCACGGTTGTCTCGCGAGTAATTAGGCCGCGCTGCTTATCAGCGATACCTGCTGTGACGGTGATCGGCGCAATCTCGGCGTCAAACAGACCGGCGGCGCGAGCGGCAGCGGCGCGCTGTTGGCTCTGCGCCCCATAGGCGTCCATGAGTGAGCGATCAATTTTGTAGCGCGTTGCCACTTGTTCTGCCGTTTGCAGCATCGACCAGTAGATGGCGGGCACTTGCGCTGCGAGCGCGGGGTCCTGCGCCATGTGCAGATTCATTTCTTGCTGGACACACGAGATGCTCTCTACGCCACCTGCGACGTAGGTATCGCCCTCACCGGCAACGATTCGTTGGGCAGCCATCGCAATGGTTTGTAGTCCTGAAGAGCAAAACCGGTTCACGGTCATTCCGGACACGCTGACAGGACAGCCCGCCTTGAGCGCGATTTGCCTCGCGATGTTGAGTCCGGTTGCACCCTCAGGGTTGGCGCAACCCATGATGACGTCCTCAACTTGGCTTGGGTCAATACCGGCACGGGACATGGCGGCTGCCACGGCGTGGCCGCCAAGCGTTGCGCCGTGGGTCATATTGAAAGCGCCTTTCCAGCTTTTTGCCAGCGGTGTGCGCGCGGTCGAAACAATCAATGCAGCAGTCATGATGGGGTATTCCTTGCGTCAGTGGGTTAGCTGGTGAAACCTTGGCCTTTGTCGACCAATGCCTGCAGGTACGGCGCTGGGGTCCAAAAAGCTTGGTCGTCCATGGGGTTTTGTGCGAACTGTCGCATGCGTTGGATAACCCGCATGAGACCCACCTCATCGGCGTAGCGCATTGGGCCACCCCGAAACATCGGGAATCCGTACCCTGTGAGGTAAACCATGTCGATGTCGCCCGCTTTCGACGCGATGCCTTCCGCCAATAAGTGTGCGCCCTCATTGACCAGCGCAAAGACCAGCCGATCGACGATTTCATCAGCGCTGATGCGTCGTTGCGTGAGGTTTCCGTTGCTGCGGTGCTTCGCCAACATGTCGGCCACAACGGGGCTGGGAATCGCGTGGCGTGCGCCAGCCTGGTAGTCGTACCAACCAGCGCCGACCTTTTGGCCAAATCGCCCGAGTTCACACAGCAGGTCGGCTGACTTGCTGTAGCGCATCTCGGGGTTTTCCTGGGCACGGCGCTTGCGGATGGCCCAGCCGATGTCGTTACCGGCGAGATCGCTCATACGGAACGGACCCATCGCAAAGCCAAATTTTTCGATGGCTTTGTCAACTTGCTCAGGTGAGCAGCCCTCGTCTAGCAAGAAGGTGGCTTGCCTCACGTATTGCTCAATCATTCGGTTACCGATGAACCCATCGCAAACCCCGGCGACTACCGCCGTCTTCTTGATGCGCTTGGCAACGGCCATGGTTGTCGCCAGCACGGTTTTTGACGTCTCGGCACCCCGCACGACTTCTAAAAGCTTCATCACGTTTGCGGGGCTGAAGAAATGCATACCGACCACGTCGGCTGGCCGTGTTGTGAAGTTCGCGATCTGGTTCAGGTCGAGTGTTGATGTGTTGGATGCCAAGATCGCCCCTGGCTTAGCGACTTTGTCTAGCGCTTTAAAAACCGACGCCTTAACGCCCATGTCTTCGTAAACCGCCTCAATGATGAGGTCGGCCTCTGACAGGTCGTCATAACTCAAGCTTGTCTTGAGTAACGCCATTCGGGCCGCGAGTTTCTCAGCCGTGAGTTTGCCTTTTTTGACCTGTGCCTCGTAGTTACGCGTGACCGTGGCAATCCCCCGATCAAGCGCTTCTTGGGTGGTTTCCAGCATCACCACGGGGATCCCCGCATTGAGGAAGTTCATGGCGATGCCGCCGCCCATGGTGCCAGCGCCGATCACACCGACTTGCGCGATCTCTTTCTTTGGGGTGTCTGATGGCACGTCGGCGATCTTTGACGCCGCACGGCTCGCCATAAAAATGTGTCGCAAGGCCCGGCTCTCGGGTGTCCACATCAGGTTCAGGAATGTTTGCCGTTCGGTTTGCATGCCCGCGTCGAAACCCTGCTTGGTGGCTGCCTCAACCAGGTCAACACACTTCACAGGTGCTGGCAGCTGCTTTGCCATGCCACGGACCATATTTCGCGCGAATTGAAAGTAGGCGTCCCCTTGTCGGTGTTGACACGGCAAATCACGCACCCGAGGCAATGGCCGTTTGGTGGCATGCTGCGTCGCAAAAGCAATCGCCTCGTCGAGCACCGTGTCTGCAGATGACGCAACCGCATCGAATAACCGCTGTCCAGGTATTGCTGCCAAAGCCTCGCTGGGCACGCTCTCTCCTGAGGCAATCATGTTGAGTGCCACCTCAACGCCGAGCGCCCTTGGCAGACGTTGCGTGCCGCCTGCACCGGGCACCAAGCCCAGCTTGACCTCGGGTAGGGCCACTTGACATCCGGGCGCGACGACACGGTAATGGCAGCCTAGCGCCAGTTCCAGCCCACCGCCCATCGCCACCGAGTGGACGGCAGCAACGACGGGCTTTGACGCTGACTCGACCACCGCGATCACGCTCAACAGGTTGGGCTCTTGCATCGCTTTTGGGGTACCGAACTCTCGGATATCGGCACCACCACTGAAGGCTTTCCCCTTGCCGGTAATAACGATCGCTGCGACGTTGTCATCTGCGAGCGCTTGGTTGATGCCCGCGACAATACCCTGCCGGGTTGTGAGGCCAAGGCCGTTGACCGGGGGGTTATCCATCGTGATGACCGCGATCGGTCCTCGCAACTCAAAGTGGGCTGTCATGTGATCTCCTGCCTACGGCTTTGCTCTGGGTTAAAAACGAACAGTCGTGCTAATTTACTGCATCTTATCCGAGGGTACTGGCATCTTTGCGACTGAGTAAATCAAAGCGCCAACCAAGCGGCATGCTGCGACTCGGCGCGCACAAATGCCTGACGGCTGTCATCGAAAACCATGGCCCCGCCCGCCATGACGGCGATCCTGTCCGAGATGGTCAGTGCCATTTGTAATTTTTGTTCCATCAATAAAACGCCGACGCCCTGATGCTTCAATGCGATTAAAAATTGACTCACCTGCTTGACCAATTGAGGTGCGAGGCCCTCGGTGGGCTCATCAACCACCAGTAGTTTTGGCGACCCCAGTGTGGCTCGCGCGAGCGCAAGCATCTGTTGCTCCCCACCAGACAGAACACCGGCGGGCGTTTGAAACCGCTGCGCGAGTTGTGGAAACAGGTGCAACACCTCCGGGACGCCCCAAGGTGGTGCGGCGGTTGTCGCGCGCGCGCGATGCATCGCACCCAAGGACAGGTTTTGGGCGACTGTCAGTTCAGGGAAGACGTCTCGCGTTTCTGGGACATAGGCAATGCCTGAGCGCGCGATTTCGTGTGGATGTAGGCCTTGCAGCGACCGGCCGTCCCACTCGCGGTGCCCCTCGGTCTGAACCAAGCCCATCACCGCTTTGGCCAGGGTCGATCGGCCAGATCCGTTACGACCGAGTACGGTGAGAATCTCACCCGTATCAATGCGAAGGTTGATCCCACGCAGGATGGGTGCTTGCCCATAAAACGCCCACAAACGATCGAGCTTCAACTGGGCCATGACTCGCCCTCCTGCCGCCACTCACCCAAATAGGCGGCCTGAACTGCCGGGTTACGGCGAACTGCCTGCGGCACATCACACGCCAACAGCTCACCGCCGACAAGAACGGCGATTCGGTCGGCCAACTCAAACACAACGGACATGTCGTGCTCAATCAGCAAGATGGTTTTGTCCTTCGTGATCTCCGCTATACGGCTCAAAAATTGAGCGGTTTGTGCTTTGCTCATGCCAGCGGTGGGCTCATCGAGCAAGAGCACCGAGGCACCGCTGGCCACTGCCTGAGCGATGTCGAGGGCCCGCTGGTCAGCGTAAGGCAGCGCGCCCGCGAGCGTCTGGCGCTTATGGGTGAGGCCGAGCGCTGCCATGAGGGCTTCGGCGCGCGCCATGAGGCCCGCCTGTTCGGCTACCGCGCCGCGCAATGGCCGCCAGAACTGATGACCCATCCCCGATTGCCAAAAGCTCGCCGCAATGATGCTTTCCTCCACCGTGAGGGAGTCAAACAGTTGGCTAATCTGGAAGCTTCGCCCGATACCCCGTCGCGTGACCTGCTGGACGGGTAAGCCCTGAATGGCCTGACCGTTCAGCGAGATGGTGCCCGTGTGGGGTCGCATGGCACCTGAAATTAAGTTGAAGAGGGTCGACTTACCCGCCCCATTGGGGCCAATGATGGCAAGGGTCTCACCGGTCGTCACAGCCAAGTTGATATCCGAAAGGACGACCGTGGCGCCAAAGCGATGGCCAATCTGGTTGAGGGTCAAAATGGGTTGACTCACGAGCGCCCCTCGCGTGAGGGCGTGCGGCCACGTGACGCCAACCAATAGGCCACAGCGGTAAAGGCAATCGCCAAAGACCAGTGTGAGGCCTGTGAAACGTTGACGGAGACCATCAGAATGTCAAGCGTGGCGGGCATACCGGCAGCCACTGCCGTGACCCAGTGGTAGGTCATTTCGATGAGGAAAATGGTCCCGATTGCAGTCGCAAGGCCCCACCCGTTGGCCCGGGCCAAAACGTCCCGTGGCGTCATGCCCGACAGCCCGTTGGGCCATCGCATCACCACCCAGATAAACAACAAGCCCACATAGGCCGACCACGCGGGGGTGAAGGTCGACAACACGACGGACGCGGTAACCATCAAAACACCGCCAATGATTGAGCCGCCAATGAGCGCACCGCCCCCAACAACCGTGAAAAGCATCGCGCTGCCAGAGCGTTGCAAACTAAAACTGTCGACGCTGACGAATTCAAAGTTGAGGGCTGTCAGGCCACCCGCAATACCCGCAATGAATGCCGATACGATGAACGCGATGTAGCGGATCAGGTGTGGGTTGTAGCCCAAAAATGCCACACGCACCGCCCGATCACGCGTCGCACGGAGCATCAACCCCATCGGCGTTTGCGTGAATCTGACAACGGCCCAGGCGCAGGCCAACACGTACACCGCTGACAGTGCGTAGAGGTGCCACGCTTGGGCAAAGCTCATCCCAAAAGGTGGGTCAGTGACCGTGCGGTCTGCACTGAGACCGGCCTCTCCGCCAGACCAGTCGGGGAACATCCAGGCGGCCGCCCAGACCAGCTCACCCAACCCCAGCGTGATCATGGCGAAAGGCGTTCCCGAGCGAGCCGTTGCGATCCAACCAAGCATCGCGGCAACAGCCGCAGCGGTCAGGCCGCCCAGGAGTGGCAATGCGATGACCCAAAGCCAACCGGTTGCGCCGATCTCAAATAGGTGGGTGTTCAGTCCGTGAATGACTGCGTAACTACCGGCCCCCGTGAAGATGGCATGGCCGAAACTGAGCATCCCGCCCTGACTCAAAAGTACTTGGTAACTCAGGCAGATGAGGATGCCCACCAGCATTTGCGTCATCAGGCTGGTGCTGTAACTGCTCGTGAACACAAGCGGTAGGACAGCCATCGCCATGCACCACCAGCGCAGCTTGATGGTCGGCGTCACGCGGCCTGCCCTCGGCCCCAAAGCCCCTGTGGTCGCCACGTCAAAACAACGACAAGTAGGACGTATGGCAGCAAGGGCGCAAAGTTACTGAGCGGTTGTGCCATCCAATGAGGGATCCCATCAAAATTGGGGGCGGACAAACCACCCAGCGTCGTTAAATTCTTTAGAACGTCCGCGATGGAGACGGTCAGCGTCACCGCCATTGTCTGCAGTGTGCCCAACAACAACGCGCACCAAAAGGCCCCCGCCAGCGACCCCAGTCCGCCCACAATGATGACGACAAACAGAAGGTTGCCCATTCCCATCGCCATGTTGGGCTCGGTCACGAATGCGTTGCCACCGATGACGCCGGCCAGCCCCGCCAAACCAGCGCCTCCCGCAAAAACCCACTTAAATATCCGTGGGACGTCATGGCCAAGACACGACACCATTTCCGGGTGCGTTCTAGCGGCTTGTATGACCAACCCAAAGCGCGTTCGATTGAGTCCCAGCCAGATCCCACCAGCCATCAGTAGAGCGATTGCCATCATGAATGCGCGGTAGTTGGAAAACGAATGCCCATAGACGGAGACGAAGGCGCCTTCAAACACGGGGGGAATCCGGTAGTCGACCGGACCATGTCCCCACACCAGCGTGACGCCCTCAAAAACGAGCATGGCGACGCCAAACGTGAGCATCAACTCCGAGACATGGCCCTTGTGCTTGGCGCGCCGCAGCAGGCTGGACTCGATCCAGGCACCGAAGAGCCCCACGAGCACGGGCGATAACAACAATGCGGGGAAAAAGCCGATCTGCTCGGTCAGCGCGAAAGCCGCATAGGCTCCGAGCATATAAAAGCTGGCATGCGCAAAATTCAGGATGCCCATGAGGCTGAGCGTGAGCGTCAGACCCGCGCTCAGTAAAAAGAGAAGCAGGCCAAAACTAATGCCGTTAAGCAATGTGACGACCCACCACTCCATGCGTCAATACCCTCGCGCCAGCGCCTTAGGCGCTTGGCAATTGGTAGTCTTTGAGTTGCTCACGCAGCACCATTTTCTGCATTTTTCCAGTGGCACCTAAAGGGATCGCATCGACAAAGACGACGTCGTCGGGTGTTTGCCACTTTGCGACCTTGCCGTCATAAAAAGCCAACAAGGCGGCTTTGTCAACGTCGGTGTCTGGCTTGCGAACAACGACGATGATCGGACGCTCATCCCATTTTGGATGCGGCACGCCGATACACGCGGCCATCATCACACCCGGAAACGCCATCGCGATGTTTTCAATGTCAATGGAGCTGATCCACTCGCCGCCGGACTTGATCACATCTTTTGATCGATCCGTGATCTGCATGAACCCTTGCGGATCGATGGTGGCAACGTCCCCCGTTGGGAACCACCCATCGACCAACGGGCTGGCACCACCTGATCGGTAGTAATCGGACAGGATCCAGGGACCACGAACCAACAGGTTGCCGCTGGCTTTACCGTCCCATGGTTGCGTTACGCCGGCGTCGTCGACAATTTTCATGTCAACCCCAAACACGGGACGGCCTTGCTTCAACAGCTGGCTTCGCTGCGTCTGTTCGTCTGCTTTTTGATTCTTCAACACGCCAACCGTGCCCAAAGGCGACATCTCTGTCATTCCCCAAGCGTGCAGTACCTGCACACCGAACTGGTCAACGAATCGGTCGTACATCGCTGGCGGGCAGGCGGAGCCGCCAATCACTGTGCGCTTCAAGGTGCTGAAGGTCTTGCCCTCTTTATCCATGTGTGCGAGCAGCATTTGCCAAACGGTCGGCACGCCCGCGGCCATTGTGACGCCTTGGCTTTCGATCAATTCATAAACCGACTGTCCATCCATCGCGGGACCAGGAAAGACCAGCTTGCAACCGACCAGCGCCGCGGTGTAAGGAATGCCCCACGCGTTGACGTGGAACATGGGGACGACCGGCAAGATGGAGTCGGTCGCAGAGATGTTCAGCGTGTCAGGTAAACCGGCGGCCAGCGCGTGGATCAGGGTCGAACGGTGGCTGTACAGAACCCCTTTGGGGTTACCCGTCGTGCCACTTGTGTAGCACATGCTTGAGGCGCTTTGTTCATCGAAAACAGGCCATTCATATGCGCTGTCCGCAGCCGCCAATAAGGCCTCGTAGGACAGCAACCCATTGATGCGGGTCTTGGCAGGTAGCTTATCGGCATCCGCATAGGCCACCCAATGGGTCACCGTTGGGCAGTCATCGATCACCGCTTCGACGAGCGGGAGGAAGGTCAAGTCAAAACACACGATTTGATCACCCGCGTGGTTGATGATCCAAGCCAGCTGTTGTGGCGACAACCTCGGGTTGAGGGTGTGAAGCACGCGCTGGCTGCCGCTGACCCCGAAGTAGGTCTCCAAGTGCCGATAGCCGTTCCAGGCCAATGTCGCTACGCGTGAGCCTGCCGCGATTTGGAGCTTATCGAGGGCGTTGGCGAGGCGTCGGGCACGGACGGCGACCTCACCCCAGTTGGTTGCATGCAAGTCCCCTTCGACACGCCGCGAGACGATGGCTGTCTCCGCATGGAAACGCTCTGCATGGGTGATGATGCTGCTGATTAACAGGGGGCGGTCTTGCATGATGCCGAACATGGTGTCTCTCCTGATGCATTGTTTGAGTTCTGACTAGGGGGATGCTAACGCGATTTCAATGATATCCAGCGCCATGAGGGACAATACGTCCATGTCTGAACACCCAGAATTCCCTCCCCTTCCAACACTCCGACCGATTGGTCTGTCGGCGCTGGGCGAGGCCTTTGCGACGCCAACGCCGGCAACGCCATTGTCTGGTCTTCGGTGGGGAGCGAGCAACCAAGCGCTCGCGCGGACATTGGGGCTCCCTGCAACGGTTTTTAGCCCTGCTCTCTTAGACATTTTGGGTGGTAACGCCGCGTGGCCGAATGGCCCGGCACCGGTCGCTACGGTCTACAGTGGTCACCAGTTTGGCGTCTGGGCTGGGCAGCTTGGCGACGGCCGCGCCTTGTTTTTGGGCGAACTCGACAGCCCGATGGGGCTGTGGGAGCTCCAGTTGAAAGGGGCTGGCCCAACCCCGTATTCGCGGATGGGTGATGGCCGAGCCGTCCTGCGCAGCAGCATTCGCGAGTACCTGTGCAGCGAGGCCATGCACGGCCTGGGGATTCCAACCAGCCGCGCCCTGGCCTTGGTTGCCGCCCGCACGCCCGTGCGCCGTGAGACGCTGGAGACGGCCGCTGTCGTGACCCGTTGCGCGCCAACATTTTTGCGTTTTGGGCATTTTGAACACTTTGCTCATCACGGCAAGCCTGACGCATTGAGGGTGTTGTTCGACAACACCGTGGCGCGATTCTTTCCGGACCTTCAAGCCCTGACGCCGGCCGAGCAAGTCCCTGCTTTCGCGGCCCAAGTTGCCCGCGACACCGCCGCACTGATCGCCCACTGGCAATGTGTGGGGTTTTGCCACGGGGTCATGAACACAGACAACATGAGCGCCATCGGACTCACGATTGACTACGGTCCCTTCCAGTTCATGGATGCGTTTGTACCAACACACATTTGCAACCACTCTGACACGACGGGCCGCTACGCATTCAACCAGCAGCCCCACATCGGCTACTGGAACGTGCATGCCCTGGCGCAGGCACTGGCGGCCATAACGGATGACGTCGAGGCGCTGGCCGAGGCGATTCAGTGTTACCCGGATGCATTCACCGACGCATACACCCGTCGCATGCGCCAAAAGATGGGTCTAACGGAAGCGCTTGAAGGCGACGGCGCATTGATCAATGATTGGCAAGACCTGCTCGCCAAGGATGCGGTTGACTTCACCATCGCCTGGCGAACCCTCAGTGACGTCGCCAACCCCATCGAAGTCGATGCCTCGCGCGTGCCAGAGGCGCTCGCGCGATGGTTCATCAGCCGGGAGGCTTTGGCCGAATGGTGGTGTCGTTTTGCGCAACGAATCATCAAACAAACACCCGACGAACAGTCGCAGCAGATGGCCCGCATGCGGCAAAACAACCCCAAATATGTGCTGCGAAACCACCTGGCGCAAGAGGCGATCACACGTGCTGAGGGGGGAGATTTCTCAATGGTTCAGGCGCTGAAAGCGGTTTTGGATGCACCCTTTGAGGAGCACCCGGAACACAGCGCATGGGCTGGCCTACCGCCCGACTGGGCGAAGTCACTCAGCATCAGCTGCTCCAGCTGATTGCGAGGCAGAAGCGGAAGCCGCAGCGCAACACACAACCGGTGATAATCCCGACATGAGACTTTTAATCGACTTTTTCCCAATCGCCTTGTTCGTCGTGGCGTACCGCATGGCGGATATCTATGCAGCAACCGGTGTCCTGATGGCCGCGACCGTCGTGCAAACCGCCCTGCTTTACGCCATTGAGCGGCGTGTCGCCGCCGTACAGAAGGCCACCTTGGCATTGATCCTTATTTTTGGCGCGCTCACTTTGAGCCTCCACGATGAGCGTTTTATCCAGTGGAAGCCCACCGTCTTGTATACCGCCCTGGCGCTTGTGTTGTTGGGTGCCCTTTGGGGTGCAAAACGAAATCTGCTGCACATGATGCTGGGT
>Ga0102910_1000556_pt1 | contig 10428 bp, 9 predicted proteins | sample Colrivmeta1558A3_FD_78501 | JGI IMG/M metagenome (GOLD analysis project Ga0102910, IMG submission 78501) | Estuarine microbial communities from the Columbia River estuary - metaG 1558A-3 | ecosystem: Environmental > Aquatic > Marine > Intertidal zone > Estuary | place: USA: Columbia River Estuary... | reverse complement strand
TGCGCGCCGTCCGCAGTGACCAGCAAAAGGGCGTTGTGGTCTCGCCCAAAGGTATCGGGGCCAATATTGCCAACCAGTAAGGGCACGCCTTTTTTCGCCCGCTTGGCTTGGGCATTTGCCAGTAGGTCATGGCTTTCGGCTGCAAAACCGACACAGTACAAAGCGCCGCTTTGCGCTCGGTCACTTTGGGCGACTGTGGCCAAAATATCGACGGTCTCTTTGAATGCCAGCGCCGGTGGTGCGCCAGTGCCATCCTTTTTCATTTTTTGCGTCGCGTGGTGCGCTGCTGTCCAATCGGCTACCGCTGCGCAAGCCACGAATACATCCGCCTGTGGCACCGCCAACTGCACGGCACCCAACATATCGTGCGCACTTTCCACATCCACGCGCGTGACACCGTCTGGGGTTGTTAAACCCACCGGGCCAGCAATCAATGTGACCTCTGCACCGGCCATTTGAGCCGCCTGAGCGATGGCGAACCCCATCTTGCCACTAGATCGATTGGTCAGACCGCGCACCGGGTCAATGGCCTCAAACGTCGGGCCTGCGGTGACCACCACGCGCCGCCCAGCCAGCAGTTTCGGATGAAAAAACGAATCGAGTGCGCGCAGCAATTCATCGGGCTCCAGCATCCGCCCATCTCCGACCTCCCCACAGGCCTGAAACCCTGCCCCCACACCCAAAACATGCGCTCCGTCAGCGGCAAGTTGGGCCACGTTACGCTGGGTAGCGGGGTGAATCCACATCTCACGGTTCATGGCGGGCGCCAGTATCAGCGGCACCTGCTCAATGGGGCGCGCCAAACACATCAGGCTCAACAGTTCATCGGCGCGGCCATGCAGCAACTTGGCCATGAAGTCAGCGCTGGCAGGCGCCACCAAAATGGCATCGGCCTCACGACTCAGGTTGATATGCGCCATGTTGTTGTCGACACCAGCGGCGGTGCGGTCATCCCATTGGCTCATGAATACCGTTCGCCCGCTCAAGGCCTGCATCGTCACCGGTGTGATGAATTGCGCGGCGGCAGGCGTCATCACCACCTGAACCGTGGCACCTGCCTTGATCAAGGCGCGACACAACTCGGCCGCCTTATAACAGGCAATGCCACCACTCAATCCCAAGACGATGTGCCGCCCCTCGATGCCGTGCTTCGACACAGGCGAACTGATTTTTTCGGTCATGGTCGTAATTTAGCTGACAAATGGGGGTTTCGCACAACTGCGTGCCGTCAGAAACACGCTCGCCATCCAAAGCCCCATCGACTCCCCTCTATAATTGGAATTTCCACCAGCCGCGAGTGCCACGCACTCGCTCCTGACATGACCAAATTTGTCTTCGTTACCGGCGGTGTGGTGTCCTCTTTGGGTAAGGGCATCGCATCTGCATCACTCGCTGCGCTCCTCGAATCGCGCGGCCTCAAAGTCACCCTCATCAAACTGGACCCGTACCTGAACGTGGACCCCGGCACCATGTCTCCGTTCCAACACGGCGAGGTGTACGTGACGGAAGATGGCGCCGAAACCGACCTCGATCTGGGCCATTACGAGCGTTTCATTGAAACCCGTATGCGCAAGGCCAACAACTTCACAACGGGCCAAATTTACAAAAGCGTGCTCGAAAAGGAACGCCGTGGTGACTACCTCGGCAAAACGGTTCAAGTCATTCCGCACGTCACCAACGAAATCCAAGATTTCGTGAAACGGGGAGCGGGTATCGGTACCAGCGAGCCGATCGACGTGGCCATTGTCGAAATCGGCGGCACGGTCGGTGACATTGAGTCCCTGCCCTTTTTGGAGGCGGTGCGCCAATTAAGCCTGCGCATGGGCCCCAACATGGCGGCATTTGTGCACCTCACCTACCTGCCGTGGATTGGCGCTGCTGGTGAGCTCAAAACCAAGCCCACCCAACACACGGTACAAAAGTTACGCGAAATCGGTATCCAAGCCGATGCGCTGTTGTGCCGGGCAGACCGCCGCATTCCAGACGAAGAGCGTGAAAAAATCTCCCTCTTCACCAACGTCGCGCCTTGGGGTGTGATCTCCATGCCCGATGTGGACACCATCTACAAAGTGCCGCGCTTGCTGCACGAACAAGGCTTGGATGGCCTGATCTGCGACAAACTTCGACTCAGTACCCCGCCTGCCCGCCTGAACCGCTGGGACAACTTGGTACAAGAGGTGACCAACCCACAAGGTGAGGTCAACATCGCGATGGTGGGCAAATATGTCGACCTGTCGGACAGTTACAAATCCGTCAACGAGGCACTGCGCCACGCGGGTCTCAAGAACCACGTCAAGGTCAACATCAGCTACGTGGATTCTGAAACCCTCTCTGCCAGCAACATCCAACAACTCGAAGCGTTCGATGGCATCTTGGTGCCCGGCGGCTTTGGTCAACGCGGCGTTGAAGGCAAGATTTCAACCGCTAAATTCGCCCGCGAAAACAAGGTGCCCTACCTCGGTATCTGCTTGGGTATGCAGGTTGCCACCATCGAATTCGCGCGCCACGTGGCAGGCCTCTCAGACGCCAACTCCACCGAGTTCGATCCCCAGACCAAAACGCCCGTGATTGCGTTGATTGACGAGTGGAAAGACGCCGACGGTACGATTCAAAAACGCACTGCCAACTCGGACTTGGGCGGCACCATGCGCCTCGGTGCGCAAAGCTCGGATGTGGTCAAGGGCACCATCGCGCATGGCATTTATGGCGATGTTGTGAGCGAGCGCCACCGCCACCGCTACGAGGCCAACGTCAACTACCTCGACCAACTGCGTGACGCTGGCTTGGTCATCTCTGCCCTGACACAGCGTGAGCAACTGACCGAGATCGTCGAGTTGCCCCAAACCGTGCACCCGTGGTACGTGGGCGTGCAGTTTCACCCCGAGTTCAAGTCAACGCCGTGGGACGGACACCCCTTGTTCAACGCGTTCATCAAGGCTTCATTGGTTAACCGCGCGGCGCGCGCAGCCAGCTGATCGACAGGGCGCTAACGCGAGAAAACACCATGAAACTTTGTCATTTCAATGTCGGTCTGGATCAGCCCTTTTTTTTGATCGCTGGCCCCTGCGTGATCGAGTCAGAACAGCTTCAGATGGACACGGCCGGTACCCTCAAAGAGATCACCTCGGCACTGGGCATACCCTTCATTTTCAAGAGTAGTTTCGACAAGGCCAATCGCTCCAGTGGCCACACCTTCCGAGGTCCCGGCATGGATGCCGGCCTGGCAATACTGGCGAAGGTCAAGGCGGAGTTGGGCGTTCCGGTGCTTACTGACGTGCACAGCGAAGCGCAAATCGCGGACGTCGCATCGGTTGTCGATGTGTTGCAAACACCCGCATTTTTGTGCCGTCAAACCGACTTCATCCGTGCCGTGGCCCAAAGCGGTAAGCCCGTGAATATCAAAAAAGGGCAGTTCTTGGCGCCGCACGACATGAAAAACGTGATCGATAAAGCGCGCGCAGCGGCCAAAGAGGTTGGCCTACCTGAAGACAACTTCATGGCCTGTGAGCGTGGCGCCAGCTTCGGCTACAACAATTTGGTCTCTGACATGCGCAGCCTCGCCATCATGCGTGAAACCGGTGCGCCGGTTGTGTTTGATGCGACCCATAGTGTGCAACTCCCTGGCGGACAGGGCACTAGCAGCGGGGGCATGCGGGAAATGGTGCCTGTTTTGTCGCGGGCGGCGGTGGCCGTTGGTGTCGCGGGGCTGTTTATGGAAACGCATCCGGACCCCGCCAACGCCAAGAGCGACGGACCCAATGCGGTCCCCCTGCACCACATGAAGGCCTTGTTGGAAACCTTGCTCGAATTGGATCAAGCCACCAAGCGTCACCCATTTTTAGAAAATAACTTTAATTAACGAAGGAAAAAACCCATGAGCGCAATCGTTGACATTGTCGGCCGCGAAATATTAGACAGTCGTGGCAACCCCACCGTTGAATGTGATGTCCTGCTGGAGTCTGGCGTGATGGGCCGTGCAGCCGTGCCCTCTGGCGCATCAACAGGTTCACGCGAAGCGATCGAGCTGCGTGACGGTGTGATGTCACGCTACTTGGGCAAAGGCGTCATGAAGGCCGTTGAGCACATCAACACCGAAATTTCTGAGGCCGTCATCGGTCTCGATGCCTCTGAGCAAGCCTTCCTCGACAAGACGCTGATCGATTTAGATGGCACCGATAACAAAGGCCGACTGGGCGCGAACGCGATTCTGGCGGTGTCCATGGCCGTTGCACGCGCGGCGGCAGAAGAGGCTGGTTTGCCCTTGTACCGTTACTTTGGTGGTATGAATGGCGTCCAATTGCCGGTGCCAATGATGAACGTGGTTAACGGCGGCGCCCACGCCAACAACAACCTGGACTTGCAAGAGCTGATGATCATCCCCGTGGGTGCACCCAGCTTCCGCGAGGCGCTGCGCTGGGGTGCGGAGACCTTCCACGCCCTGAAGAAAATTTTGCACGACAAAGGTATGAGCATTGCGGTGGGTGATGAGGGCGGCTTTGCACCCAATGTCGACAGCCATGAAGCGGCGATCCAACTCATCTTGGATGCCATCAGCGCAGCGGGCTATACCCCGGGCGAGCAAATCGCACTGGGCTTGGATTGCGCCGCCAGTGAGTTCTACAAAGACGGCTTGTACTGCTTGGATGGCGAGGGCCTTAAATTGAGCGCCGAAGCTTGGACCGATATGCTGGCCACCTGGGTCGACAAGTACCCCATCATCAGCATCGAAGATGCCATGGCCGAGGGCGACTGGGACGGTTGGAAGCTGCTCAGCGATCGCCTCAAATCCAAAGTGCAATTGGTGGGCGACGATCTGTTCGTGACCAACACCAAGATCCTTAAAGAAGGTATTGAAAAAGGGATTGCTAACTCCATCCTCATCAAGATCAACCAAATCGGTACCTTGACAGAAACCTTCGCCGCGATTGAAATGGCCAAGCGTGCCGGCTACACCGCCGTGATCAGCCATCGCTCTGGCGAGACGGAAGACAGCACCATTGCAGACATCGCAGTGGGTTTGAATGCCGGTCAAATTAAAACAGGCTCACTGAGCCGTAGCGACCGCATGGCCAAGTACAACCAACTGCTGCGCATCGAAGAGGATTTGGGTGAAGTCGCTCAGTACCCAGGGCGCGACGCCTTTTATAACTTGCGTTAACCATCTATGAAGATCCGCCCTTACCTCGTGCCCGTTACCTTGGCTTTATTGCTACTGGTACTGCAAGGGCAACTGTGGTTTGGGCGGGGTAGCGTCCCCGATGTGAAGCAACTGCGGGACAAACTGGCAACCTTAGAAGCAGAGAACGCTGAACTAAAGCGGCGTAATGAGCAGATTGCCAACGAGGTGCGCGACTTGCAAGAAGGTCTTGAGGTCATCGAAAACTACGCGCGCAAAGAGCTCGGCATGTTGAAGAACAACGAGATCTTCGTGCAATACGCCAAGCCCAACGCAAAGGCCGTCACCAACGGCAAACCCGCCGCTGCGGGTCAGTGATTTGCAACCCGTCGTCATCGAGCTTTTAGGCGGCGAGAGCACCGGCAAGTCCACACTGGCCGCCAACCTGCGCGATACCGCGCAAGCCCACCATATCCCACACCGACTGGTCCCCGAATACTTGCGTGAATGGGTAGAAACCCACGGTCGCACCCCAACAGCGCATGAGCAAACGGCCATTGCGGCCTCACAACACGGCGCCATTCAAGAGGCGGTCGTAGCGCTGACCAACGATCCTCAAGCCAGCGAGGAGGCGGTTGGTTTGGTGTTCGCAGACACCAGCGCACTGCAAACAGCGGCCTACAGCGCCCATTATTTTGCAGACCACGGGCTTTGGGCGACTACCGTCACGACTTACCCGCCTGGTGTGCGCTGTATCCGACTCTTGATGGGGCTGGACTTGCCCTGGGCCGCCGACCCGGGTCAGCGCGACGGTCGCACGGCACAAGAAGCGGTCGACACACACTTGCGCGACCACCTGCATGCCCACGCCCTGCCCTTTCAAGTGATTTATGGCAAAGGTCCCGCCCGTACGCAGGCTGCGTGGATCGCCCTCGCCAATGGGTTGGCGCGTGAGAACTGGCTGAGTCCACAGCCCGCTACCCAACGGCGAACGGACTGGGTGTGTCAAGACTGCAGTGATCCCGACTGTGAACTGCGCTTATTCACGGGCTTGCTGGCAGGCAACGCCAAGCGGTTCAGCACTAAATAAAACGATCCAGCCACCAAATAGTTACCGCATCGCCCACTTCGACGGTCGGCTGCTCGTGCGATAAAACAACCAAACAGTTGGCGCGCACCATGCCACTCAGCACGCCAGACCCCTGATTGGGTAACACCGATACCGTCAACGTGCCATCTGCACCGAATGAAGCGACGCCTCGCTGGTACTCGGTACGACCCGGTCGTTTACGGATTTTTTCGACGCTGCGCGCCACCGCCATCGGCAGTGGGGTGGGCTCAGCCCCTGCAAGCGTCTGAAGTGCCGGGCGAACGAACGCCAAAAATGTCACCATCACGGCGACCGGATTACCCGGCAAACCAAACACAGGGCAGCCATTCACGCGCCCAACAGCCATGGGGCGTCCAGGGCGCATGGCGACGCGCCAAAACGTCACATCGCCCAACTGCCGCATCATGGCTTTGGTGTGATCGGCCTCGCCGACACTCACGCCGCCACTGCTGATGATCATGTCGGCCTGCGCTGCGGCTTGCGTGAACGCAGCGGCAAGTTGCGCGGGGTCGTCTGGGATGACACCCATGTCAATGGGCGTCGCACCCCAGGATCGAAGCAACGACAACATCACCCACCGGTTACTGTCGTAAACCGCGCCGCTGCGAGGTGCATCCCCAAAACTCAATATCTCACTGCCGGTTGAAAAATAAGCCACCCGAGGACGCCGGACCACCACAGCCGAGTTGATGCCTAAACTCGCCAGCAAGCCCACAGCAGCCGCATGCATGACCTGCCCGGCCGGTACGGCGACACCACCCGCTTGCAAATCTTCACCCGCAAAACGACGGTTATCACCGGCGCGTAAACCGCCTCCGTTGATGACCACCGTGTCACCCTCGCGGGTACACAGTTCGGTTGGCACAACGGTATCAGCGCCAGCTGGCATGACGGCACCCGTCATGATGTGCACACACGCCCCCGCCTCAACAGGCGCCTCCGCGAGCCCGGTATCGCCAGCCAAGCGCTGCCCTGCGACCGTGAGGCGGAGTGGGCGCTCACCATCCCAGTCGCCATAAGCGAAGGCGTAGCCATCCATGGCCGAGTTGTCGTGAGGTGGCACGCTGATGGGTGAGATCACAGGCTGTGCCAACACGCGACCCGTCAAGTCCCCGATATCGACCGTCTCGTGGTTGCTCGGGTCTGCTCTGAGGTCAGCCACCAATGCGCAGGTGGTCGCGACCACGTCAGTCACGTGTACCGATTGGGGGTCATACCCTGCCAGCTCTGCGGTAATTTCAGCAAGCGTTTTCATAAGACGTCTCTCAACATCACAGTTTTTCACCCTTTAAGAATAAATTAGCTGACGGGGCTTGGTGTGCCATCACCGTTTCATCAAAAAAATCAGCGGCAGGCAAATCGACCAGTACCTGCCCACCCTCCATGTAAATGACTCGCGTCGCCAAGCGCTTCACCTGCCCCAAGTTATGACTTGAGAAGACCAAGGTACGTGGCAAACCCATCGCGGACGGTTGGCTATCCACGTAATCGGAAACGACGGTCTCCACATCGCGTTTGGCGTGCGGATCAAGGCTGGCAGTCGGCTCGTCCAACAACAATACATCAGGCTTTGTCACCAAGCATTGGCACAGTGCCACGCGCTGTAACTGTCCGACGGACAACTGCATTGCTGAACGGGACGTTAAGTGCGAGAGCGCTAACTGACTCAGCTGCGCATCTGCCAAGGTCTTGGCATCTCGCCAAGATGTGCCGCGTAACCAAGCGGCCAAGGCGACGTTATTGCGTACGCTGGTCCGCAACAAGTGCGGCGTCTGCGCCAGCAGCGACTGCTTGAAACCTGGAGCCTTTTCATAGCTGCCAGCTGTTATCGGTAGCAAGCCATTAAGGACCCGCAACAAGGTACTTTTGCCACAACCGTTGCTGCCCACCAAAGCAACACGCTCGCCAGCATGGATACGCAAATTGAGGCCCGTTAATGCGTACGAATCAGTGGCGTTACGCTGCAATTGCACCGCCAGGCCAGACAGGGCCCACAACGCAGGTGCCGTCATGCGACAGCTCCTCGGGGGGCGTCGTTATCAGTGGTACCGTGGCGGCCCGCGCGTACCACCCACCCCATCAGCACGTTGAGCAACAAAACCACTACCAGCAATACGATGCCAAGGCCTAAGGCAATCGGAAGCTCACCTTTGCTGGTCTCTAGGGCGATGCTGGTCGTCATCACGCGGGTGAAACCCTCCATATTGCCGCCAACAATCATCACAGCCCCTACTTCCGAGACTGCACGACCGAAACCCGTTAGGACCACCGTCATCAGGGCAAAGCGCTCGTTCCAAGTGAGCAGACAAGCGCGCATCAAAGTACTCGCGCCCATTGAACGCAGCCCTTCCCCTTGCATTCGATCAGCTTGGGCAATCACTTGGCGGGTGAGTGCCGTCACCACGGGCAGTACCAAAATGGTCTGTGCCACCACCATCGCTTTGAAAGAAAACAGCCACCCCAAGAAACCCAAAGGGCCAGAGCGCGACAACAACAGGTAAACCGCCAAGCCCACGACAACTGAGGGCAACGCCAAGCTCGTATTCAGGACGGTGAGCAGGGCGCTCCGCCCCGGAAAGTCGCGCAGCGCTAAGAATGAGCCCGCTGACAAACCCAACACGCAGGCCAGTGCGCACGCAATCGCGCTCAAGGCCAAAGATCGTCCGACAACGGCATAAAGCCCAGGGTCAAAGCTGACCAGCAGTTCCCAAGCGATCAATAAGCTGTCAACAAACATCGCAGGGGGGTCGCCTAGGCGATCAAGACCTCAGTGCCCACCTTTTCGGTAAACGCGATGCGATCAGCGCCGTTGTAGATCAAGAAGTGCTGGCCCGAGCAACGACCCACCAAGGTGAGGTTGACACGTTTGGCCATCTCTAGGCCCATGTTGGTGACGCCCGATCGGGAGAGTAAGAAAGGAATTCCCATCTGCGCACCCTTGATCACCATCTCGGAAGTCAGACGGCCAGTGGTGTAGAACACCAGATCGTCCCCTGCTATCGCATTGAGGCACATCCAACCGGCAATGGCGTCCACCGCGTTGTGACGCCCGACGTCTTCAACAAACATTTGGCACACACCGTCTTTAAACACGGCACAGCCGTGTACGGAGCCAGCCTGTTTGTAGATGGACGGTTGCGTACGAATGGCCGCTACGATGTCGACCAAAGTCGCCTGCGACAACGTCGCACGCGGTAATTCGATCCCATCCATATCAGCCAGCACGTCGCCAAACATCGATCCTTGCCCGCATCCCGTCGTCACGGTTCGCTGCTTCTGGGCTTCATTCCAAAGGACCAGTACCTCAGGGTGAGTTGTGACGGCTACCGCTTCAACGTCCCAGTCGACTTGGATGCTTATGACATCTTCAATCGCGCGGATCAAGCGCTGATTTTTAAGCCATCCCAATACCAAAGCCTCGGGCTCACCACCCAGGGTCATCAGCGTCACCAGCTCCTGCTTGTTAACGAAGATGGTCAACGGCCGTTCGCCTGGGATGTGCAAAACTTTTTTACGCCCAGCCTCATCGGTCACCTCAACTTCGGTAACCAAAGGCACTGACGCGTGACTCAGGAGGGGACGGTACATGGGTCTATGGGTCTATCCGACCTGCTCTAATTGATTCAATTCAGCCAAGGTGTTGGCGTTAAAGAAAGCTGCGGGATCATCAAACGGCACTTCGATCGCACCGATCGAGCCTGTCCACGCATCAATCTTGCGTCCCCCATTTTGCATGAACACGCTCAGGCTGTCGTAAAGGTCGCCTCGTACCAACAAGAAAACTGGGTGTGTTTGACGACGCCCGTCCGCCTCGACTGTAACTGGCATGGCCACCGGCGCATCGACATGCTCTGCGGCCTCGAGCAAACGGGCGACCAAATCGGTTGGAAGATGTGGGGTGTCGCAAGGTACGACCATCATCCACTCGGTTTCGCAATACGGCAATCCCGCCAACATACCCGCCAAAGGGCCTTGAAAATCGGCGCTGGCATCGGGTACCACGGTGCGACCGAATCCCTCGTAGGCGCCCAAATTTCGATTCGCGTTGATCACCACATCAATCACCTGCGGCGCCAAGCGCCACAACACATGCATGGCCATCGGCATGCCACGCAGGGGCTGTAAACCCTTGTCGGTACCGCCCATACGGCTACCGCGGCCACCCGCCAAAATCAATCCCGTGACGCGATCGGCTGTCATG
>Ga0102910_1000529_pt1 | contig 10787 bp, 10 predicted proteins | sample Colrivmeta1558A3_FD_78501 | JGI IMG/M metagenome (GOLD analysis project Ga0102910, IMG submission 78501) | Estuarine microbial communities from the Columbia River estuary - metaG 1558A-3 | ecosystem: Environmental > Aquatic > Marine > Intertidal zone > Estuary | place: USA: Columbia River... | reverse complement strand
TGCTCTGTGGCTGAAGTTGCCACTGTCCGGTGGATTGCACCTGGGCTTTCAAGACCACGGTATCGCCCGCTTGCAGGCGTAATCCGCGGGGCAAGTCGATGGGGCGGCCTTGCAGAATCAACTTTAAGCGCTCGCCTCGGACTTCAGCGATGGCGTTGATGATCTGGCCTTGCGTCAGGCCCAATAAGCGCGCTTCGGGCGCCTGGATCATCGGCGCGCGTGCCTCCAACACCAGCGTGTTGACACGCCCTGCAACAGCCATTGTCTCGGGCGTGAACAACATGACCAGTGCCTAGCCGATCAATTATGGAAAACGAACCCAGCCGCTCTTATCGACCGGCTCCCCGCTGGCGGATGCCATACCCGCCGTCTGTGCCGATAAGGACTGCCCACCCGCCATGGCCTGCAGGTCGCCCATGGTCGGCACCTGCAAATGGGCACCGGCAATCATGATGTGCGGCGTGCCACGCGGGAAGGCTTGGGCGTTCAACGCCACAAAGGCCTTGCGAATCAGCTTGATATCAGCGCGCACCCCCGTCATGGTGCGAGCGATCACGCGGTCAAGGGTCTCGCCCTTGTTGACGGTATAGCGTTGGCGCGAGCCATCCGCCACCATCGGCGCCACCCCGTTGGCGGTGCTGGCCATGTCTTGCATCATCACCTGTGCGCCCGTCGCGTTGGCGGCTGCACTGTCCATTGGCATGTCTTTGCCAAGCAGCGCCTTCAGGGCATCGTTCGCCAGCATATTGACACCCTGCGCCTGCACGACATGGGGTGACAGCAAACCGACTGCGCCGCTGATCAGGGCGATTGCCACCAGCCATTGGCGCGGTTGAACAGATTTGATTGAGGTTGGTGTGGTCATATTCAAACTCTCTTTAATACGGCATCGCCACCCAGTCACCTTGCGGCTTCTCGGGTAATTGTGGCCCAGCCACTTGACGAAGTACAGACTCGGTTTCATCCACGCGCGCAACCTCAGCCAAAGCCAATCGGGCCGCAACGCCCGCGTGGAGGACGCGCGCCGGCAACGCACGGCTGTCGACCATCACGAGACGATCCCCAACCTCGAGGCCATTGAAACGCCCGCCATTGATGTGGACATCGCCGCCCGCCTTTGCGTTGAGGGCAAATTGAAGCGGCTCACAGGCCATGCGCTCGTTGATGGCCTTGATCCATTTCTCGGACTCCCACGCCAAAGCGACAGCGACTGATTCTGGCAAACGTGGGGGAATGAGGGTCGCCTCAGGCATGGTCCAGGTTAGTTTGGCGGTTTGCACCAGCGGCTCCGCCTTGGTAAAAACGGGCTCTAAACGCAGCGCCAACTGCCAGTGACGTGAGAGGCCCGAATCGGGTTGCGCGGCATCTGGGCCTGCGTCGGCACGGGAGATGGTCATGACCAGACGCCACTGTCCTTGATCCGGTCGGCCACCCGCCGTTCGACCCAGCAGGGCTTGCTCATAGGCATCACGCTCGGACACATTGAGGGGACTTTGTTGCCAGCGACGCGCGTAGGTCTGGCTCGCGCGGGCCCATTCAGCTCGCCAGCCCAACAAAATTTCGTTGGCGAAGTGCAGGTCCTCCGGGCGGACATCCGGCGCAACACGCGACAGCAAGCGCACGTGTTGCGTCCACTTGGCCGCTTCAGGCGCGGCACAAACAGGCTTGTTGGGGGCCTGCAAATCGACGTCCGCCTTGATCGAGGCTTTGCCATTCGCGGTGTAGTTCAGCACGCGAACGCCACGAACGCGCATGTCGTTGGTCATTTGGGCATCTTCATGGAGACGGCCTTGGTCATCAATCCACGCCGTTGACACCACGCGGGTTGGCCCCTGTAAGGCTTTTTCAATGAGGGCCTCACGAATAGCTGCCAACTGCGCTTCATAGGGGGTTGGCGCGCCGTCGGCTGTTTTTGCGGGCGGCTTTTGCTTGACGGGTGCGGGGTTTGCGCTGGGCGCAGTGCCAAGGAGGGCGCGCATCTCGGCAATTTTTTTGGCTTTCGCTGCCTCCTGCCGCAATTCCTCGGCCGACTTGGGCGCCTTGAAATTTGCCCAGTCGATGGGCTCGGGCCGCAGGGGTGCCGCTGGGGCGGGCGCTGGGGGCGCGCCGGCTGTTGCCGGTGGCGCGGGTGTGGCTGCGGTGGGTGCGCCTGTTTGAGCGGTGTTCAACGCAGCATCCGCATTGGCCGCGAAGGCGGCTGCCGCGCCGCCACTTGGCGCCGCCGGTGCGGTCGCGACCGCCGGCGTCGAGCCGTCGGGAATGCCCGCTTGCGCCTCAAGCGCGCGCAGCGGGTTGGCGCCGATTTGGGCATGTGCAGCGATGGGGGTGGCAAATGCCACCGCACTCAGCAGTGCGACACGCAATGGGGCCGCAGCCATCGTGAGCGGATGGCGCTTTTTGGGGGGCTGTTTTTCGACAGTCATGGCAATCTCGAAAGTCATGGCAACCCCAATGCATGCAAGCGGCGTGCCAGACGCCGTTGCCGGTTTACCGGATATTCGATGCCAACTGGCCCAGGTACAAGGCCCGCAAATCGTCCACGACACGGGCATCAAGCGACAAAGTGGTCTCGTAAGTGTCGTCACCCGCTGGCGTGATGCTGACCAACACGGCACCGTAAATGACACCTTCAACGCGTGTGCGGAAGGTATCGCTCATCACCGTCATGTCGGCAACGGTGGTGGTGGCATCCAAATGCTGGCCATAAACCTGCTCGGTGAGGGCCCGGTAGGCGTCGAGCTTGGAGGCGCGGATGGCCAGCAAGCGTTTTTGTGCCGGGGTTTTGTGGTTCTGGATGCTGACCACAGCGTAACCGGTCGCGGTAATGGTCTCTCGGGTCTCAACGATGGGCGCAATCATGGACGCACGGGCAGAGCGAACCGGGATGGGCTTCACATCGGCGGCTGCGCCACCGGACATGGCCTCAAGGGTTTGGCACGCGGTGAGCGCGCCCATCAAAGCCATCACACCACCCACGCGCACCAGACGCATGGCAATGGATTTTTGAATGTGATTACGCATGGGACAACTCCTGAATGAAACAAAATCGACCGCGTATCTGCGGCGCACAAGCGGTTACCACTGGTATCGGCACCGATCCCGCTGGCTTTAATCGTTTACCAAAGTAAAAATACAAATGGACTACAAAATCAATTCTGATAATTTAATACTATTCAATACAGTTCTCACGTTTATACATAATGAACACTAACTTTTGCTATCTTGGCGAGCGCGACCTTGGCCCTCAAAATCCGCTGTATGCAATCCAAAGAGAAAGTCGCGACGCCCATTATTGGGCGCGGTGAGGAAATGCGTGCCCTCCGTGGGCTCATTTCGACCGTCGCCAACAGCCAAGCCACCGTCCTGATTTCAGGCGAGAGTGGCACGGGCAAAGAGTTGATTGCGCGCGCACTCCACGACGAATCAGATCGCGCGGGCAGCCGTTTTGTGCCGGTTAATTGTGCCGCGATCCCTCGCGAATTGGTAGAGGCCGAATTGTTTGGCCACCGCAAGGGGGCCTTCACCGGCGCCGTAAGCGATCGTGTGGGGCGCTTTGAGCTGGCCCATGGTGGCACCTTGTTTTTAGATGAGATTGGCGACTTGCCCCTGGACATTCAGGTCAAGCTCCTGCGCGTTCTGCAAGAGCGTGCCGTTGATCCGGTGGGCTCAATGAAGTCGGTGGAAGTTGACGTGCGCGTGGTGGCCGCCTCACACAAGGATTTAGAGGCCGAAGTGAAGGCGGGTCGCTTCCGTGAGGACTTGTACTACCGACTCAATGTGCTGCCGCTGCACTCGCCGCCCCTGAGGCGCCGGGTGGATGACATTCCAGAGCTGGCACAGTTCCATGCCCAACGCCTGGCCCCAAAAGGACGCAATGCCATTCGGTTCAGCCCCGACATGCTGCTGGCCTTGAAGAGCTACCACTGGCCGGGTAATGTGCGCGAACTCATCAATTTGGTTGACCGATTCACCGCCCTGTTCCCTGGGCAAGAAATCGGTTTGCGCACCGTTCCCGCAGCGATGTTGCCTAAAGGACTTGCCGCATTGCGCGATGAGTTGTTCGGCAAAATTGCCGCCAGCAATGTGTTGACGCTTTTCCCTGAGGTGCCGGAAGAGGCCCGCGACAGTTTGCCCGAAACGCTGGACGCCGACCCATCGGAAGACGATAACGCGGTGCAGGACATCATCATGCTGGCCCAAGGCATGGATGAGTTACCCAGCGAAGGCATTCAGTTGAAGCAACGCATGGCAGAGATTGAGCGCCATTACATCGCCCAAGCGCTTGAGTTGTCGGAGGGCAACGTCTCCAAAACTGCAAAGCTCTTGTCACTGCAGCGCACCACCTTGATCGAGAAGATCAACAAGTACGAGCTGCGAGTCGCCTAAGCCTAATTCACCACCAGGAGGAAGGGCAACTGGCTGTCCTTCAGCTCTCGGCAAAACTGGTTACCGCTGTAGGTGTACGTGGCGCAGCCCATGCGGCTGTTGCTGTTACTGCCCTCTGAAGACCAGTAATTGCTGACCAGCATGTTGGGGAAGACGTTGGGGTTGACCGCTGGGTTCACGCACTCGCTCAGGGTGATGGTGCCCATCTCGCTTTGGGTGGGTAGTCGCCATTTACGACCCGATGCTTTTGAGAACTCAAGGGCGTAGGCCATGGCGTCGGCTTGCGTGAGATGCAAGGCCTGCCCCACGCACTGGCCGTTTTGAAACCGCTGGCCCGCATTACAACGGTACCAAGTTCGACCGGTCACCTGATCCACAGCCAGGCCGGTGTCACTGACCTTGAAGTAACCCGTGAAACCTTCCTCAATGGCCGCGCTGCACTGCGGCGTCGCATCGTATCGGCTGCACCCGGCCAAAACGAGCGCGACAAACACCCAAACAAACGTTACGAAGCGGCGCAACACGTGGGCCTGGATGTGGGCAATGGCGGCGTGAAAAGCAAACATCGGCAAATGGACCTGCAACTGTTATGAGAAGTAGCTTACCTTAAGCAAGGTTTACGCCGACCAAAAACAGACACTCAGAAGGAAAAGTGAATTCCTTTTAACTACATAAAGCGGCAATCCAGAAATCCCGACAAGAAAGTCGGGGAAAACTGGACGCATCCGGTCAGGAACTGACAAAATTTCTGAGACCCTGACAGGGCGTGGGCACCCGAGCGGCAACCGCTGATTGGCACGTTTCTCGCTTAATGCTCACAAAGTGTCGGCTTTTTGCCGCCCTCCAACCGCCGTTTCAAGAGACATACACCATGGATATCGCAACCATAATTGGATTTGTTGCCACCTTCGGTCTGATCATTTCAGCCCTTGGTGACCCGGGACCATTTATCGACATGCCCTCAATTTTGATTGTGGTGGGCGGCACCGCAACCACGGTGCTCGCGCGCAGCTCGTTTCCCGAGTACATCGCAGCGATCGGTGTGGCGATGAAGACCATCAAGTTCAAAATCGACAAACCAGAAGACCTCATTGAGCAGCTGGTGAACTTGGGAACCATTGCGCGCAAGGACGGCATGATCGCCCTTGAGGGTCAAGACATTCCCAACGCCTACATGGCCAAAGGCATCCGCATGTTGGTGGACGGTACCGAAGGCAGCATGATCAAGTCAGCCCTTGAGCGTGAAAAAGAAATGATTTCCGCGCGCAACTCAACGGGTATCGCGTTCTTTGACTCGGTCAAAGAAGTGGCCCCCGCCATGGGCATGATTGGTACGCTGGTGGGCTTGGTGATCATGTTGGGCAACATGAGTGACCCCAAGTCGATTGGCCCTGCGTTCGCGGTGGCGTTGCTGACGACCATGTACGGCGCTGTGATCGCCAACGTGATTTGTATTCCTTTGATCCAGAAGCTCCAAAAATTGGACGCTGCGGAATCCATGAACAACGACTTGATTTTGGAAGGCGTCATGTTCATCCAAAGCGGTGGCAACCCACGAATGTTGACGGACCTGTTGATCTCGTTTGTCGATCCCAAGGGACGCGCAAAGCTTGAAGCTGCGGCTTAATTAACAACAGGATTGGCACGTGGCAACCGAAGCAAACAAACCCGAAGACGCGGAGAAGCCTGAGGCGCTCCCCGTTGAGACCCCCGCCGCTGAGCCCGAGGTGATCGTCGCGGCAGCCAGCGCTGACGACTGCCCGAAATGTGATGACTGCCCAGACTGCCCCCCAGTCGGTGCGCCCGCCTGGATGGCGACCTTCGCAGACATGGCGACCTTGTTGATGGCGTTCTTCGTGTTGATCTTGTCGTTCGCTGAGATGAACGTGCCAAAGTTCAAACAAATTAACGGCTCGCTGAAAAACTCATTTGGCGTGCAACGTATCGTGCCCGTGGTCGAATCCCCGAAAGGGACCAGCATCATTGCGCGCAACTTCTCGCCCGCGATTACGGAGCCAACACCCATCGAGAATGTGACCCAACAAACCACCGATGAGCGAAAGCCTGAACCCGTGATCAAAACGGACGACAGCTCGGGAACGAAGGGCCCGCAGGAGGCCGCCACAGAGGTTCGTAAATCGTTGGCCAACGAGATCGCATCTGGCAAAGTCGAGGTCACGACCGAGGAAGGCAAAGTCGTGGTGTATGTGAATAAGCCACCATCTGGTGCGGGTGATGGCCAATCGGGTACGCAGCAAGGCGGCCCTGCCGCATCGACAGTTGCGCAAGGCGGCAGCAGCGCATCAGCGCAGACAGGCGCGCCGGGAACGGGCGCCCAGACCGGCGGTATGGCACAAGGCAGCAATGCCGGTGGCATGTCGCAAGCGGCCCAAACAGGCGGTGCCGCCAGCGGGCAAGTTGCCGGCGGTAGCGCCGCAAAAGGCGCACAGCAAGGCGGTGCGGTTCCGCAAGAAACCATTGATCTCTACGCCAAGATTGCAGAAGCGCAGGCCGCAACAACGGCCAAAGTTGAGGTGCGTGACAGCCAGAGCGCGAACACCCAGAACGCGCAAAGCGGCGGCGGTATTGGCAATGCCAACAAAGCGCAAACCGATTCGCAATATGCACGAATCCGTAAAGACCTGGCGAAAGAGATTGAGGCGGGCAAAGCGGAGGTGGAGCGTGACGGTGCCCGCATCATCATTCGCTTGGCGGAGCAGGGCTCCTTCGCATCCGGGTCTGCCACGTTGCAGCGCGGGTTCGCGGAAACACTGAACTCGGTGGGCAAGAGCATCGCGCAGAGCACGGGGCGCATCTACATCGAGGGGCACACCGATAACGTGCCGGTGGTCTTCAACGACCGCTTCCAATCGAACTGGGATTTGTCGGGGGCTCGCTCTGGTGCAGTCGCCGATTACCTCACCGCTAGAGCCGGTCTCCAGCAGGGTCGCGTGAGCGTTAGCGGCTACGCCGACACCCGCCCTATTGACACCAACGACACCCCGGCCGGTCGCGCCAAGAACCGGCGCATCGAAGTGATCATCGACGGCGGCAAGTAAAGCGGCTTACTGCTTGGCTTTTTCAGCGGCCTTTGCGGTCTTGGGATTGGGGTATTGCAAAACCACCTCGGGATTGCTGGTCGCCGCCGCTGCGCGCTGCTGCTGTTGCAAGGCCTCAAGGTAACGCTGCTTTTGAAGGGTGATGAGCGCTTGAACATCACGTTTTAAGGGCTCAACATCGCCAACGGCACCCTTCAAGTCTTTCACCTGACCACCCAACGAGGCCATCGCTTGGGCTTGCTTTTTCATCTGTGCATCGAGCGCGCCCACTTGTGTCGCCAAAGCTTTGCTGCTCGCCTCGACCGATTTCGCGGTTTGTGTTGGGAGGTTCGTCACCAGCTCCCGCGATTCGCCCAAACTCGTTTTGATCTGCTCTTCCAATTTAGCCTGTGCAGCCATGATGGCATCCGTGCGCTCGGAGAAGCTCGACAACGAGCGGTTCATGGCATCGATTCCTTCGATACCCGCATTCAGCTCGACAACACGCTTTCCTACCGCCAACAGCATGGCGTCGGCTTGGTTGATTCGGCTTTGCAGCGTCATGGACATGGCGGCAAAAACGGCCACTGATAAAAACAGGATACCCCCCGAGACGCCCAAAACGATCTTGCCTTGCCGTGAGGCGGCGTCAATTGCCGTCCGCACATTTTTGACGGATGCCTGCAACTCTGCGGCCAAGCCTGTCGCTGATGCCGCCGCGTTCGATGCAACGTCGGCAGAATCTAAAACAACCGAGCTGAGTGCATCCAAATGGTTACGAACATCTTGTGGCAGCGCAGATTGCGGTGTCGCATCTGGGTACAAATCGTCCTGTGACTCGTCGACTTCGTCAAAAGGATCTGGCTCAGGTACCCGGCGTGAGCGTGCTTTTTCCGACGCCACAGGCGCCGCATCACGAACCCGCTTGACGACGGGCTCAGGCGGTACGTCAGTCGCTTCGTCATCTGAGGTCATCGCAGCCTCGACAGGTTCTTCAGGGTCAATCACGTCAACGGTTTCAGGATCGATTTGGGGTGCGGGCTCACTTGGCTTAAAGCCTTCGGCGGCATCCACTGCCACTTTATCGTCTAAGTTTTTTTCAGCGTCACTCATCGTTTTCTCCCGGCCGTGATGGCTTTTGTACCGGCACGCAACTCAACGGTGGTGAGTTGGTGCGCTTCGTTTTTTAGACCGCCGACAGACGCCGTCTGGCGCCGTTCCGCCTCGATGGCTTGAACGTCGCGGGCCAGTCGAGCGTTGGCATCCCGTACCTTGTTGATTCGATCATTCATATCCAAGCCGCGGCTCTGAAAGACGGTGGTCGCGGTTGATGGGGCGCTCTTTCGACGCGCTTTTAAAACCTCAACCAATGCGGCCGGCGGGCGGCTAACCTTGATGGGGCGGGCAGGCCGCACCACGATCTGAGCATGGCTGAGGCCGTCCTCCCCTGGCGAGGGAATTTTGGTCCGCTGCGTTCCCACTTGACGCGCATCACCCATCACAGCCTCACCGCGCGGGCGCTGGGCGGCTTTACTGCCCTCCGCTACGCGGACTTCGCGAGAGTTTCGCGAGACCAAAATGGCTTTATCGTCTGACATGCGTTACCGTTTTAAAAGTCAAATCATCACGGCGCGCGCAAAACCCCTTTAAGCGATTTAATGCTTCGCGCCCAGTACTCTTTAGGGGAATCGGCAGAAGTTGCAAAACCTTGTGCCTCTTCGCGTGATTTAAATGCCCCATAGACAACAACATGGTGCGTTAGGCCGTTGGGCTTGACGGCAGCAACGATGTGCAGACGCTCAAGTTTCGGGTGCGCCTCGACCCACGCCTGTGCCTGCTCGGCAGACACGACTGAGGCGTATTGCAAGACCCAATACCGATCCGGTTGGCTGTTCACCCAGTCGTGCCCCAGTCGGTCTGCAGGGCTGAGCGTTTTGGCCGCAGGCTTGGGTGGCGCGGGCGGCTTGGCCTCGGTAGGCGGCTTGACCTCGACCGGTGCCGCAGCGACCACGGGGGGTTGGGCGGGTGTCGGTGGGACTTGTTCGGTCACAATGAACCGTTCATCGACCCACAGGCGCCGCGGATCGGGCAGGAATTTCTCAGTGGCCTCGCGCTCGGACTGGTTGCGAAGCTCACGCGACATCTGCACATCGGTACGAACATCTGCCCACGGCGGCAGAATCCCCGGCAAAGGACCGACGATCGTCGGCACGGCGGCGGAATCGACGGCGGCAGATACGGCGGCGGGGGCGGGTTCTTCGACAGGCGCCGCGAGGGGCGCAACTTGCGGCTCGGGCTGAGGTTCGGCTTGCGGCTGCGAGGGTACAGACGCCTGAACGCTGACCTCAGGCCAAAGCATCTGCATGACCGCGGCACGATGCTTGGGGTAAAGGCCCAATACCAACAGCGCCGACAAAACGAACAGCAGCACGACAAGCAAAAGCACCAACAGGCGACGACGACGGCGCTTCTGAGGGCTGGGCGAATCAGCCGCCTCTGGCAGTTCCATGTCACCAAAGTCAGCGGTGGGCGGTTCAGGCTCGGGCTCAACAGCAAAGACGCCCAGGCGGTCGATTAGCGCGCGCGCAGCAGACGCCTGTCCTTGCAGGGCGGCTTTGTCAATGAACGCCTCAGCAGTGCCTTCGTTGGGTTGCTCAATGGTCCAGCGCGATGTGCGCTTACCGAACGAGGACAAATCAACAGTGAGGTCGTTGGTGGTGTTCACCAACATGACCAGCCGCACGTTTGCGCCTGGAAAGTCGTTCACGAGGCGTGCCAGCAACTCAACCTGCTGACGCTGTACGGCTTTGGCATCATGCATGACCAGCACGCGTGCGGGTAGTACTGCGCCGCTCGTGGCCATCGCATCCTCGACCGACAGTGGGGCCAAAATATCGTTGAACCGCTGGATCAGCGCGTCAGTGCTGCTGGGGAAAAATACCTCGACTTCGACGCCTGTGGTTTCACGCAGCATGCGGATCAGCATGCGGCCGTAGTGTTCGAGCAGCACATCGCTGTCACTGATCATCAACAGGCTTTGACGACGCGTGACCATGACGTTGTATGACATCGCCAAACGTTCGCGATCGCTGTCTCTTAAAAACAGGTCTTCGGGGGAAAACGTGGGTGTCATTTCAGCAGAATTCATGGGCATTTCAAGCAGTTACGTACGGATGGAGCTTACCGCACGATGAGTCGACCTTTTTCATCAAACTGCATATCTGCAGGAACCTCGGGGTTAGGGCGCGCCATGCCAGGCTTTCCTGGCCTTACGCTTCCTAAGCTGAACACGTAGGCAATGACCTGCGCGACCGCCACGTAGAGGCCCTCGGGAATGGTCCGGTCTACCTCGGTGGTGTAGTA
>Ga0102910_1000509_pt1 | contig 10952 bp, 10 predicted proteins | sample Colrivmeta1558A3_FD_78501 | JGI IMG/M metagenome (GOLD analysis project Ga0102910, IMG submission 78501) | Estuarine microbial communities from the Columbia River estuary - metaG 1558A-3 | ecosystem: Environmental > Aquatic > Marine > Intertidal zone > Estuary | place: USA: Columbia River... | reverse complement strand
CTGAAGAGATCAGTTGTTTTACGCGAAGATCACCGTAATCCATAGCTAAACTAAACTGGCCAATAGTGCCCATTTGCACATCTACATAATCGGTGTTTCCGTGAACTACACTGGCTGAATCGATGTTTAGTTGACCGTAATCCATGTCTACATCAACTTTTTTCACTTGCTTCAACTCAATATCGCTGTAATCAGTATGGAGGTTTAGGTAGTTAGATGATCCAACAACTAGGTTGCTGTAATCGGTATCTATTTGTGCTTGACTGATGTGTTCAATATGAGAATTATTGGCGTAATCAAGTTCAATGCGGTTGGTTTCACCGGATATTTGCCCAAGGTCAACATCTCCATAGGCGCAAACAATTTTCAGGGCGTTGGTGGAACGCGCCACTTTGATGTCTCCGTATTTTTGACTCACTTCCATGATCATCGTTGCGGGTGCGTGTACCACGTAATTAATTTCGTAACTGATGGAGTTGTTTTTCCAAAAAGACCAACTCCACTGTGTATTTCCAATACTAGTCACCGCACTAACACGATTTTTAGTCCCGGTGATATCCACAAAAATCTCGTCTAATTTGTCTTCTATGTTGCTCATTTGGTTTCCCCAAACACGCACCACAACATCAATGCTGACTTTGTTTGTTTTGCTCTCCACGACTTCTGTAGAGCCGTATCGATTATCTAACAACAAGAGTGCGTTGGGTACGACATCGAAATTTCTTTGGTAGGTTTTAGTTTTCTCGTATTTGGGGTTATCTTCTGTTCTGGTGTGTCCCCAAATAGGTAGGGCCGCAAGCAGAAGCAGGCAATTAAATACTAGGTTTTTCATAGGTGTCCGATTGAGTGATTTCATGGGTAGTTTTAAGTGTTTCAAGGAAGATGATTCTTTTTTCAAAATGATCGATGAGCGCTTTGAAAATAAGTACAGGATCACCACCATGTTCGAAGTCTTGCATGATTTTTTGGTATTCATGGTCGAATTTGCTGAGTTGTTTTAAAGCCATATAACTCAACGGATCGCTATTTGAAGCGGATTTTTGAGCATATTCTGGCGACTGAATCGTTTCAATCAATTGGTTTTCTTGTTCTTGAATAGTCTGGTGCCAGGTTTCCATAGAGGCCAGTTGCTCTTGCTGCACTCCTTGTTCTTGAGATAGCCAGCCAATACTCAAACCAAAAAGTAGTCCGATGCTCGCCGCCCAAATCCAGTTAAATTTCTGACTGTTCACACTCATGTGATGTCCCAACTTTTGAGCCATACGCGCTCTATGTCCCGCAGGTAGTTCCGGGAGCGGCGCATCAGCCCACCCGTGCAGTAATGGCTCTAATGGATCTTCGTGTTTCATAACTTCAATAATTTTCGCATAGTTTCTTTTGCTCGACTTAAACTAGTTCGACAATTTGCTTCACTGATATTTAGGTAGTTAGCTATTTCAGCGTGTTCTAACCCTTCATAGTAGTACAATTTTACAATCATGACCTGTTGAACAGGTAATTTAGTCAGTACTAGTTCCACCCGGTTTACAGAGGACTTTATGTGATCCGATTCTTGGTCATCGTCGACCCATTCTGATGACTCCTGGTAAGTGGTGAACTCTTCAGGGGGATCTTTCCAAAGAACTCTGTGTTGCTTTTGTTTAAGGCGAATACTTTTGTTGATCACGATTTTTTTTAACCAAGCGCCAAAAGTAACTTCACCCCTAAATTGGTCTAATGAATGGAATGCACTAAGCATTGATTCTTGAACGGCATCTTCCGCCTCGTCAGTTTGTCCAATAATTTTATAAGCCACCCGATACATGGCTGAGGCATACAGATCATAAAGCGCCATCTGGGCTTTTGGATCAGCAGCTTTACACTGGGTGATTAATTGATCTATACTGGGTTTACTAGGCACAATATTCAATTCAAGACAAAGACACTGTAAATGTACATTTGTTACACAGATTTTTTCTGTGGCATAAGAATTGCCTAATCATTAACGATAAACGGACGTAATAGAAGCTAGAGTGCACACTTATAGCTGATTGTATGGTTGATATTTCGCCTTTAATGAGGCAGGCCTAGTTCGTGCACATGACATTTTGACGCAAATCGCATATGGCTAAAACAAATTTTTTACACATGGACAGTATGTCACTTCAACATTTAGAGGATGAGACGGATTTAATTCCCTTGATGACTCCTGAAGATGAAGAGGAAATAAATAATGAACCGTTACCCATTTCATTGCCCATTTTACCCTTGAGAAACACGGTGCTGTTTCCCGGTGTGGTGGTGCCCATTACGGCAGGTAGGGATAAGTCCATTCAATTGATCAACGAGGCCAACGCGGGAAACAAAGTCATCGGCGTGGTGGCTCAACGAAATCCAGATGTTGAAAACCCAACCCCTGAACATTTGTTTCAAACGGGTACTGTAGCGCGGATTCTCAGGGTGTTGAAGATGCCTGATGGAAACACAACCGTCATTATTCAGGGCAAAAAACCCTTTGAAATTGCCCAGTATACCCAAGAGGAACCCTATTTAAAAGCAGATATCAAACCCACTGGTTGGGTGAAACCTGAATCCGGGGATCCAGAGTTTTCCGCTATTGTTGAGTCGATAAAAGATTTGGCGTATAAGATTATCAAAAACAACCCCAATTTACCTAGCGAAGCCTCATTTGCCATAAAAAATATCGAAAGCAACGCTTTTTTGGTTCATTTTGTCAGTGCTAACCTCAGTATAGACGTCGCTCAAAAGCAAGCTTTGCTAGAAATGACCGACCTAAAAGCACGCGCCATGGCCGTGTTGGGTTATATGGACGTTGAGCTACAGAAACTTCAGTTAAAGAATGATATCCAATCTAAAGTACGCAACGATCTAGATCAACAGCAGCGAGAGTATTTTCTGCATCAGCAGATGAAAACCATACAAGAGGAACTGGGTGGAATCTCTTATGAAGAAGAGGTCAATGATATGGTTGAGCAGTCAAAAAACAAATTGTGGGATGAGAAAACTGCCAAACATTTTGAAAAAGAGTTGCAGAAGTTGCAGCGAATGAATCCCCAAGTGGCTGAGTACGGCATTCAAAGAAATTATTTAGAATTAATGCTCGAACTGCCTTGGAATCAGTTTTCCACGGATGTATTTGATCTAAAAAAGGCACAGAAAATTCTTGATCGCGATCATTTTGGTCTGGCGGATGTTAAAAAGCGCATCATCGAACACTTAGCGGTGCTCAAATTGCGCAACGATATGAAATCCCCCATTTTGTGCTTGTATGGCCCTCCTGGAGTAGGAAAAACCTCTTTGGGCCGTTCGATTGCTGAAGCGTTGGGTCGATCCTATGTGCGGATGTCACTTGGAGGGCTTAGGGATGAGGCGGAAATTCGAGGCCACCGCAAAACGTATATCGGTGCTATGCCCGGTCGCATTGTGCAAAACATGAAAAAAGCCGAAACATCAAATCCAGTATTCGTATTAGATGAGATTGATAAATTGTCTCAAGGTTTTCAGGGTGATCCATCTTCTGCGCTACTGGAGGTATTGGACCCTGAACAGAACAATGCATTTTATGATAATTTCCTAGAACTAGGCTATGACTTGTCTCGGGTGTTGTTTGTCGCTACCGCCAACAACTTATCCAATATTCAACCTGCTTTGCTAGATCGGATGGAATTAATCCCAGTCAGTGGATACACTCAGGAAGAAAAAGTGCAAATTGCCAAGAAACATTTGCTGCCTAAGCAATTAAAAGAACACGGTTTAAAATCAGCTGATCTAAAAGTTTCCGCAAGTTCGCTGCAAAAAATCATCGGTGGATACACACGAGAATCAGGTGTGCGCCAATTGGAAAAGCAAATAGCTAAAGTGGTGCGCCATGCAGCAAAAAGCATTGCTATGGAGGAATCTTATGAGCTGAATCCATACCCTCAAACGATAGAATCTATTTTAGGGGTGCCCAGAATGGAACGAGACAGGTATGAAAACAACGATATTGCTGGAGTAGTGACTGGGCTTGCTTGGACTTCAGTGGGGGGTGATATACTGTTTATCGAATCGATATTATCACCGGGAAAAGGTGCCCTAAACATCACAGGAAATCTAGGTAAAGTGATGAAAGAGTCCGCGACAATTGCGCTTGAATACATCAAGGCACATGCCGACCAATGGAACATTCCTCAGGAGGTTTTCGACAAGTACAATATTCATATTCACGTACCCGAGGGGGCAACACCCAAAGATGGGCCAAGCGCCGGTATCACGATGCTCACCTCATTAGTCTCACTGTTTACCCAACGAAAAGTAAAAGCTAAACTTGCGATGACTGGTGAGATTACCCTAAGAGGTCGTGTGCTCCCGGTGGGCGGTATTAAAGAAAAAATATTGGCCGCTAAGCGTGCAGACATCAAGGAAATTATCTTGTGTGTAGACAATAAAAAAGACATCGCCGAGATAGAGCCTGAGTACATCAAGGGATTAACCTTTCACTATGTGCGTGAGATGAGTGAGGTCTTGGACATTGCGGTAACCACTCAAAAGGTGAAGAATTCCAAAAAAATCGTGTAAGTTTAAACCTATGTCCAGAAAGATTACCATCGCGATTGACGGCTATTCCTCGACGGGAAAGAGCACTATGGCCAAAGCCTTGGCTCAACATCTGGGGTATTTATATGTGGACTCTGGCGCTATGTACCGCGCAGTTACTTGGTGGGCGATGAACAACGGTTGGATCCAGGAGCATTCTATCGATATCGACCAGATGCTGCACCACTTGCCTGAGCTTTCCATAGAGTTGACTACTTCGAGTGAGGGCTATATGGATGTTTGGGTCCATGGGGAAAAAATCACTGATGCGATTAGATCTATGGAAGTGGCACAAAGAGTAAGCCAAATAGCTTCTATTGCTGAAATCAGACACTTTTTAGTGGCCAAACAACAACAAATGGGTCTAGAAAAAGGAGTGGTTATGGATGGACGCGATATCGGTACGGTGGTTTTTCCCCAGGCTGAATTAAAAGTTTTTGTCCAAGCTGATGCCCAAGTTCGAGCCAAGAGGAGGTTTGATGAGTTGCAGGCAAAGGGGCAAATAGTTGATTTTCAAGAGATATTGGCCAACGTCAACGATCGCGATCATCAAGATACTCACCGCGCTGTTTCTCCGCTTGTTCAAGCTGAAGATGCTCGTGTTTTGGACAACACCCAGATGGGGCGTGCAGAACAACTAACGCTTTTAATCAACTGGGCTGATCAGGCGATCAATCCATAGGGTTAATTCCCCTTATTTTATTTGTAAATCAATCAATTAATCGTATTTTTGCGCTCCTTTTTGGTGATGATCGAGGGCCATCAAGGATAAAAAAAACGATAAAAAACCCTTTCAATGCGGTCTTACCCTCGTAACGTATTGGAATACAAAATCATCTTCAAATGACTGAAGAAAACCAAAATCAAGCTGCGCAAGTAGCTGAGACAAAACAAGATCCACAAGCGTTTTTGGATCAATTTAACTGGGATAAATACGAGCAAGGAATTGAGCGTGTTGATGAGGCTAAACTCAAAGAATTTGAGCAATTAGTATCTAAAAACTTTGTAGATACTGCCGATGAAGAAGTAGTTGTTGGAACTGTTGTTTACTTGACAGAGCGCGAAGCTATTATCGATATCAATGCCAAATCTGAAGGAGTTATTTCCCTTAATGAGTTCCGCTACAATCCAGACCTTAAGGTGGGTGATCAAGTAGAGGTGCTTATTGACATCAGAGAAGATAAGACAGGACAATTGGTATTGTCTCACAGAAAAGCCAGAACGATTAAAGCATGGGATCGTGTGAACAAAGCCCACGACGAAGAGTTAGTGGTCAATGGTTTTGTTAAGTGCAGAACTAAAGGTGGTATGATCGTTGACGTATTTGGTATCGAGGCGTTCTTGCCAGGATCTCAAATCGACGTGAAACCGATCAGAGACTACGATCAATACGTAGGAAAAACTATGGAGTTCAAGGTGGTAAAAATCAACCACGAATTCAAAAACGTAGTGGTATCTCACAAAGCGTTGATCGAAGCAGATATCGAAGAACAGAAAAAAGAAATCATCGGACAACTTGAAAAAGGTCAAGTTCTTGAAGGGGTGGTTAAAAATATCACTTCCTACGGTGTATTTATCGATTTGGGCGGCGTAGATGGATTGATCCACATCACCGACTTATCATGGAACAGAATCAACCATCCAAACGAGGTGGTAGAATTAGACCAAAAACTCAACGTAGTTATTTTGGATTTTGACGATAACAAGTCAAGAATTCAATTGGGTCTGAAGCAATTGGAGAAACACCCATGGGAGGCTTTAAGCGAAACCATCCAAGTAGGTGATACTGTTAAAGGTAAAGTAGTTGTTATCGCTGATTACGGTGCCTTCGTTGAGGTGAGTGATGGTGTTGAAGGATTGGTACACGTATCAGAAATGTCTTGGTCTACCCACTTGAGATCGGCACAAGATTTCGTTAAGGTAGGTGATGAGGTGACCGCTGTTATTTTGACTTTAGATAGAGAAGATCGCAAAATGTCTCTAGGTATTAAGCAGTTAACCCAAGATCCTTGGACGGATATCACTGCTAAATATCCGGTAGGTTCTACCCACAAAGGTATCGTGCGCAACTTCACTAACTTTGGTGTATTCGTTGAGCTAGAAGAGGGTATCGATGGATTAGTGTATATCTCTGATTTGTCTTGGACTAAAAAGATCAAACACCCATCTGAGTTTGTAGCTGTTGGAGACACACTTGAGGTAGTTGTTCTTGAGTTGGATGTGGATGGTCGCAAGTTGAGCTTAGGCCACAAACAAACCACTACTAATCCATGGGACAAGTACGAGGATGACTTTGCTTTAGATACAGTTCACAAAGCAATCATTGCTGAAATCGTTGACAAAGGAGCAACTATCCAGTTCAATGAGGACATCCTTGCCTTCGTACCACAAAGACATTTGGAGAAAGAAGATGGTTCTAAATTGAATAAAGGGGATGAGGCAGAGTTCAAGATTATTGAATTCAACAAAGACTTCAAACGAGTAGTGGCTAGCCATACTGCTTTGTTCAAAGAAGAAGAAAAACGCGCTGTAAAAGCAGCAGTTAAAAAACAAGCAGCAAAAGCTGATGAGGCTAAACCTACCATCGGTGATGCTAACGAAGCACTCCAAGCTTTGAAAGATAAAATGGAAGGAAAAGCGTAAGCTTTGCTTAATTCAATGCAAAAGCCTGTCTCCGTGACAGGCTTTTTTTTTGGAGTGAAATAAAATGTGTAGTTTTGCCTACCGAGGAATGACAAGTATTATGGGACAAAAAATCCTTTTATCCGCACAAGAGATTCATATCATCCTGCATCGCTTGGCTTGTCAATTGTTAGAAAACCACCTTCATTTTAAAGACACCGTACTGATTGGCTTACAGCCACGTGGTACCGCGTTAGCTCAAAGATTGGTCAAAATACTCAAAGAAGATTATCAACAAGAAGTCTCCTTAGGTTTTTTAGATATTACTTTTTTTCGCGACGATTTTAGAAGAAGTGATAAAACCCTGACAGCAAACAAGACAGACATTCCCTTTTTAATTGATGATAAGAAGGTGGTCTTGATCGATGATGTGTTGTTTACAGGAAGAAGCATTAGGGCGGCGCTTACTGCGTTACAGTCCTTTGGCAGACCTGATAAAATTGAATTGTTAACCTTAATCGATAGACGATTCAGCAGGCATTTGCCGATTCAACCTGAGTATAGGGGTAGACAAGTCGATGTAATTAACCACGAAAAAGTAAAAGTAATGTGGGCGGAAACCGACGGTCAAGACGCCATATACATTGTCAACGAACCATAAGCACATGAGTGAGTTAAGTGTAGAGCACTTATTGGGAATTAAGTACCTCAAGCCAGCCGATATTCAGCTTATTTTTGAGACGGCTGATCATTTTAAAGAAGTGATTAATCGCTCGATTAAAAAGGTTCCCTCTTTAAGGGATATCACGATTGCCAACATCTTTTTTGAGAATAGTACCCGTACGCGTTTGTCTTTTGAATTAGCACAAAAAAGACTCTCCGCAGATGTGATCAATTTTTCCGCCGCTCAGTCTTCAGTCAAAAAAGGGGAAACCCTAATCGATACGGTAAACAACATCCTGTCTATGAAAGTGGATATGGTGGTGATGCGACACCCTAATCCAGGTGCCGGCATCTTTTTGTCAAAACACATCAAAGCATCCATTGTCAATGCCGGGGATGGTGCACATGAGCATCCTACCCAAGCGTTGCTGGACTCTTTTTCGATCAGGGAGCGACTTGGTGAAGTAGGAGGTAAGAAGGTTCTTATTGTTGGGGATATTCTCCATTCAAGGGTAGCTTTGTCCAATATTTATGCCCTGCAAATGCAAGGTGCTGAAGTCGCTGTGTGTGGGCCCAAAACATTGATTCCTAAGCATATAGAATCTTTAGGGGTTCGGGTGGAGCTCGATTTAGACAAGGCGTTGGCTTGGTGTGATGTGGCCAATATGCTTCGGGTGCAAAATGAACGTATGGACATGAGCTATTTCCCAAATACTAGGGAATATACGATGTTGTATGGCTTGAACAAACAGCGACTTGATCGAGTGAACAAGGAACTAGTGATCATGCACCCCGGCCCGATTAATCGCGGTGTAGAAATTACTTCTGACGTGGCTGATTCTGACCACTCAATTATTTTAAATCAAGTAGAAAATGGTGTGGCCATTCGAATGGCAGTCATTTATTTATTGGCTTCAAAAATTAAATAACCGTGGAAGTAAGTGCATTTAAAGACTCTCTGCTTTGGATTCAAAATGGATCGCCTGAAGCTATGTGGTCCTTTTTGAGGGATCATTGGGATGAAGCGGCTACTTCTGATTTGATTATTCAATTAAGCGACCCTGGCACATCGATAAACGAATTTGTTTCCTGGTCGACCCAGCATCGTGCCCGCGGTTTTTCTTTGGTGCTCTCAGGCTCTTTTCTGCACTTTGACGATTTAGAAGCTTTGGAGATAAGCGCAGCCCCAACACTTCAAGAAGCCTATGACCTTATTGAAATGGAGCGTATTGAAAGGGATTTAGGGTTTTGAAAGTTACAGTTTTAGGTTGTCATGCAGCTACCCCTAGAACCTTGACCAGTCCTACGGCTCAAGTTATTTCATCGGGTAAGCACGTGATGCTGATCGATTGCGGTGAAGGCACACAAGCACAACTCCGGAGGTATAAAATTCGTTTTCAAGACATCCAACACATTTTTATTTCTCACCTACACGGGGATCATTTTTTTGGTTTACCGGGTTTGATTGCTACATTTCGATTGCTTGGCCGCCATCACGCGTTACATGTGTACGGTCCACTAGGGATGAAAGAGGCAGTTATGGGTATGCTCCTGGCGGGTCAAACACATATTGATTATCCTTTGTTTTTTCACGAGGTGGATACGCAGACTCCTCAAGTCTTGTTTGAGGATCAAGGGTTGGTTGTTCGCTCATTTCCGCTGAATCACCGCGTTCCTACCCAAGGGTTTTTATTCGAGCAAAAGCCGGGTCTTAGACACATACGCCGATCGATGATTCCTGATCAGTGGCCTAAATATGCCTACGATTTACTAAAAAGTGGAAGAGATTATATAGATGATCAAGGACAAAGCTTTAGTTCGTCTGAATACACCAAACCCGGACTACCTGCCAAGAAGTATGCCTTTTGCAGTGACACTCAATTTGACACTAAAATCGTTCCCTATATCCAAGGGGCCAATCTGCTCTACCACGAAAGTACGTTCTTAAATACAGAAAAAGCATTGGCCAAAAAAACAGGGCACTCCACAGCTGAACAAGCAGGGATGATTGCGGCTATGGCGAGTGTGGAAAATTTGATGCTGGGGCATTTCTCTACGAGATATCCCTCCACCGAACCTTTTATTGCGGAGGCAAATCTGCATTTTAATCAGGTTGTTTGTGCCCATGAGGGTTTGGAGCTTAGCTGTTAAATCAGCTTTTTTTAACACAGCCTTATAACGTACATTTGTACAACAAATTATTTTTGTTCCATGGAAAAAGACCTCGGCCATTACCGAAAATCTTATGAGCAAGGCTCACTTGATGAATCTCAATTGGACGATAACCCCATGGGGCTTTTTCACCGATGGTTCCATCAAGCGGATGAGCATCCTGGAGCGCAAGAAACCAATGCGATGACCATAAGTACGATTGGACAAGATGGATTTCCTAAGTCTAGGGTGGTGTTGCTCAAAAAGTTTGATGAAAAAGGTTTTGTGTTTTACACTAACTATTTAAGTGAAAAAGGCCAAGCACTAGCCCATAACCCTAAGGTTTGTCTGTCCTTTCATTGGCATGCCTTGGAACGGCAAGTGATCATCAAGGGTGTGGCACAAAAAATCGATACTAATTCTTCAGATTTATACTTTGATAGTAGACCCATAGGCAGCAGATTGGGGGCTATGGTATCACCGCAGAGTCAAGTGATCAGTAGCCGTGATGTACTCGAGAAAGAGCTTGCCTCACTGGAAAAAAAATATGCCCACCAAGATCCAAAAAGACCCGATCATTGGGGCGGATATTTGGTGACACCTCATGAATTAGAATTTTGGCAAGGAAGACCCAATCGACTTCACGACCGGATACGTTATCGATTGATCGAAGAAATTGATTGGGTTTACGAACGGCTTGCTCCATAACGAATACTCTATGAGTACAGAAAACAGATATGTCAACAGGGAGCTAAGCTGGCTCAGGTTTAACGAACGTGTACTTCAAGAATGTGCAGATGTCACTGTGCCTTTAATTGAACGTTTGCGTTTTTTGGGGATTTTTTCCAACAACTTGGATGAGTTTTTTAAGGTGCGTTATGCCACTGTGAAGCGCATTGTCGATGCTGGCGCAAAGCTGGTCAATCCACTAGGACTTAGCG
>Ga0102910_1000498_pt1 | contig 11031 bp, 7 predicted proteins | sample Colrivmeta1558A3_FD_78501 | JGI IMG/M metagenome (GOLD analysis project Ga0102910, IMG submission 78501) | Estuarine microbial communities from the Columbia River estuary - metaG 1558A-3 | ecosystem: Environmental > Aquatic > Marine > Intertidal zone > Estuary | place: USA: Columbia River Estuary... | reverse complement strand
GCGTTCGGAATATTCCATCGTCTCGGTGTTGACGACGATGCGCTCGTCGGTGCCGACGAAGGGCGGCACCATGACGCGCACGCCGTTGTCGAGGATCGCGGGCTTGAAGCTGTTGGCGGCGGTCTGTCCCTTCACGACCGGCTCGGTCTCGACGATGGTGCAGATGACCTTCTGCGGCAGCGACACGTTGAGCGCCTCTTCCCCGTAGTATTCCACCGTGGCGGTCATCCCGTCCTGCAGGAAGGGGCGGCGCTCGCCAAGAAGATCAGCGTCGATCTCGGTCTGTTCGAAGGTCTCGCTGTCCATGAACACGAGGCGGCCGTCGCTCTCGTAGAGGAACTGCTGATCCTTTTGCTCGAGGCGGACCTGCTCGACGCGGTCTTCCGAGCGGAAGCGTTCGTTCAGCTTGCGGCCGTCGCGGATGTTTTTCAGCTCGCACTGGGCGAAAGCCCCGCCTTTGCCGGGCTTGACGTGGCTGACTTTGACTGCGGCCCACAGGCCACCATCGTGCTCGATGATGTTACCGGGGCGAATTTCGTTACCGTTTATCTTGGGCATGGCTCGTTTTCGTCAAAACAGTGGCGGTTTGGTTGATGATCGCGAATTGGGGCCTATATGTCGACGAAGGGGTGACTTGTCACTAGCAGATATGCTATCCAAGCAAAATGAGCCATGCGTATGGCGCATAGCTGCCATTCCAAAAGAGACCCCCCGAATCGGATCAAAATAGGCATATTGCCCCGCACGCCCGAACTACAAGAGCAAAAAGAACAAAGGACACATGATGAAGGATTTCGTTGACGGCACCGCGTTCAATAACGAGCAGGGCAACCGCGCGCGTAAGCTTTTTGCCGCCGTTGTGCTTGCCGCTCTGGATGACGCCATTGCCGACGACAAGAAATACGGCAACGGCCCCGAGCAGATCGCTCGCTGGGCCCGCTCGCGCGATGGCCGTGAAGTGTTGTCCTGCGCCGGGATCGACCCGAACGAGCGTGTTGTGAAGGGCCTGATGGAGTTTGTCTCGAAGGGTGTGCGCACCTCTGTCGCGCTGTCGCGTGAAGAGAGCGAGCGTCGCCACGCCGCCGAGCTGGCCGCCGAAGCCGCCTGATTTATCCCGGCCAGTCCGGTTTGAGCGGCCCCTTCGCGGGGGCCGTTTTTCTTTTGCGCGTCGGGAATGGTTGCGGGGCCGCCGCTCTGCCCCTTCCCCTGCCCTGCCCTTGCCCCTAGAACCAAGGCCGGAGGTGGCGATGGCCAAGGCGATCATGATCCAGGGGGCGGGCTCGAACGTCGGCAAATCGCTTGTCGTCGCAGGGCTGGCGCGAGCCTATGCGCGTCGGGGCCTCAGGGTCGCGCCGTTCAAGCCGCAGAATATGTCGAACAATGCCGCCGTGACCGCCGATGGTGGCGAGATCGGGCGGGCGCAAGCGCTGCAGGCGCGGGCGGCTGGGCTTGAGCCCTTGACCGATATGAACCCCGTGCTCCTCAAGCCCGAGACCGATATCGGCGCACAGGTGATCGTGCAGGGCAAGCGCCTCACCACGCTCAAGGCGCGGGACTATGGCAAGCTGAAATCCACCCTGATGCCGAAGGTTCTGGAAAGCTTCCAACGGCTCGCCGCAGGGCGCGATCTGATTGTCATTGAAGGCGCAGGGAGCCCTGCCGAGATCAACCTGCGGGCCGGCGACATTGCCAATATGGGCTTTGCCGAGGCGGCGAATGTGCCGGTGATCCTTGTGGGGGATATCGACCGTGGCGGGGTCATGGCGCAGCTTGTCGGCACCCATGCGATCCTGCCCGACGAGGACCGCGACCGGATCAAGGGCTTTGCGGTCAACAAGTTTCGCGGAGATCCGACGCTCTTCGCTGACGGCATGGACTTCGTCACAGAGCGCACCGGCTGGACCCCTCTCGGCATCCTGCCGTGGTTCCCGCTGGCGTGGAAGCTTCCGGCGGAAGACGTGATGGACATCGCAAGCCGGCCCGGCGGCCCCCTCAAGATCGCCGTGCCGCGCCTGTCGAGGATCGCCAATTTCGACGACCTCGATCCTCTCTCGGCAGAGCCGGGCGTGACGGTCGAGATCGTCGAACCGGGGCGGCCCCTACCGGGCGACGCCGATCTCGTCCTGATCCTCGGTTCGAAATCGACCATCGCCGATCTGGCCGACTTTCGCGCGCAAGGCTGGGACATTGACCTTCTCGCTCATATGCGGCGCGGCGGGCAGGTCTTGGGGATCTGCGGCGGCTACCAGATGCTCGGGCGCGAGATCGTCGATTCTGACGGGATCGAAGGCGCACCGGGGCGCGTGGCGGGGTTGGGCCTTCTTGATGTCGTGACCGAGATGAAGCCCCTCAAACGGCTCGCCCTCACAGACGCGGTTCATATCGCCTCGGGCGAAGAGGTCAGCGGCTATGAGATCCATATCGGCGAGACAGAGGGGCCGGATCGGGCGCGGGGCTGGCTTCGTGTCGGTGATCGCAGCGAGGGGGCGGCAAGCGAGAACGGGCGCGTCCGCGGCTGCTATCTGCACGGGCTCTTCACCGCCGACGGTTTCCGCGCGGCATTCCTCAAAGAGCTCGGCCTTGCGGGAACGCAAGCCAACTATGGCGCGGACGTGGAGAACGCGCTCGACGCTTTGGCCGATCACATGGAAGCCCACCTTGACCTTGATGCAATCCTGAGCCTCGCGGCCGAGGTTTGATCACTCGGCCTCGCGACTTTCCAGAATGCTGAAAACCTCGCGGCGGACAAGCTTGCGGATATTGCGGGTCATCCGTTCGCCCAGCTCACCCTCAAGTTCGCTACGGACAACCTGCGTAATAAGATCCCGGAGCATATCTTCGTCGAGCTCGGTCTCCTCGCTCAGATAGGCCGCGAGATCTTCATCGATCTCGTCCTCGATTGCACTGGCGGCGCCTACAATGGCGGTTTCAGTGATCGCATCGGCGATCTGATCGATCATCTGATCCGTATCGACAGCTGCCTGCTGCGCCTCGTCCTCAACCAAGTCTTCCTCGGTCAGGTTTTCTTCGACAAGGCCCGTTTCCGGCTCTTCTACAAGAGCCTCAATGCCCCCAAAATCGTCGGCCTCTGCCTCGGTCTTGGTGTCCTCATCCTCGGCGTCGTCGGAATAGTCAAAGGCAGCGTGGCTGAACGACAAAGAACTCTCGTCAGCGGCCCCCTCTTCGACGTTATCGCCCGGCTTGCCTTGGGTCGGCTCCGAAAACGTTTCACGGGGGCGCGCAAAGAAAGCAAGATCGAGCGGAGCCGCGTCTGACGAGGCCTCGCCGTCGAGCATATCCATCGAGGCCTCGTCCTCTTCTAGGACCGTTTCCCCAATTCGAGAAATCTCAGGCTGAGGCTCGTCGATACCGTCCTCGTCGTCGACGATGTCGGGCATATCCCTCCCACCGACCGCACGCAGCGGGGTGGTGAAATCATTCAGGACGGTCTCGCTTCCGTCCGGTTCCCAATCGTCCGACTCGCTACCGACGGCGGCTTCCAATTCCGCGATTGCCGCACCGAGGCTCTGATAGCCGCCCCGCTCCGCCTCGTCTTCCTCTGAGCGGTCCTCGACACTCTCGTCCTTATCCTCATCGAACATCTCGAGGATGTCGGAGATCGTTTCCGGCTCGGCGGTGGTCTCTTCGTCCGAGTCCTCGTCCAGAACGTTGTCAAAGGTTTCGGCGCGATCCGTCGCCTCGTCATTCACCCCGCGCGGCGCTTCAGCGGCTTCAGGCTCTGCTGTTTCCGCTTCGGGCGTGACGAGCGCTTCTTGATCCGCATTGTTCATGGCCTCGGGCTCAGCGTTGCGGCGGAACCGCAAGAGCGATTCGCCCTTGCCACGAACTTCGGCGCGGCTTTCGATCACGCGCAATGCAGGCGTGAGCACGAATTTTCCGGCATCATCAACAGCTTCGATCACAGAGACCGCCGGTTCAACGCCCTTTGCTGCATTGGTTTCGGCCGCACGCTGACGAATCCACTCACCATCAGCCACAAGCTTTCGAATAGATGTCAGCACATCTTCGATTTCGACGTTTGTGACGCGATCCGACATAATTTTCCTGCCTTGCCCCAATCAGAACTCTAGCCGCTCAGAAAATTTCAGACAACTGATAGCGGCAAAAGCCGAAGGAGGAATTAATTGCCGCCGATGGCCTGCAAGACACGATCAAGCGCTTCGCCTTGCGGCGAGGTAGTCGAGGGGGCGTCTTTCACCAGGTCATAATAGGCTGCGGGATCATAGATCTGCACCGCGAGCTTCAGATGCTCAGCCGTCAAAAGGCCCATCGCCGAAAGAACGACATAGCTCGCGATGACCTCGTCCGACTGCGCCGACAACAGGCTCGCGCGGGCGTCGAGAAGACTTTGCTCGGCGTTTAGAACCTCAATCGAGGTGCGTCCGCCAAGTTCGGCCTCTTCGCGGATTCCGTCATAGGCCACGCTCGACGCTGCGATCTGTTGCTCGAAGGCCTGCCGTCCGGCCCGCGCCACCGATAGATTGGCAAAAGCATTGCCGATCCCTTGGCTGACCGAGCCGCTCGCAAGGTGAAGGCCGGCGCGCGAGGCATCGCTATAGGCAGCAACCTGGCGGATCGAGGCTTCGATTGCCCCGCCGGAATAGAGCGGCCCGCCGATCGTCACTGAAAACTGACCAGCGGTATTGCCATCGCCATCGACACCAACCTGCGCCGAGCCGTTCACTGTGGGGCGGAGCGACAACTCGGCCCGCTGCAGGTTCAGCTCTGCCGCCGAAACCTTGTGCTGTGCTTCGGCAAGGCTCGGATGGTTCTGCATCGCGATCTGGCGCGCGGCGGCCTCAGAGTCAGGAAGCGGCGCTGCGGGAGCCGGGTCAAGCCGTCCGGGACGGTGGCCGACAACGGCGGCGTATTCCTCGCTCGCGCGGGCAAGCGCACCTTCTGCGGCCGCAAGCTGGCTCTTGGCTGCGGCAAGCCGCGCGTCAGAGAGGGCAACATCGGTTCGGGTGATTTCGCCCACGTCAAACCGATCCTTGGCCGCGCGGGCCTCTTCCTCGATCACACGAAGCGCACTGCGGCGCAGTTCGACAAAGGATGTCTCGCGACGGACATTTTCATAAGCCTGGACCGCGCGAAGCAAAACCTGCTGCTCGATCCCGCGCAGCTGTTCGCGCGTCCCAAGGACGGTTTCGCGGGCAGCCTGCACCGCAAGATCGCCGGCACCAAAATCATAAAGCGTCATCTGCGCGGTGATGGCCGCATAGGTCTCCCAGCTGACCTGATCGACCATCGGCGGCGGATCGCCAAGGACGGTCGCCTTGATATTCGCCGACCAGCTCAGGACAGGCATCAAGGCTGCCACCGAGCGGGCCACGTCTTCGTCAGCGGCCCGCAAGAGGGCGCGGTTCTGTGCCAGAAGGCCACTGGTCTCGTAGGCGCTTGCAAGGGCCGAGCCCAAGGTTTCGGCGCGCGCCGAAGGGGCGCCAAAACCAATCGCCAGAGAAAGAGCGAAAATCGCGAGCCGTCTTGTAACCATACCTGCCTCCGTCAACCTTTACGCTTCCGGCACGTGACCGGATTAGTCTCAGAGCGCGAAGGCCGCTTTTCTTGCAAAACCGTGTAGCACCGGCGCACCCGCATGGAACACATCGCGCCAATTCATGCGACCGTCGATCTTTTGGCCGACACGCGCCACCTCAAGTCTGCCGTCTGCCATGAGGCAGCCAATCCTGCCGCCATCTTTGAGCTGGGACAGAAGGGCATCAGGGATCACTTCGGCAGCCCCTTCGAGAATGATGACGTCATAGGGGCCAGACTTGGCCGCACCTTCCGCCAGCGCACCGGAAATCACCGCCGCATTGTCGACGCCGTGCTCGGAAAGCAGCGCCTGAGCTTCGTCGGCGCGGGTCTCGTCATCCTCGACCGCGACGACGAATTCCGCCAGACGCGAGAGGACCGCTGTCGAATAGCCAAGACCACAGGCGATATCGAGCACCACCTCGGTCGGCTGAATATTCAGCGCATCCAGCATCTTGGCGAAAGTGCGCGGTTCCAGAAGGGTCCGGCCGCCACCGAGATCGACGTTGTCGCCGATATAGGCGGCTTCACGCTGGGTCGAGGGCACATAGTCCTCGCGCGGAACGCTCAGCATAGCGTCGATGATCGGGAACTTGGTGACATCCGAGGGGCGAACCTGGGTGTCGACCATCATGGTCCGGCGGGTGGAAAAATCGGCCACGGGCAAACTCTTTCATTCAGCTACCACGGCGTGGTGATGCCACAACTCGCCCCGAGGGGCAACGCCTGAAACACCGCCGATTTTTGCCCCCACGGCCGCTTGCACAAGCCCGGGAAGCAGTATATCCCACCCCTGCTCCGGCGGGTTGGCGGAGAGGTTACGCAGCGGATTGCAAATCCGTGTAGACCGGTTCGATTCCGGTACCCGCCTCCAGAGCACCTTTCCTTCAGCGCCTATTCCTCTTCGCCCTTCCACACCCAGGGATGGGTAAACGAACCGAGCGCCTTCATCACATCATCGTCGGTCGCCGTTCCGCTCCGCTCAAGCTGCGCGACGAGGCCGCGTTTCTTGTCTTCGACGACATCAACGACCGAGGCCGCAATGCCGCCGCTGTGAAGGGCGTGATTGTAGATCCGCTTGATCGCCATCTTGCGCAGGTCGGGCTTGAAGATCTTGCCGACTGCGGTTTTCGGCAGCTCAGCCATGATCTCGATGTGCTTGGGATGCGCGGCGCGCTCCTTGATGTGCTCCTGCGCATAGGCCAAAAGCTCTTCGACGCTGACGGTCGCCCCGGCGATCAACTCGACGTGGGCGATGGGAAGTTCACCGGCATGGGCGTCAGGTTGGCCGATGGCGCCGACAAACGCCACCTGCGGGTGGCCCGCAAGCACTTCTTCAATTTCCGAGGGGTCGATATTATGGCCGCCGCGAATGATGATGTCCTTGGCGCGGCCGGTGATCCAGAGATAGCCATCGGCGTCGATCCGACCAAGGTCGCCGGTACGCAGATATTGGGTCTTGGAGTCTTTGCCCGGATAATACAGATCCTTGTTCTTGCTCTCATCCGTATATGTGTTGCCCATCGAGACGCCGGGATTGGAGACACAGATTTCGCCCTGTTCGCCGGTTTTGGCCTCTTTTCCGGTCGCCAGATCCATGATCTTGACGTCGCAATAGGGAAAGGCGAGGCCGATCGAGCCAATCTTCTTTTCCCCGTCGGGGGGGTTGATCGAGACAAGGCAAGTCGCCTCGGTCAGGCCATAGCCTTCGCAGATGGTCACGCCCGTCGCCTTCTCGAACCGCTTGAATAGCTCGACAGGTAGCGGCGCAGAGCCGCAGAAGGCCAGACGCAAGGTCGAGATATCGGCATTCACAGGGCGCTGCATGAGCGCCGACATGGCTGTCGGAACCGTCACCATGAAGGTGCATTTATAGCGTTCAACCAACTTCCAGAAATTGTCGAACACGCCTTCGCCGCGATAGCCGGCGGGCGTCGGGAAAACGAGATGCGCCCCCGAGGCCAGCGACGCCCCCATCAACACGATCGCCGCAAAGACGTGGAACATCGGCAGCGGGCACATCAGGCAATCGTTCTCGTCGAACAAAAGCCGCTCGCCCAGCCATCCATTATAGATGATCCCACTGTAACGCAGCTGCGCCAGCTTGGGCATCCCGGTTGTGCCGCCGGTGTGGAAAAGCGCCCCCACGCGGTCGCCTTTTGCATCCTCGAAGGTCAGGTGGCCGGTATGCTTGGCCATCTCACGATTGAAATCGAGAACCTTGGCGTTGTGCTTGACCGCGACCTTTGGGCGGATGAGCGGCACGATCAGCCGTTTGGCTCCGCCGAGATAGCGCACAAGATCGACCTCAAGAACGGTCGTCACATTCGGCGCGAGGCGAACGGCCTCGGCGGCCTTCTGCGCGACATCCGTTTTGGGGAATGCCTTGAGCGTAACCAAGACCTTGGCGCCCGTCTCTCGCAGGAGGGCCGCGATCTGCTCGGGCTCCAGAAGCGGATTGATCGGGCTAACGATGCCGGCGATCTGGCCGCCCAGATAGGTCAAAACCGTTTCGTTGCTGTTGGGCAGAAGATAGGCGACGACATCATTCTCGCCGATGCCAAGACTGCGCAGCATGTTTGCTGTCTGACAGGTCTTTTCAAAAAGCTCGCCCCAATAGAGGGTTTCGTTCTTCGATGTCGGGTCAGACAGGATCTGAAAGCTGACGGCGGGGCGATCCGAAAACTTCCGCGCCGTCTGCGACAGAAAGCCGAAGGTTGTTGTCGGCATATCCCGATCGGCCCAGGAGCCTTCTTTTTCAATAGCCTTGATGTCAGCGATGCTGGCGAATGTCATGGTGGTCTCCCTTGATGCCGTCTGCGCGGCTTTCCCATGACGATAGTTGATCTGCGCCAAGGTTCAAGAATTACCCAACGACATTTACTCGGCGGCAATGCCTTCCGTGAACTGGAGCTTGGCCAGGCGGGCATAAAGCCCTCCTGCCGCGACAAGATCGTCGTGCGTGCCTTCCGCGACGATCCGACCTTCGTCGAAAACGACAATCCTGTCGGCTTTCTTCACTGTGGCCAGACGGTGCGCGATGATGAGGGTCGTGCGGTCTTCCGCCAATTTATCGACGGCATCCTGAACCAGCCGCTCGCTTTCGGCATCGAGCGCACTGGTCGCCTCGTCCAGAAGCAGGATCGGCGCGTTCCGCAGGATCGCGCGGGCGATGGCGATGCGCTGCTTCTGACCGCCCGAGAGAAGGACACCACGCTCGCCCACCGGGCTTTCATAGCCCTCGGGCAAAGCCGACAGGAAATCATGCGCCGCTGCGGCGCGGGCCGCATCCTCGACCTCGGCATCGGTCGCATCGAGCTTGCCAAAACGGATATTTTCACGGGCGGTATCCGCGAAAATCACCGAATCTTGCGGCACCAGTGCGATGAATTTGCGGAAATCCGAACGCTTGAGGTCGCGCAGTTCGACGCCTCCCATTCGGATCGCGCCGCTCTGGGGATCGAAGAAGCGCAGAAGAAGCTGCATGATCGTCGATTTGCCGGCACCTGAAGGGCCAACGAGCGCGACAGTTTCGCCCGGCTCGACAGTCAATGTCACGCCTTCAAGCGCTGCCGTGTTCGGACGCGAAGGATAGTGAAAGGTGACATTGTCAAACTCGATCCGGCCCGCACGCATATCCGGCACAGCCTTCGGCGCAGCCGGATCTGCCACGGTATCAACCGTGTTCAAAAGCTCGATCAATCGCTCGGTCGCGCCAGCGGCGCGCTGCACCTCGCCCCAAATCTCGCTGAGCGCGGCGGTGGAGCCGGCGACCATCACCGAATAAATGACAAACTGCACAAGCTCGCCCACGCTCGTCGCGCCGGAGCGCACGTCCCACGCGCCGATCCAAAGAACGACCGCGATGCCGCCAAAGATCATGAAAATGATGATCGAGGTCATCACCGCCCGGGTGACGATCCGGTTCAGGGCGGCGACAAAGCTGCGCTCTGTCACGTCATCGAAGCGGACAGAGGCATGATGCTCTTGGGTAAAGGCCTGCACCGCCTGTGCCGACAAGAGCGCCTCGGAGGCATTGCCCGACGAAGCGGCGATCCAGTCCTGGTTTTCACGGCTCAGGGTCCGCAGGCGGCGGCCGAGGAACACAATCGGAATGATCACCGCCGGCACGATCAGCAGCGCAAGGCCGGTGAGCTTGGCCGAAGTGAAGAACATCAGGATCATGCCGCCGAACAGGATCAGCACATTGCGCAGCGCCACCGAAATGGACGAGCCGATGACAGACAGGATCAGCGTCGTGTCGGTGGTGATCCGGCTCAAAACCTCGCCGGTCATGACCTTCTCGAAGAAGGCCGGGCTCATGTTGATCATACGCTCGAAAACGGCCTTGCGGATATCGGCCACCACGCGTTCGCCGAGGCGGGTCACAAGATAGTAGCGAACCGCCGTCCCGATCGCGAGCAGACCGGCCATGAGAAGGGCCATGGCGAAATACTGATCGAGGAGCGAACCTTCGCCGATCTCGAAATTGTCGACCACGCGGCGCACGGCGAGCGGCAGGACAAGCGAGATCATCGCAGTGAGGACAAGAGCGATCCCCGCGGCGGTCATCATCATGCCATAAGGTTTCATGAAGGGCCAAAGCCCGCCAAGCGAGCCCACATGGCGCGATGTCGGACGGTCTTGGGCGGCGTTCACCGATGCGTCAGCCATGGCTCTCGATCTTTCATTGCAGAGCCGACATAGAGATCGCGCCCGACTTGCACAACCCGCCAGACCTCAAATCATAAATTCAATCGGAAAACCTGGAGCGGGTGACGGGAATCGAACCCGTGTCATCAGCTTGGAAGGCTAGAGCTATATTTCCATAACAACCATTATTACCAGATGCTTGTCGCAAGTCTGATTGACTTTTTGTAGGTATTTTGTCGGAAACGATTTTATGGAGCGGGTGACGGGAATCGAACCCGTGTCATCAGCTTGGAAGGCTGAGGTCTTACCATTACACAACACCCGCAACAGTGTCGGCTAACTAGATCATCATCATTGTAGCGTCAAGAAGGCCCAGATCGAGGAAGACCTTCTCTAACCGATTGCGAGCCGACGTCGACCCTCAAGTCTTAGCAAACTACGAAGTCAAATTGCGGCAAGGTCGAAGATTGGCGGAGAGCGGAAGTTTGCTGCGGATGGAAAGGGACTGAGATCCAAACGCGAAGCCGAACGTTCGAATCCCATCCGCACCGCCACCGACCCCTGTCTCACCCTGCCACGCAGATTTGGTGTCGGGGGTCCTGTCAGAAGAACTTCGCTTGAGGCGTGGCGAGGCACCCGATAGCGTCCGGTGATGACCAAACGTTCCCCTTTCAAGTACTTCAAAACGTCTCCAGAAATCATCCGCCTAGCTGTGATGCTGTATGTGCGGTTTCCGCTATCGTTGCGTCACGTCGAGGACCTGCTGCACGAGCGCGGAGTTGAGATTAGCCATGAGACCGTTCGCTTCTGGTGGAACCGGTT
>Ga0102910_1000382_pt1 | contig 12755 bp, 10 predicted proteins | sample Colrivmeta1558A3_FD_78501 | JGI IMG/M metagenome (GOLD analysis project Ga0102910, IMG submission 78501) | Estuarine microbial communities from the Columbia River estuary - metaG 1558A-3 | ecosystem: Environmental > Aquatic > Marine > Intertidal zone > Estuary | place: USA: Columbia River... | reverse complement strand
GGATTTTAGCATCAACAGTTATATTCTCTTTGAGTGCAGTTTGATCTTCCCTGAGTCCAATTCTGATGTCTGAGTTTGTAATTCCAGAGGAATTTGATGGCACTTCAGTTTCTACTTTTCCTACAGATCCAACCGCACATAACTCCTCTTGATACTCAGAGTTTTCTGCAAACATACACAAGTCTAGGAATGCTCTGACTCCATTCTCAAAGTCAACAATGACAAACGCATTATCAAGAATATCAGGCGTTTCTCCGTCATAGGTTTCTTCTAGATGGTTAACATCTTGGCCACCACTTGCATAAACTTTTAGAGGTTCACTTTGAGCAATCAGTCTCATTAGGTCAAAAAAGTGGCAACACTTTTCAACCAGAGTTCCTCCAGTCTTTATAGCGAAGCGGTTCCAGTCATCAACTTTATGAAGAAATGGAAAGCGGTGCTCACGAATAGAGAGCATTTTTAAATCACCGATAGTTTTGTTATGAATCTCTTTAATCATTCTTTGGACAGGTGGCATATAGCGATATTCCATCGCAGTCCAAATAACACCCGGATAGTCTACTGCCAATTTTTCAAATTCTTGACAGTCCTTAACAGTTGTACAGAGCGGCTTTTCTATCAGCAGATGAGCTTCTGATTTCATTACTTCTTTCAAAACTTCAATGTGCGTAAAGTTGGGTGTTGCAATGATAAATGCATCTGCAATGTTGGCCTCTACAAGGTCAATGTAATTATCAAAAATAGCAACATCATTATTAAGTAAGTCAAGAGATTCCTTGATAGATTTTTCACTAGTATCGCACAATGCAACAACCTCAGCATCATCAATAATCTCTATATTAAGTATGTGCTCTTGGCCCATACATCCTGCGCCAATAATGGCATATTTTAGTTTTTCTGTCATAGTGTATATGTTGGTATATTCATTTGCTGACCAAAATGAATTAATTGATCAGATATATCACCATAAGTAAATGCAACATGGTGCTCAAGTCCACCTTTAAACATTTCCTCTAATTTTTGTGGACTATTCTCACCCAGACTAATTACTCCAGAGGTTCCAGAAAAAGAGTTTGGTCTATCAATGACCTTGCCCTTCATAATGAAAAATTGAAGTGTGTTTCGAGCTTTTGAAACTCTAAATATAGTTATTTCACCTTCCTTAAGACTGAAATCATGAAGTAGGGGTTTTCTTCTATTAGAGTGAATTCCAGATTTAGCAGTACCTTTTTTTGCCATACTGATTGGGGCTAAACCACAATGCCAAAATACCAAGGAATTGTCAGCTTTGTCAACGTCAACAATATCTACGAGAAGGGAAGGGCTGTCATTCATTTGGTTAAGTATGTTGCAGCTAATTCCTCCAAGTACGTCTGCCTCACAAGCGCAGCTTACTTTTTTTTCATTCATCATTGCCATCGGTCCACATGAAGCGCATCCATACTCTGTGAAAGTCTCTGGCCAGCATCGTATCGCAAAGGCGTCAAGATTGTGCTTATCTTTTAAACTCTCAAGACCATGATAGATTGAAAGGCTTTTATCAAATTCTTCTTGAACGAGATCCTCGGTTCCTTGAAGATAACTTGAAACAGTGCTCTTGGTTTTAAGAATAGTATCTGCTTCAACTTCTTTGGCTTCATCAAAAAGGTCTTCAAGCTCGAGATCTATTAGAGACACATTGAGCTTACTCGTTACCTCATTGGAGTCATAGTCACAGGTATCAAAGCCTTCAGGTCTAGTTCCAATAATTCCTATAGTTTGCTTGTCAATAGTGTAATCAAAATCAGCGTGATTGTTACTAATCGTTGCCTCTTTCCAAGACAGTTGATCAACTTCATCTGTGCCACTTATAAAACCTAGAAATGAGGACTCATTGACTTTTTCATCAGAATCCATGATGACAAATTCTGGAGTAATGCTGTTCTTTATTAATGAGTGCATACCCAGGTTAAGGCCACAAATCGAGTTGAGCCTTAATCTTCCACCTGTTCTCGGCTCTGGAAACGAGACGATGCAAATTGGTTTGTTGATTTCTTGAGCAAAATTTAAGAGAAATTTAGCGTCTGTAAAGGTTGTTTGAAAGAGAAAAATTTTGTCACAGGGGTTACTTTTAAAAAATGTTAAAGCTTTACTGGCATCTTCATCATTCGTAATGAGCTCATTAAAGCCAATTGCACTCGGAGATAGCGACAATAAAAGTGACTTGGCGTTACTGAATTTTGACTCAGCAAACTCAACATCAAAGGTTTCCCTTGCAAGTGCTAAATATCCAATCATTCAAAACCTCCAAATTCTTTTGTAAATTGTTCAGGGCTTTCAATTTTAAATCCATTATTAAAATAAGTTTCAAGAGATTGAGCATTTGAGGCGGTTAATTCATTTAACTTATTAACATAGCTTGTAGAGTCTTTTTTCAAACCTTCTTCGACTTGCTTAATATTTGGATATTGGTTGAAGGCATCAAGCCAGATAGTTCTCCCTGCAAGATATCCTGAGGCCCCATTTTTGTAGGCAAGCTCTAAACACTTATAGAATGAATCCTTGCCCATTCCAGAGGAAAGCACAACCCATGGTATATTATTAGTTGCTAAAGAGAGGTCTTTGAATGCTGCTTTTGTATCTTGACTTATTTCGCCTTCAAGTTGACTACTGTCGACAGGACTCTCTAATTTAAAAATATCGACTTTATATTCGTCTTTAGCGAATTCTTTAACACTATCAATAACGTGTTGGGTTTTTTTCTGTTTTTGTTCTTGGTATTCAGTCGTATGATTTTCATCATCTTGAAACGGATATACAAGAAGCTCAAGTAAAAAAGGGATACTATACTTTTCACACTCTTGACCGATTTCTCTAACGTAGTTTTTTTGGTGTTCAATTGATTTAGACTCTGCATCTGGTCTATACCAAGCAAGTACTTTTACTGCATCGCCTCCAGCTCTTTTAATTTTTTCAACACTCCAGTTAGGGATATTTTTAGAGTATCTTCCTTTCTTAGTTTCTGTAAAACTGTGCTCCTCTAATGTAATCACAAGGCCTTTTGACTTATTGAACGGAAGAAGATTAGACAAAGAATAATGAGGATCCATTAGAATGGCTGTAGCAAACTCAGACATATGAGAGGTTATGAGCTTTTTACATTCAACTACTTGTGAGTATGTATGCTCTTTTCCTGTTGCTTGAGATATGATGTTAAAGATTGGTGGTCTTTGATCTACAGCAAGCATTTGAAAGTGATTATTTTCAGTGCAAAGTTTCTTTAGATGGATCAGTTTTCCTAAATTTTGAGTATTCATTATTGATATATAAGATTAGAATAAAGTGTTAAAGAATACAGAGTTTCATATATTGGAACAGTGTACCAAAAACGATAGGATTATTTTACTGCTATATATGAATTCATGTATACTCCAATTTGAATAATTTTATATATTTTTAACTTTTCCTTTTTATATATGAGATTAATCAAACAAACAAATTACAAATATTGTAATTTTTGTCTATATAAATAATTGGAGAGAGATATGAAAAAAAGTATTTTGTTGGCATCGTTTCTTGCCGTCTCCTCGTTTAGTGTTAACGCAGCAGAAATTAAGTTTCTTTGCTATCAGGACGCTAATGAGTGTGACGTTTTGGAAGAGATGTCTTCTGTTTGGGAAAACTCAACTGGAAATACAGTTAACTTTGAAAAAGTGGGCTATGATGTAGTTAGAGATCAGCTTGAGAATCAACTTGAAGCTGGCTCTGCTCCAGACGTTGCTCGTGTTACTAATTTAGGTGGATTGAATCAGTATTACCTTGATCTTACGCCTTATGTTGATGCTGGAAAATGGGAAACAAACTATGGTGCAACGTTGCCATGGTATAGAAAACCATCTGGCGATAACGGAATTTATGGCTGGCAAGCACAGCTCACAGTTACGGGTCCTTATGTAAACGTAACGATGTTTGAAGATGCTGGTGTTGATATGCCTGAAGAAGGCGCTACCTGGGATGACTGGGCTGACGCTCTAAGAGTTGTCAAGTCTGAACTAGGCCTAACAGCTGGACTTGCAATGGATAGAACAGCACACAGATGGGCTGGACCAGCTTTTTCTTATGGCGCTAAATTCCATGAGAATGGCGTTCCTATTTTAGTTGATGATGGATTCAAAGCTTTTGCTGAAACGTTTGTTGGATGGCATGAGGAAGGCTTAATGCCTGCTGAAGGCTGGCCTGCTGGTGGCGGTACTGCTTATAAAAATGCAGCACCTCTTTTCCTAGATGGTACGGTAGCTATGCACATGTCAGGATCTTGGATGCTTGGTAACTATGATGCAAACATCACTGACTTTGAGTGGAAAGTTGTTCCTATTCCATGTGGATCAGGTGGTTGTGGAGCAATGCCAGGAGGTTCTGGAGTTGTTGCATTTAAATCAACTAAGGAGCCTGAAGTTTCAGCTTCGTTCATTGACTTCTTGTCACAAGCTGGAAGAGCGGGTTACTTTGCATCTAATACTTCAAACATTACTGCACACCAAGGTCTTCAAAAAGCTGGAATTGATTACTCAGGCGTAAGCCAGAGAGTTTCAGCTGGACTGTCTACTTTTGCAGCAAATGCAGGCAAAGCGGCAGAATCTACTCCGCAAGCCTATTGGTTCCAAGGTTACAATAAGAACTTTGCCATTTATGGTATTGTTCCTGACTACATAACTAAAGCGATCACTGGTGAAATGAGCCTTGATGACGCTTTGGCAGCGATTGATGCTGACGTAGCAGCAAAGATAGCTGAATAGTTATTATTCAGTTATACTGAAGTTCTAAACTTTAAGGCCGTCTCTTGAGGCGGCCTTAATTTTATTTAAAATTCAATCCTTATAATGTTTGACGCTGTTTTAAATCTTAATAGTTGGTTTCTGTTTTTTGCTCTCTATCTTGTGGTGGGTTTTATATTAGCAAAGGATGTCTATGGCTTTGTTCCAAAACTCATGTCAAGTATTGGCTGGCCCATCGAGTTTACTCAAAAACTGTTTGGAACTAAATCTCTTCCTTACTTATTTTTATTTCCAAATATCCTCATATTTGGACTCTTTACGTTTCTTCCATTGTTCATGAACTTTGGCTTTTCTGTGACCGATGGAACAAGTATCAACTTTGAAAATAGAGCCTTTTCAGGGCTTGATAACCTGGCAAGAATTACTCAGGAAATTCAAATTGATACTGGCGGTATTAACGTTGAGAATGCCAAATTCAAGTCAGCACTGTATGACACATTTGTGTTTGTGATACTTCAAGTGCCTATTATGATTCTCATAGCTCTTTTTACTGCAATTGTTCTCAATAGGGAGGTTATTGGAAGGGGTTTTTGGAGGGCTGTATTTTTTTATCCAGTCATGCTGAGCCCTGTGGTTGTTGCATTTTTATGGACCCTTATACTGAAGAGGCAAGGCATGTTGTCTCAAACACTAATAGACTGGAACTGGATTAGTGAGCCGATCCAGTGGCTAATGGATCCAAACTGGACAATGTTCTGGTCAATCTTTGTCTATACATGGGCTCATATGGGTTTTTATATGCTCATCTTGTTGGCTGGACTTCAGTCAATTCCTAGAGACCTTTATGAGGCTGCTCAAATGGACGGGACGTCAGAGAGGCGAGTTTTTTGGCGCATTACACTGCCCTTATTAATGCCAATCTTACTAGTTGTAACAGTCCTGTCGCTCATTAAAGCGGTGCAGGCGTTTGAGGAGCTTTATGCACTTCAAGTTGGGTGGATCTCACTTGTTTCTTATATTGTTGAAAATGCCGGAATACGTGGCCAAAAAACATTCTTTGGTCTAGGCATTGCGGCAATGGCTTCTCTAATTGTTGCGCTAATATTAATCGTTCTTTCTTTGCTTCAATTCTACTTAACTAGGAGACAAGTCAAGCTATGACAGATGTCATTAAATTTTTTACTCGTAGACAGGGCAAAAAGAAAGCTAGTCTGACCGACTGGATCTCTTATGGTTTTTTATTTCTTGGCTTTTTGATCATCTTTTTGCCAGTTTTGTGGCTAGTAATGAACTCCGTTAAGTCACAATTCTTACTTCAAAAGTATGATACTAATTTTCTACCAATGGACTATGAGCGTATTGCAAGAGCCACAACCTATGGGCCAGATGGTAAAGATATTCTTATTATGAAAGACCTCGAGCCATGGGTCATGTTTTGGAAAAATTTGAGTGATGACGAAAGAGCTGAAAAGGACGTTGTCAACTATATCAAAAATTTTAGTGGAAATGAATACTACGCTTTAAGATCGCACTTTGGACTGGTATCAGTAATGGCTAAGGATTTAATTCTTAGCCAAAACCTACCTGACTGGCTCATCAAGTACCCAAGCATGTTTCCGAGTGCTAAGAAGGAATATGATCCTCAAGCAATAGTGGACAGCCTTGTTGACGAGGATGCGAGGTTGTTATCTGAATATTTAGGACTCAAGCCCTATAAACCGAATGGATTTACAGCGCAAATTTTGGTGTCCATGATGGATCCTCAAACGGGAGAATTAGTTGAGTACTCTGTGAGCCGAATTAACCCAACTAAAGACACTGTCAATGCAAGGCTTGTCTCCAACCCCAAAGGAGGCATAACCAAGCTTCCTCAAAATGAAATTATTATTAACAAAAATTTAAAGCCTTCTTGGATCAACTATACGGATCCTTTAACTAAAAAAGCCCTAAAAAGCTTTGATGCGGTTAGGTGTCTCAATAATTCGGTCTTCGTTACAATAGTAGCAACCTTGATAACACTGCTGATTAATTCTATGGCAGCTTTCGCCTTATCTAAGTATCGATTTAATGGACAGGTCATCTTTTTTGTTATCATTTTGGCGACTTTAATGGTTCCTGCATCGGTACTCATTGTGGGTATTTTTAAAATGGTAACAATGACAGGTCTCTCTGGCTCTCTTTGGGGGGTAATCATTCCGGGAGCAGCGACACCTACTGGGGTCTTTATGCTCAGGCAATATATGCTTACGATTCCAGATGAACTCTTGGAGGCTGCAAGAATGGACGCAGCTAGTGAGTGGACAATTTATTGGCGAATTATATTTCCATTGGCACTGCCTGCAATAGCTGTGCTTGGAATTCTTTCTATTATATGGCGTTGGAATGATCTCATCCTCCCTATGATAGCTGTTTCAACAACAAAAGCCGCTTACACTATTCAGCTTTGTTTGCTCGACTTTAATGGAGAGTATCTTGCGAGGGAGCATTACGCTCTTGCAATGACGGTGGTAAGCTTGGTACCAACAACACTGGTCTTTGTTTTTCTTCAAAAATATATTACAACAGGAATTGCCTCAACAGGCATGAAATAAATTATGGCAAATCTTAAATTACGTGACATTAAAAAATCTTACGGAAAGACAGAGGTTATTCATGGGCTTGATCTGGAGGTTTTAGATGGTGAGTTTTGTGTCCTTGTGGGACCCTCTGGTTGCGGTAAGTCAACACTCTTAAGAATGATTGCTGGTCTAGAGGCAATTACTGAGGGGTCAATCCTCATTAATGATGAAAGGGTCAACGATGTCTCTGCAGCAAAAAGAGGGCTTGCTATGGTTTTTCAGTCGTACGCACTTTACCCTCATATGACGGTTCGTCAAAACCTTGCATTTGGACTTGAAAATCTTAAGCTAGATAAAGATGACATTGAGCAAAGGATCAACAAAGCGGCCAACCAGCTAAGAATGGAAGATTACCTTAAAAGAAGACCAGGGCAACTTTCTGGAGGTCAAAGACAACGCGTTGCAATTGGAAGGGCTATTGTCAGAGAACCATCGATTTATCTTTTCGATGAGCCATTATCTAACCTTGATGCTGAGCTTCGTGTTGCCACACGCGTTGAACTCAAAGCGCTTCATGCAAGACTCGGCAATACAATGATTTATGTGACTCATGACCAAGTTGAAGCGATGACAATGGCGGATAAAATTGTGGTCATGCATGATGGCATTATTGAACAGACTGGCTCCCCTTTAGATTTATATAATAAACCAGCCAATCTATTTGTAGCAGGCTTTATTGGCTCGCCAAAAATGAATTTTCTAGATTGCTCATCTCTGCCTGAAGAGATTAAAAAGCTTTCACCAAAGGGTGCTACTACTTTTGGTATTAGGCCTGAGCATCTGAGAATTCAAGATGAAAACACTCTTTCTCTTCAGGTTAAGACTGTTGAACAGTTAGGGTCTGATAGTTACCTTTATGGTGAAACGATTGACAAGCAAGAAATCTCAATAAAATTAAACAGTCAAACCACGATTAAGGGTGGTGAGTCTGTCAAAGTCGGATTCAGCCAAAGCGACACCCACTGGTTCAATGAAAAAGGTGCTTCTCTTTAGTTCTTGATTGTGTATTATCGCTTTATTTAGTTTTCAATAAATTATATGGTCGAGAGTGATCAACCTATTATTTGGATTAAAAACCCTTTAGACGTCTTTGCTGAGAACTGTGAAGGTGGAGTTGTTGTACAAGGCCAAAAAATTATCGAATTAGTACAAATGGGTCAGACCCCCAAGGCGACTATTGATGAAACTTATGATGCGAGTACAAGCGTCTTACTGCCTGGATTGATCAATACTCATCATCACTTCTATCAGACTCTAACAAGAGCTTATCCTGAGGCTTTGAATAAGGAGCTTTTTCCATGGCTCAAGAGCCTATATAAGGTTTGGGCAAACATTCAGCCTGAAATGCTATCTGTTTCAACTGAATTAGCACTATCTGAATTGCTTCTGTCTGGGTGTACTACTGCAAGTGATCATCATTACCTTTTTCCAGATCAGCTTGAAAATGCTATAGATATTCAAGTAGAAGAAGCTCAAAAGCTAGGAATGCGCGTCGTTCTGACTAGAGGCTCGATGAGTCTTGGTGAAAAAGATGGCGGTCTACCGCCGCAATCTGTCGTTCAGACTAAAGAACAGATACTATCTGACAGTGAGCGACTCATCAAAGCTTACCATGATGCAAACGAGGGGTCAATGACTCAAATTGCGCTTGCTCCATGCTCTCCCTTCTCAGTAACCACTGATTTAATGATTGAGACTGCTGAGCTTGCTGAGCAGCAAAATGTTCGTCTTCATACCCATTTAGCAGAAACGATAGATGAAGAAAATTTTTGTTTAGAGAAATTTGGTTTGAGGACTGTTGACTATCTTGAGAGTGTCGGCTGGCTGTCTGGGCGAACTTGGCTTGCTCATGGCATACACTTTAATAAAGAAGAGATTAAAAAGTTAGGTGAGAATAATGTTGGTATTTGTCACTGTCCAACTTCAAATATGATGCTAGCTTCTGGTATTTGTCATAGTCTTGAGCTTGAAAATGCAGGTTCTGTTATTGGCCTTGGCGTTGATGGTTCAGCTTCTAATGATGGCTCTAATATGATTGCTGAGTTGAGGCAGGCAATGTATTTGCAACGCTTGCGTTATGGCGCCTCAAAGATTACACATCAAAAGACTTATAACTGGGCTACCAAAGGTTCAGCCACACTTCTAGGAAGGCCAGATATTGGTGAAATTGCGGTTGGTAAGCAGGCAGACCTAGCCTTATTTAAGCTCGATGAGCTTAGATTCTCTGGTAGCCATGACTCTTTGGCTGCTTTATTGCTATGCGGAGCACAAAAAGCCGATAGGGTTATGGTGGCTGGAAAATGGAAAGTTGTTGATGGAGGTATTGTTGGAAAAGATGAATCTGAATTGATCAATCGCCATAGCACTGCAGCAAAAAAATTACGTCAATTATCTGACGCATAGTTTTATCTTAAATCAACTATTGACCTCCGATATAGGTTAATTTATAATCCCAACTTGAATATTGTTACATAAATCAAGTTGAATGAATAAAAGTACTCATGGAGGCTCTCGAAAGGGCGCTGGTCGTAAAAAAAATTCAGGTAGCTTCAAAGAAGAAACGAAAGTCATTAGAGTGCCTGTTAGTCTTGTAGATTCTATTAATCCTGTTATTGAAATATACAAATCTCAAATTAAATCAGATGTCGAAGTTCTTGGAGTTATGGACAATCCTACTGAGCTATCAATTCCAATTTTTACTTCTCGCGTTCAGGCAGGTTTTCCCTCTCCAGCAGATGATCACTTGGAAGATGCTCTCGATCTAAATACACATCTTATTCACCATAAAGAGGCTACATTTTTTGTTAAAGCTCAGGGTGATTCGATGATAGGAGCCGGCATTCAGCAGGGCGACATCCTCATAGTTGATAAATCTTTAGGGGCCAAAAGTGGAAAAATAGTAATCGCAGTTGTTGACGGTGAATTTACTGTGAAGCGTCTTCATAAATACAAGGGAAATATAACCCTCAAGGCTGAAAATCCTGACTTTGAAGATATTAAAATTAGTGGTGACGACGAGCTCATTATATGGGGTGTTGTGACATCTGTAATACACCAATATGAATAATCGAACCAAGTTTGCACTGGTTGATTGTAATAACTTTTATGCTTCCTGTGAAAGAGTCTTTGAACCCAAGTTAGAGGGCAAACCTATTGTTGTTCTCTCTAATAATGATGGCTGCATCATTGCACGCTCTAATGAGGCAAAAGCATTAGGTATCAAAATGGGAGTGCCTTACTTCAAGCTCAAAAACTTAATTACTCAAAACGGCGTAGTGGTGAAGTCTTCAAACTATCCTTTATATGGGGACATGTCCTCCAGAGTGATGAAGGTTATTGGAGAGTACTCCCCTGTTCAAGAGGTTTACTCTATCGATGAAAGCTTTATAGATCTCATGAGGCTTCCACTTAACTTGATGGATCACATGCACTCTCTAAGAAGGCGCGTTAAGAGCTGGACGGGAATCCCGGTATGTGTTGGCGTTGGGAGTACTAAAGTTTTGGCAAAGCTTGCTAATCGTATTGCTAAGAAGTACCCACGATTTGATGGTGTTTTTGATATCGATGATTTATCCTATGAAAGATATTGCAAGCTGTTGAAGTCAGTTGAGGTTGGAGATTTATGGGGTATAGGCAGGCAAAGTGCTAAAAAATTAAATCGTATTGGTATTCATACTAGCCATGACTTTTATCAATCTGATGTCGGTGTAATTGAAACTCTTTTGGGAGTCAATGGGAAGAAGATTTATAAGGAGCTTTATGGTAGCTCGTGTATTCCTATTGAGGCTATTCCTCCAACCAGACAACAGATTGTCTCTTCACGCTCCTTTGGCTGTGATTTGAAGGATTTTGATGAGCTAAACCAAGCCTTGACTAACCTGACCAGAAAGGCCGTTAATAAGCTCAATAATCATCAGCTAGCAACGACAACTATTACGGTTTTCATCTATACCAATCCTCATAAGAAAGATAAGCCTTGTGTTCACCTATCAAAAACAGTAGGAATGACAACTGCTATTCAAGATCAGTCTCAAATTATTCCTTTAGTAGCGCAAATACTAAGGCTAATTTATAAACCCGGATATTCTTTTTATAAGGGCGGTTTAGTCTTAGGCAACCTAACTAGAAATTATCAGCAGCAGGACCTATTTTCGGTAACTCAAAATAGTCAGGTTCAGGTTATGGCACGCCAAAAATCGAATACGATAAGAAGCGTCAATAAAAGATTCAATAAATCAGTTAAATACGCTAGCGAACTAGGCAATAACAGATGGCTCCCAAGGGCTGAATTCAAGTCAAACAGATACACAACAAGTTGGACTGAATTATTGGTAATTTAAGTTACAGCATAACACTGAAAAAATATACTACAATGTATTTTTTAATAAGTAATAAGGAGAAATAAAATGGTACGTATGTTGGTGACAATTAATATTTCTAAGGGCTGGAAAACCTGGTCAGAAATGGCTAAAAGCCTTGAGCCTCAGATGAATGAAGAAGGCGCCAAGATGATTTGGGCAGGGTCAAATCCAGACGAAACAGCTGTCTTTGTGTTGGCTGAAGCGAAAGACCCATCTTTTGTAAAGTCATTTGGTGAACGCCCTGATATTGTAGCAATTAGAGAAGAGGGGGGTGCTGACGTTGCATCAACAACTCTTTTGACGCAAATAGATGAGTACTACCTAGGGTAGCAGTTTTAAAACAAAATTAAATAGAAATGACCTCTTCTGAGGTCATTTTTTTTGCCCAAAAATTGCATAAATATTTTCAACGGCTATAATCTATTGTTTTCATACTGGATAATATTTAAGAATGAAGCAGCTCGCAATTATCGATGATGATCCAGAAATTCTTAAGTTATTGAATCAGTATCTGACAAAAAATGGCTTTGAGGTTGACGCCTTTGTAGATGGCGAATCTTTTTTAAAGCAGGATTTAAGTAAATTTAGCTTGATTGTCTTAGATATTGGTCTTCCAGGAATAGATGGCCTTGAGGTTTGTAAAAGGGTGAGGCAAAATTCAAATATACCTATTATTATGCTGACAGCAGCAAGTGATGATCTTGATCGCATCTTGGGATTAGAGTTGGGCTCTGATGACTATATGGGCAAACCATTTAATCCAAGAGAACTTCTCGCACGAATTAAAGCGCTATTAAGACGTTCAGAAATAAAAGATGAGGACGTTGATAACAACATCGTTATGAATTACGCTGCAAGAAGCGCTTTTATTGAGGGTGAGGAACTTGAGTTAACTGGAACTGAGTTCGATTTATTATGCGTTTTTCACAAACAAATCGGCACAGTTCTGAGTAGAGATGAAATTGGAGAAATGCTCCATGGAAGAAAGATAGATCCTTTAGACCGTTCGATTGACACTATTG
>Ga0102910_1000380_pt1 | contig 12810 bp, 9 predicted proteins | sample Colrivmeta1558A3_FD_78501 | JGI IMG/M metagenome (GOLD analysis project Ga0102910, IMG submission 78501) | Estuarine microbial communities from the Columbia River estuary - metaG 1558A-3 | ecosystem: Environmental > Aquatic > Marine > Intertidal zone > Estuary | place: USA: Columbia River Estuary... | reverse complement strand
GGAAATCACTGGACAGAAAAGTGCTGGACACAATATTTTATTACTGGCAGGACCACTATAAGCTTGTCTCATTAAATATCGATAGCAACGAAATTGCTGATGTGTTGGACTATGCAGAACCAGTCCAAAAAGGGAGCAGAATTGAAGATTTGTCCCCATTGGAGCTTTACCAGTTTCTTGTGTATTATTTTTTGTATGTGCCTGACTTTGTGAAAGCCGGATATGAGTACGAAAAAGAAAAGCACCCAAACGTGGAACTAATAACGGCAGAACAGGATTTCTTCCGGTTAATGGAGTTCTATCACCGAAAATTGTGGATCTTAAAAGACCCTCGAACAGTCTCCGAAACTCACACCAAAATGTGGGAAGTGTCTTTGGGACTGTCAACATCTTTGGACATCTCACAGTTATCTCCACTGAGGCATTACCTAATCTTGGATTATGACAGAAGGCAAACAATTCAGGACAAGATAGATTACTTACACAAACGGAATGCCGAATTGATCGCTTTCAAGGCTTTATGGTTTCCAGATGGTCATGCAGATCCAAAATCAAGAACAGTAGAATATCTCAAAGAATTTTACGTGTCTCTGAACCAATACATAAACAAAGACCTCACACCATTGCAACAAATGAATGAGTTGACAGCAATACTACAAATTGATTTTATGGATTACTGTCAGAAACATGCTTTGTTTGACGAATTTTATCAATGGAAAAAAGGGGAAGGTATCACTGACCCCAAAGTAAAGGCTAACATGGACGTGAACGTAAACCCGGATCATGTGACTGGACAATTCCAATACATTAAATTTTGGGTTGAAGGATTATCCAAAGCACAATTTGCCAAATGGACTGCATATTACAAGAAACTCAGTCACAAACATTCCGTACATGCAATTCATCCACCTTGTGTAAGGTTTGAAGATGAAATTCAACAACAACAACTTGAAAAGTTTATTTCCCAAAGGCCTGACCTTACCGGTTATGACCCAAACAACGGGCTAGGCAAAATGACTCTTACACAAGTCGAAGAGTTTAACAAATGGAACAATGCACAAGGTGACACTATCGACACAGCTCTCGGATATGGCAACTACGTCCATGAAAACTTTGAAGGAAAATGGGTCCACACGTCATTCCCACCATTTGACACTTTAAGATCTCCACCAAAACCAGTGGTCAACACATCACCAATAATTGGAACTTCTGATAATCCAGGGGTCCCCGTGAAAAAGCCAGACGCTGAAACAACAACAACAACAACTACCACATACCCATCTGGTGAATCAAGGCCTTCAGACGGCGACAAAGTAAAAGAAGTAACAACAATTACCAGCACATTCGAACAGGCAATCGTATGGTCAAAGCCCAACGCCAGAATTACTCCCCAAATTCAATGGGGAATTGCAATAGAAGAAATGGACTTAAAAGGAACGGGCCATTCTACTCAATGGAAATACAAAGGTGGGACTGTATGGACATGGCCAGGCCCACCACCATACCATTACCCACCAGACTGGTCCAAGCCACACCCACCATGGACCAAGTTTAGGTTTGGTTATAAATACGTGTCACCATGGACGCATCCGCCCTGCGTTACAACAATGCCATCTGGAGTCAAGAAGTACTTGTACATCAAACAATTCCAAAAGAAATATGGATGGCAAACTACCAAAGGAACAACTAAAACTGATTATGGAACTACAATCCCAAAGCTTGTCCCAGCTGTACCCCACACAGGATTTGTAGATATTCTTCTTACATCTGATGGCACTGTCCTTGGAAACGGAATAGAATACAACAAAATTTCGGTTGTTGATCAAACAGCAGGAGAACCGACAGGACGGGTTTTCAAACAGGATTTCAACGGTGAATGGTACCCATTTGCACAGAGGGACTCCGAAGGTAATTTAAGACGATTGCAACCACAAGCTGACTGGGTTCATTCTATTTTGTTCACACACAAACGACACCAGCTGACATGGCACTACGAAAGACCTGTTCTGAGACTGGACGATTACGTATATTCAGAACGAAATGCAGATGACTACAGTGCTGATCAGTATATTATGTGGTCATGGAACGACAAAGCACACGGATACATTCCAGACTACCTAATATATTACGAATACGATGTCATAGATGAATTTTACCACTACACCCCTCCCAACCCCTCCAAACCAACGACAAGTGCTGAAACTTTTGAAATTAAAGCCTTTCCAGTGGAAACAACGATCATGCCACATCCGTTACCTGCAGATAAATCTCCAACAGGAATATTAGTTCCAGAGTGGTACCATTCTACAGGCTTCGATAAAACAGGTGACTTTTACATTGTTGATGGATTAGGGTACGACAAAGACAACAAGGACGTTCTCAGACCAACTGGAAAACAATACTACAAGGTTGGAAATATTTGGTACGGCAGCAAAACTATTGCACGTTTAGTGAAAACTCCCGTTACAGAAACGCATTCAGTGCGTTGATTTTTCAAGGACAATTCTATTTTTAGGCGTTCTAGCTTTGTGTTATTATTAGATGTTCTAGATTTTCATGTATAATTTTGTACATTACATCTTACGATGTCTGTATTATCATTTGGATTATGTCTAGACTTGTGATACGGCGTGCCATTGCAACAGGCTACAATTTTAGTTATTATAAATTGGTAGTCTGAGCACATGGTAATCTATATCACATATTTCTTCACTATTTTTTACCACGTCTGTGACCCGTCTGATTGAAAATAATTCCGACGAACCACGAGACATGGTATGAAATGTGAAACATCTTCATCAGCCTTTTTTGTGATGTATTATGTCCCTTTATGCAAAATTGAAAACTTTACTAATTAACAAATGTCATATGTTGTATATGTATATTTACTTCATTTTATGCCTCTTGTAAGTGGTCCGAGGAAAACGGATTATCAAACTATGTCAATACCCCCCGTTCTCACCATTTGACCACATTCCATATTTTTGTTTAAAACATTTTATATGTAAGTTGTATATGTTTTGGTGGTGGTATTCGCGTTTTTCTCTCCGCAGCTTTTTGTCTTCTCTCGCCTGCTCGAGGAACCCAGATAGCTTATCAGAGACCACTTTCGTTCATTCTGAACTTTTTTTCAACTGTCTCTCAAAGACGGTTAATTATTTCCCTTGTCTTTATGTAAATTGTTTTATTTTTTTAATGAAATATAAATAAAGTATACATAGTACAAGCAAATAATAATAATTATCTAGCATCTCACATGTTATGGCAACTCTGCGTGGCTTGGCAGCCAGCTTTCTCCTTTTTTAAAAACTGCTACAAGGGCGGTTTGATTCCAATAAGCGATCATCTTCTGAGTAGCCGTCATGATGTTCAAACTGACGTTCGGACTTCTCATCCTAATCATAAATCCACGTGCTAGACCCTCCTAGAAATTGTAATCACATTACCATTTTGTGTACATGTTGTATTTCCAGGACACGAATGAAAATTCTTTCATGCATATCTCCTTCTGAATAAATGTTTAACCGGTCATTGTGTTTTCTACCTTTGTGCGTTACACATGTCTAGCTCTGAGGAGTCTGATGACAGTAGTTATCATCAAATGGGGAATCATCATTCATCATCTGATGATTCTTGTGAGTGGACAACTGAGGAAATTGTAGGTTTTACCAAAAGACCAAAAAAGCATGTTGTTACGGCTAGTGCATGGATAGATACCAAAAATGGAGTAGAGTTTTGGATGTATCACAATGGAGCTTATCTAGAAAAGGGACTTACACACTACGAAGAAGGGAAACCATTTCATTTTAAAATGTGTGGAAGAGATATTGACATTGTAAATGGACCCTTTTATCACCCTATCCTGTGGTATAAATATTTCACTGATAAACCAGACGATTGGTGGGGATGGCGCAGTTTGAAAGTACCTGAAATCCCTTCATTTAAATCCATATTTAAACGTGATTATGGAATCTCAAAGGTATCGGACAGTTTAGATAAAACCGATTTGCCCATATTTCTCGATAGACGTTATAGCTTGAGACTATTTTAAACGCATGCGCAAAAGGAAAGTAAACAATATTTGTGCGCCATCTTGGATATTCAAAACGAAAATGGCAAGAGTAAAACAAACGGCGAGGAAGTTCAATCCTCAAGTGAAGTCAAGGCTTAAAAACTTACAAAAGGCAAGGAAAATACTCCAAACAAAGAGGCAGGCGATTGCGACTAAACAATTTACAATACCTCGTAAAAAGGGACCTCATAGATGGAGACCGGGAACAGTGGCTTTACGAGACATTAGAAAATATCAGAAATCAACCGAGTTACTAATCAAACGTTCCCCATTTGCAAGACTTGTCCGTGAAATCATGGCTGATCACAGCCGAGTTGCAGAAAGGATCCAGTCATCAGCACTCCTGGCACTTCAAGAGGCAGCGGAGGCATACCTAGTCGGAGTTTTAGAGGACAGTAACATGTTGGCCATTCACTGTAAACGTGTGACAATCATGCCAAAGGACATGCAGCTGGCAAGGCGGATACGAGGGGAACGATCATAAACATTCACAAAATCATCATCTGATTATATGTTTTATTTACAAAATGTACAAGGACCATGAAAAATAAATGTATATATGTAAAATACCATCACCAAAATCTTGATTATATATTTGCATCCCACCACCAATAAAACACACAGTAAAAATATAGTCACCAACGTTAACGTTTGTCACTCATTTAAAATGACTGCGTTTCAGGGAAAAGAAACACATCACTACAAGTAAAGTTTTCAGCCTCCTCAAGACATCTCATGACGTCTTCATACACAGACCAAAAATCGTTATATTGATCACTGTCCATGGGAATTCTATCACCGTCTTTGTCCCTTGGCCTGGCACCTGCAAACATTAACTCCATAGCTTTAATTGTCAGCTCCATTTTACGGTAAAGTCTAGGGTGACACACTTTGCCAGTCCCATTGTAACAAGAAAAGCCAGCTCGGTCAAGTTTCAAGTCCATGGCATCTACGTCACGTTGCAATTCTTTAAACGCGGACACAAAGTTATCCAACAACATCTGTTCTTCGGCAATGTGTTCCCGTTCACCAGAACACTTCATCATATGGTCAATGTCATCGTACACGGACTCTAAACCAAAGTCCTCGTTGAAGTGCATTTCAATGGCAGAAGGTTTGATCTTACCAAGGGCAGAAAAGAATTTCTTACAGCCGTCCAATGTATCACCCAAACAATCCCCGGGCTTTTCCTCATTTTTAAAGTTTTTGATCAATCTGCAGGCAATAGTATTCATCATAGAATATATCCAATAATCAATCAGGTAGGAATTGACGTACCCCTGCTCTTGCTCATCCACTGGATGCATGGTGATCCAGTTATCAAATCTAATCAACCCAATGTTGACATCTTTCGCTTTGATACCCCTCTTGACCAACCTCTCCCTTACCTCTGCCCTACTCATATTTGTACTCAAAATTGACCTGCCAAAGACCCCCAATGTAACCCTTTTGTACTTTCCATCAAACTGAACAAGGTTACCATCCATAAGAGTTCTTTGATCACAAAGCAATGTCGCCCAAGTGTCAATGCTTACGTCATCAATTGAAACAAAACGTTTCCCACACCCCTCGGCTAAGGCATGCTTGTAAGAATCGTTATTTCTGTTCGAACAGTTAAGTTCCACTCTGGTTGTGAATGTACGTGGAAACATTTCAAACAATCTGCCAATAAGAGTACTTTTGCCACAGTTACCCTCATTGCTAAACAAGGTCAAAGTCCTTTTTTTCAAGTTTTTACCCCCTACATCATGGCCGCCAGTGCAAAGAAACTTAAAGATCCTAAGAAACTTCTTTAAAGCTACTTTAAGAGGGTCTTGTTTTTTTCTCTGATCTGCCGGAACAAAGGGCAGAGACAATCTTTTCACATGTTCCAAGCGCTTAACGGGATCTATTGGAACTCGCTTCCAGTCCTTCTCATATTCAAAATACCATTCGGCCACGAAATCACTATTTGTCTTGCACTGGGCTTGATACATGTACATAGACAAAACGTTTTGGGCGGCCTGCCTGCAAATCTTTGCTTGGTCAGTCTTGCTATAAAACAAGCGAGCATTGTGTTTTTGGGCTTCGTGGTCTTCAGTGGTGCACTTACAACCACAAAAACAGACAAAATCCTCACCAAAAAGATTGTCGTCTGGTTTAACCTGGTCCTTGAGCAACCCCTTTTCCATTCTCTTAACCCAACTTGAGGTCCCTACCTCAATAGAGGTATCTTTCCAAGGAATGCAATCTTTCCTTGCAATAATTACATAAATGCGGTTCAACTCATCAGCATCAGTAATGTTGTATTTAAAAGCAAAGTCGTTCAGTTTGGGCATGCTGAAATTAGGGTCAGGCAACTTCGATTGCTCATCTTTAGAGGAAAGGGTCATCATAACCGAATCAGAAAATGGACACCCTACTCTCATGAAACGGTCAACGTAAGTGCCAGCAATTTCAGCATCAGGGGGTGGCAGCTCCCAGTTCATATACAAACTGCCCATTAGATCTGTTTTTGAGAGTTGTTTTTCAATTTTGGAATTTATATAAAACAATTCCATTGGCATGTCATTACCCTCACCCCCCCAAGGCCAGCTAAACACATTAAGAACTTCTTTCATTCGAGACCCCTTCAAATTGTAGTAAGATTTTACAAACACAAATGTAAGTCTAGGTTCCATTAGGCAATGATAACTGGCAACACCCAAGAGCCTGTGATGAGCAAGATACCCATCTGTAAATTTTTCCCTTAAAAATTTCATGTTAGGCCCAAGGTCGGTGTCAAACACCAAACAAAATGTTTTTGAAGCTGTACTGTCCCCATTTGTACAATCATCCTCAGACTTTAGCAAAGAAATAGTTTTCTTTTCTTGGTCAGACAAACCATTTACGGAAGATGCCTTAAACAAAAACCTGCGCTTACGAGGACTAATATGTTGTGTTCTTTGAGATTGGGAAGAGTCCTGAAACGAAACGGCAGCAGAAGAGGAAGATGACCCAGCATATGATCCTGGAGGTGAAGGTCGCCGGGAGCCAACATCGTCTTCATCGGAGGAGGATTCCACAGGTAAGATACGTTGCAGGCGTTTTCTCTTTTGTTTAGGTGTAGGCGTTTTTAGGGTTCTAAATTCTGTCGAAACCAAAGCGGCAGCCTCGGTAAGGGCATCGTCATCATCAGAATTAAACGGTTCGTCAGGAGGGGGTGGTGTCGAAATACCACGTTCCTCCGCCCACTGTTCAATTGTCATGTCACGCTCAGCCCTAGTGGCCAACAGTTGGGCAGTTTGTCTGTCATCTCCATCATCATCAATAACATTTAAAGCCTGTTCAATGTCAATTTCATCATCGTCGGACCCAGCAGCTTCCGTTTCCACAAATTCCATTGTTAATTATTCAAATACGAATTCGTAATCGTAGTCATTAATCTCCTGGTCCATCCCCAAATTGTTCCCGTGAACCAAAGGAACTACCAACTCACAATAACACTCGATACAATATCCACAATGCACTTCTCCACAGTGGGGATCTTCAATGTCACAAATACAAGGCGGATAAGGATCAGGAGCAATGCAATGTTGTAACTGACACTCCCAAAGAATCCAATCACATTTTTTGCAAAGCCCTCTAGGCACAAAAAATTCAATCAACCCCTTGGCACTAAACTCTTTCTCACAAAATTGAGATCTAATAGCTTTACATGATTGACACTGGTAATGATATGTAAATCCCTCTTGGTTATTAAATGAAAGTACTGTTTTCTCATAAAACACACCACAGAAAAAGTTACAGTATTGCATTGTTCCGGGCACGAGTTTCAAGCAACATTGTCAGAGTCATATCCTCATTGTTTTGGGCAAATACATCGTTGAGTTGAAAATAAAAACAGTCAGTACAATATCCACAAAACATAATTCCACAATGCGAAAAATCTCCACGGCAAACACAAATAGGAAACCGGCGCCCTGGACACTCAGGACACACCCAAATATAATCGTCACAGTGTTTGCATTTTGTCTCACACTCAAAGAATAGTCTTACTAAATCTAAAGAATATTTAAAAAATGTCGGCACTGGATACCTGCCCCTTGCAGCACAAGTCTGGCACTGCCAATAAAAACAATGTTCAGATACACAAAATTTTATTCCACAATATCCAGGAACAAAAAAGTCCTCATAATATTCAACATCATCATCACTTAGACTGCCCATTTTCATTTTTTCGAATATTTTCACTTGTTGTTGCCTGGTCCAAAAGAGTTTCTACATGGCGAAAGGGGTTTGTCAAACATCTGCGGCATATCTCAGGGATTAGGGGCATACAGTCAAAACATGTTGTAATTAAATCACCACAATAGTCACAAGCCCTGTTAGGAGAATACAAGTCTTTCACAAATTGTTCAAATGTTTCATCAAAATGTTTTGGGCGGCCATTAAGTCCATCAAGTAAATATCTCATTGATTGTCCACAATTACCGCACTGAATAAACAAATAATATTCCATATGATCCATATTTCCAATTAAAACATAAAGACAACCAGAGTAACCTTTCGGTTTAAAACGTGTGCAGTGGTCTGGGTCAGTCATGGCTAAAAATCACGGTTTTCGAGTGAATTGTCTTCGTCATTTAACAAAAAATATATAAATCCACTATTATTGAATCTGCAATATAAACAAAGCAAATGCTGTAATTCTTGCAGCCAAAAACTTCCAGGGACAATTAGCCTACCCTCACGATCCACCATCACCAACATTAGGCCAAGTTCAGTCTATTCACAAAATCCTCAATGCCCCAAACGTAATTAGGGCAGTATTTTCGATAGTCAGGGTCAATGTGAGGAATCAAAATGGACCAATCCACTCCCCACTTAAGGTTGCAGTATCTTTCAATTCTAGCTGCTTCTTTGTCAAAGAATACTTCCAATGGTGTCAAAGGAAATAGGATGATCCCGTCATTTTGATTCCGGAATTCATTCATGTGCCACAGCTCCCGCCTAAAATTGAAAGCACATGTTCTTACCAAAATTTCATTGTCAAGTTGACCACTAGTAGGAAACCGTTTAAATATTTCGTCCCAACATTCTTCACATAATTTAATCGTCCCCTCCATACAGTCACAGGACATAACGTCTATTCTCTATACAGTTACAGCACAATATTTGTCAACCAAAAGACCAATGCATAAAATAAAAAGTCCAAGTCCAACAATACCTACACTGAATAAGGTAGTCCACTCACATTCACACTCCGTTGGAGACATTATAATTGTCCATTCCCAAAAAGGTAGTGTCCGCTATATTCCTTTCACATTTACAATTACACGGACCGGATTGACCGGATAAAAGAGGAACAAGAACCCAATACGAAAACAAAAAGTTCACAAGCAGCACAAATATTGTCCCCAAACAAGACAGAGCAAGTTTCAACCTCAACTGTTCCATATTAATAATAAAACTAAAAAGTTGGGGAGGGAGAAGGAACAGCCAAACCTTCGTCAATTTCCATTGGTGGACGAAAAAGTACTTTTCTATAATTATCTTTGTGCTGTTCCAACGACCAATGTAAGGCAATATTATCTAGGTCGGCAAACGGAGAGCTGGGGGTCGACTCCAAGTTATTCAGTTTCTCCCGAAGTATTTTTTCATCATTATCTTCGTTCTGGGGAGGGTGTTGGGCGAGATACCAAGCGGTCAGCTTGTCGTATTTGGCCTGCAATTCTTCCTGGGTTTGGCCATCCCAGGTAGTGTCCCCCAAGTGCTCCTTAATCTCTTCCACAAACTCTAAAAGCTTTAAAGTGCCTCTGACTTTTTCCCTTATTGCATCCAGCTTGCAATTATTATACTCGTCACAAATGTGAGTGTTTACTGGATCCTTAGAACAGTACTTATTACAGATTTCCTCCTGCTGCTGCCAGCGCTTTATTTGACCGCCCAATTGTTCAACTTCACATTGCAAGCGAGTGCCAAATAAAACACAGATTTTCATTCTATTTTCCTGGCTAAATTGTTTATCCTGATCTTCCAACAATTGCAGGTCGGCCCTTATTTGTTCAGCCCAAGGAATGAAAACTAAGGGTTTAGGGACCTTTTTTGCGTCAGGCTCATCTACATCCATGTCTAAATTGGCAGCTTCATCAGATTTCTTTTCAAAATGTTTCAATTTATCTTCCAACTCTGGCCTATTGAGTTTTCGTTTATCTAATTCGGTCACTTCCGTTTCCCCACCCACCTTTGCTTTAGGCCTCACTGATTGATGAAATTCCACCATTTCTTTTTTCTTTGGTCCTGACGTCTCCGTATAAAGATAAGGATCAACGGACACATGTCTCTTTGATCTCAACCTCTGGCCCCTCACCCAAGCTTGATGTTCTGGTGTATTCACATTGTCTTGAACAGGAATGACGACAGGGCTGCCATCAATAGGAAAGAGATCTGCCGGATTTTGATCGTTTAAATCCTCCTTCATCAATTGTTGTTCATTAATAAAATTATTTTGTTTTATAAACTTTGTAACGTCCGTTATTTCATCATATTTGGAGTAATCCCTGTCTCCAGCACGTATTGTATTTGGTGGAAATACTGCTTCATCAATAACGTAAGCGGTGTCGTCCGCCATCTTGAATATTTATGATGGCGGAAACAGGCGGAAATAGGCGAAAACAGCCGAATGGCTAAAAATAATTTTGGACCCTAAAAATATTTTTTTTTAAATTTAGGGGTTTCAAGCCATTTTAGACCTTTAAAAAAAAAAAAAAATTTTAAGGTTAAAAATTTTTGACTAAAAATTATTTTTCATTTTTTAGTGTGCAAATGGCCTAAAACGAATAAATATTGAAAAAAAAAAAAATTGGTCAAAACTGACCAATGGTCATTTTTTTTGGTCATTCAACATACCCAGTGCACAGGGCTCACTTAGTTTTAACTATTGCCAAAATAAAAAAAAATATTAATTACTCCTATTATTTTAAATGATTTAATCTAAATTAACTAAATTATTGCGCAATCTTCCCTCATGTACACTCAATGGTGAGCCCCCATCTCTTAAAAGAAAATCTATCTCAAAAAGTCCATCTCGCGGTGGATGGACCAGGCCCGTAATATAACTTTACAGATGTGTTCTTATTTGCTTTAGTATATACATGAGGAGATACATGAGCGATTTTACCTTGAGAATACAATAGGGCGAGTTTAAGTTTAACGCAATAACAGGTAAACCAGGATAATCTACCTACAGCGGACGAGTTTAAGTTGTATCGCTATGGCAATTCTATTGTATTCTAAATATAGTTATGAGTGGGATTGTAAAGTTATACTTCATTAGCATAATTTTGCTGAAGTTTTATACACGTGAAAAGGAATGAAAGGAATGAAAGGGAACATTTTTGTTAAACCTTGACTTAAACCAAAAGGTAATGTACGTAAATGTACATGTATATTTTGTAAATTTTTGAACCAAAAGGTAATGTACGTAAATGTACATGTATATTTTGTAAATTTTTGTTTAAAATGGAGTTTAAAACGTTTATTGTTATATTTTTAGATGATAAAATGTCATTATCAAAAGAAGAAGATGAAGATAAAGTTTTGGACAGGAAAAAGAGAATTGTTCATTTTAGACTTGGGAAAGAACACAAGGGTTTTAGTCAAGAGGAGCAAGCACAATTTATTTTCAAAATTATAGGAAATTGGCAGACTTTTGGACTGATAAATGTGGGTGGGGGTGGCAGATCACAATGGTTGGGAAAAGAAATGATGATGAATTGGCGGAAACAGGGTGATGAGATCTTTAAAAGTCCTTTCATGTTAAGAACAACGTTCTTTTGGGGGGATAATTTGGAACATTTGACTTTATGGGAAGTGTTTGTAGAAAATGTGTTCCATGCCAGGGTCCCTCAAGAACGCGCTCTTTCTGCCAGGATGGCCAATTACTTGAATAGATATCAGAACGTCAGTGTTGACCAGCGTGACGTTGATGATTTGTTTTCTTGTATTGCCGAGGGGGATGTCAATTCCGCCAAATGGAAGTCCAAAGTCAATAACGAAGGGCGTATAGAAATCCCCGATATAATCAAACGCCGGGGGGAAAACGTGACTATTGAAGACATGAAATTCCCAAAGGGTTACATTAGGCATGATGTTTATTTGATGCGTACTCGTGAAGAAAAAAAAAACTTTGCTGTTAGGACATTGGACAGTTGGATTTCTGAATTGGACTTTGTTCCTTGGGACGACCATGAAGTGGGACAACCTTTTTTAAATCCTAGACAGTCCCTTGACCTTGATACCAGTGCTTCTTGCAGGGCTAGGTATTATGAAGACGATATCCATATTGGGTTTGAGCAAATGGTTGACCTTCCTTGTGTTTGGGTGGACGGGCTTCCTACTTTTCCTGGTTTTTACGACAAAACTGGTGAGAGTGAAAAGGCTTGGGTTCGCCGCGACAGCCCCAGGTTACATTTGAGGCTTCCTCCCAAGGCATTGCTGGTTACATGCCTTGGACAACCCACCCAACTTGAGTTTTCAGCCATGGCCCGTGGCTACAAAAGATGGACATTTGGGGGGTTTACCAAAAAGTTTGAAAACATGCCCTTGCACGTGCAGTTTTTCTTTTCGATCTTGCAGTGGCCAAATGACAAATTTATCCCTGATCCAATCTCTGGAAAAACAATGATGACAAGAAATGGGGGCTACAATTTTTCAGCCTATACTATGTGGGAATATTTGAATGCTTGCCTGAAAGACGAGGCTCATATAGACACTTT
>Ga0102910_1000371_pt1 | contig 12908 bp, 7 predicted proteins | sample Colrivmeta1558A3_FD_78501 | JGI IMG/M metagenome (GOLD analysis project Ga0102910, IMG submission 78501) | Estuarine microbial communities from the Columbia River estuary - metaG 1558A-3 | ecosystem: Environmental > Aquatic > Marine > Intertidal zone > Estuary | place: USA: Columbia River Estuary... | reverse complement strand
TGTGGGCTGTACCACCTGGAAATTGGTGTCAGCGGCCAGCTGCATGAAGCGCTCAAGGCGTGCCGATGAGTGCTCAGGCCCCTGACCTTCATAACCGTGTGGCAACATCAAAGTAATGCCGTTGACACGGCCCCACTTCACCTCACCTGACGCGATGAACTGGTCAATGACCACCTGCGCGCCGTTTGCAAAGTCGCCAAATTGGGCTTCCCAAATAACCAGTGTATTGGGGTCATTGGAGGCGTAACCATACTCAAAGCCGAGGACAGCCTCTTCGGACAAAATGGAGTCGATAACAACAAACGGCGCCTGGTTGTCTGACACATTTTGCAAAGGGATATGCGACGCTTCGTCGAGGCGGTTTTTACGACCTTGGTCGTGAATCACCGAGTGGCGGTGCGTGAAAGTACCGCGGCCACAGTCCTCGCCAGACAAGCGAACGGGGTAACCGCTGGCCACCAAGGAGGCGAACGCCATGTGCTCGCCCATGCCCCAATCGACTGGCAACTCACCGCGCCCCATCGCTGCGCGATCGTCGTAAACTTTTTTAACCAGAGGATGCGGCGTGATGGTGTCAGGAATCGTTGTCAAACGCTCGGAGAGGCGTTTCCATTCAGGCTCAGGAATGGCCGTGTCACCAGCATCGGTCCACTGTTTGCCCAGGTAGGGCGCCCAGTCCACCGCGTACTTGCTCTTGAAGTTCGTGAGGACAGGGTCAACCGTGTGACGGCCTTCGTCCAAAGCGGCACGGTAATTTTTGGCCAATTCATCGCCAAGGTTATCGCCTAAACCCTGCGCAGCGAGCTTGTCTGCATACAGTTTGCGTGTGCCAGGGTGGGCGGCAACGCGCTTGTACATCAATGGCTGCGTGATGCTGGGGGTGTCTTGCTCGTTGTGACCTAACTTACGGAAACAAACGATGTCGACGACGACGTCCTTTTGGAAGGTCATGCGGAATTCGAGCGCCAAACGGGTGGCGAGAATCACGGCCTCTGGGTCATCACCGTTGACGTGCAAAACGGGGGATTCCACCATTTTCACCACGTCGGTACAGTACAACGTTGACCGGCTGTCGCGCGGGTCGCTGGTGGTAAAGCCAATTTGGTTGTTGATCACCAAGTGAACCGTTCCGCCCGTCGTGTAACCGCGGGTTTCAGCCAATGCCAGCGTTTCCATGACAACGCCTTGCCCAGCGAACGCGGCATCACCGTGGACCAACACGGGCAAAACTTGCAAACCTTTGGGGTCGTGACGACGATCCATACGGGCACGGACCGAGCCTTCAACGACCGGATTCACAATTTCAAGGTGCGACGGGTTGAACGCCAATGTCAAGTGAACGGGGCCGCCTGGCGTGGGCACATCACTCGAAAAGCCCTGGTGATATTTGACGTCACCACTGGGGAGATCTTCGGGGGCGGTGTGATCGAACTCGGCGAACAGGTTTTTGGGCATTTTGCCCAAAGTGTTCACCAGCACGTTTAAGCGACCACGGTGCGCCATGCCGATGACGATTTCTTGGACGCCCTTTTCACCCGCGCGGGTGATCAGCTCATCCATACAGGCAATAAAGCTCTCACCCCCTTCGAGTGAGAAGCGCTTTTGGCCGACATACTTTGTGTGCAAGAAACGCTCAAGACCCTCGGCGGCCGTTAAACGCCCCAGGATGTGAACTTTTTGATCCGCCGTGAGGATGGCCTTGCTGCGGCAGCTCTCTAATTTTTCTTGCCACCAGCGCTTTTGCGTCTGGTCGGTGATGTACATGTACTCGGCACCAACGGTGCCGCAGTATGTCTCACGCAGCGCATTGAGCAGCTCGCGCAAGGACATCGTTTCTTTGCCGAAGAAGGTGTTGCTGGTATTGAAAATAGTTTCCTGATCGGCGTCGGTCAAGCCGTAAAACGCGGGATCAAGTTCGGGAATATCTTCACGATCCGTATTCTTTAACGGGTCGAGGTCGGCCCAGCGGGCGCCAACGTTACGGTAAGCCGCAATCAATTGCTGAACAGCAACGCGCTTACGTCCCATTTCGGAGTCGGGATTACTCTGTACGACCTTCGTCGTGCCCTGCTTTGCCATCTCTGCAAATGCATTGATGACGGGCATGTGAGGCAGGTCGCGGTTATCGGAGCCATCGACTGCGGGGACGTTTTGAAGCGCGTCGAAGTAACTGCGCCATTCGTCAGGGACGCTGGTGGGGTTGTTGAGGTAGTTCTCGTACATTTCCTCTACGTACGGTGCGTTACCGCCGAAAAGGTACGAGTTGCCATTGAAGGCGATATAGACGCTGTTCGTCTCGCTCATTGTTTCGCTGACCTCCGTTTTCCTGAGGAAAACATAAGTTGGGTAAAAAAAACCTCCCGCGACACGGCTTAACCGGTTAGCGGATGCGACAGTGACAAGGAAGGGTCGTTGTGCGGCGTTAATTGTGCCAGCTAATTGCGGCTGGACCCAGCACTTTCTGTTAGAAAGTCGCGATGTGTTGCCAATTACCTATCAGTAAGCGCGGGGCAGCAGCCGCTGATCGGATGGGACATCGTTGGGGGTATCCATCTCGATGGCGATCTGGGTACACACCGAGCGGCAAAGGGTTACCGCTTGTTCGCTTTGCACGCGATAGATGACTTGCGTGCCCTGCTTGCGCTTCGCGAGCACGCCGCAGCGATACAGAACATTGAGGTGCTGCGACAGATTGGGCTGCGTTGTGTCAATCTCTTCCAGCATTTGGCTGACCGATTTCTCTTGATTGCACAACGCGCTGAGAATCCGCAGGCGCATGGGCGTCGATAGCACACTGAACAACTCTGCCGCGAGTTCGAAGACGCGCGCACCCTCAGGTGTCCCTGCGCCTGCATCAGCAGGCGGGTCGGCCTTGAGGGTCTTTACGTCGTTCATGCGCGAGGTTGAATATAGTGATTCACGGACATATCATAGCCCGCGAATGCCAAAACCTCAACTGCGTCAGGCCGACACCAAGCGTTCAATTTGCGCCAAGGCACTGGGGTCATCCATCGTGGTCAGGTCGCCTGGGTCGCGCCTTTCACACACCGCTTGGATCGCTCGACGCAGCAATTTACCGCTGCGGGTTTTCGGTAACAGCGTGACGAAGCGAATCCGAGCGGGCCTGGCGACGGCGCCCAGTTGACCATCGACAACCTTCATGAGCTCGCCCTCCAAGGCCAGCTTCGCCGCATCGGTCTCGTAAGCCGCTGCGTCCTTTAAAACGGCAAACGCCATTGCCACCTGACCCTTTAACTGATCTTCAACGCCCACAACAGCCACCTCCATCACCGCCTTGTGGCTGGCAATGCTCTCTTCGATCTCGCGGGTCCCGAGGCGGTGTCCGGCCACGTTGATCACATCGTCTGTTCGCCCCAAAATGAAGTAATAGCCGGCCTCATCACGGATACCCCAGTCAAAGGTGCTGTAGAGCAACCGCCCGGGGATGCTCTCCCAATAAGTCTTGACGAATCGCGCATCGTCCTGCCAGACCGTTTGCATGCAGCCCGGGGGCAATGGGCCCTCAATGGCGACAACCCCCTTGGTGTTGGGCGTCGTGATGTCTTGCGCAGTGGCTTCGTCGATGACTTTGACGTTGTAGCCGTACATTGCAATACCCGGACTGCCAAATTTGGTTTTCTGAGCCTCTATGCCATTCGCCAGCGTCAAGATGGGCCAGCCCGTCTCAGTTTGCCAATAGTTGTCGATGATGGGCTTGCCCAGCTCATCGGAGATCCATTTCGCTGTCGGTTCATCCAGCGGCTCACCCGCCAAGAAGAGTGCCTTCAAGCTCGAGAGGTCCGCTGATTTAATGAAAGTCGAGTCGTATTTTTTTAGGACGCGCACGGCTGTGGGCGCGCTAAACATCACCGATACCCGATATTTTTCGACCAGCTGCCACCAGATACCTGCGTCCGGCCGGATAGGCAAACCCTCGTACATCACCGTAGCCATGCCCGCAATCAGTGGGCCGTAAATGATGTAAGAGTGCCCCACAACCCAACCAATGTCACTGGTTGAAAAATAGGTCTCTCCGGGTTGCCCCATAAAAATGTGCTTGATGCTTGCTGCCAACGCGACCGCGTAGCCGCCCACGTCGCGCTGAACCCCTTTGGGTTTGCCAGTCGTTCCGCTGGTGTACAAAATATAGCTGGGATCGGTTGATGCCATGGGCTCGCAAGGCACTTGAACACCGCGCTGGGCCTCGGCCGCCGAGCGGTAATCAACATCCCGTCCCGCAACCATGGCCATTTCGGACAAGCCGCGATCAACCAACACCACCGCACTGGGCTGATGCGCCGCGAGACGCAGCGCCTCGTCCAATAGTGGCTTGTAGGGCACGACTTTGCCACCGCGCGACCCCGCATCGGCACTGACGATAGCGGTCGGCGTGCAATCATCGATGCGGCTCGCCAAACTGACGCTCGCAAAACCACCAAAAACCACCGAGTGAATGGCGCCGATGCGTGCACAAGCCAACATCGCAAACGCCGCCTCAGCGATCATGGGCATATAAATCAGAACACGATCACCCTTTTTCACACCTTGCGCCTTGAGAACAGCAGCCATGACTTGCACCTCATCGCGCAATTGGCTGAAGGAGTACGTGCGCTCGGTATTCGTCTCGGTTGAGACAAAGATCAATGCGTTGTCATCGGGTCGCTGCGCGGCATGCCTGTCAACGGCGTTGTAGCAAAGATTGGTTTCGCCACCCACAAACCATTTCGCGAAAGGCGGGTTGCTGTAATCGCAAACGGTGTCAAACGGCTTGACCCAATCGATCAGAGACGCTTGCTCACGCCAGAACGCATCTGGCGCCTCGATGGATTGGCGGTATACGGACTCAAAGTTTTCATTCACTGACATGGGTACCCCTCGGCGTTGCAATGGCCCACAAAATGTGGACGACGGTGTTCAAACCGAATTCATAATTATGAATAATAGTCTTGCTACACCCTGACGCCAGCCCCCTTATCAGGCGGCTTTGATGTAGGCCAAAGCGGCCTCAAAGTCAGGATGATCAGCGGACCCCAACCATTCGAAGGCGGCCATTTCTGCCGTGATAAGTTCGACGCCGTTGCCGGCCAGACGGTCAAAAGCAGCGTCACAGTCGCGCGTATTTCGCGAACTGCTGGCATCACTGACCACCCAAACCTCGAATCCCTGCTCACCGAGATCCAGCGCTGTTTGGAGCACACAGACGTGGGCCTCAACGCCCGCCACCACAATCACCGGGCGGCTCGGCTCAGCGGGCGCGGGCGTGGCGGATGGTTTGCGTAGATGTTTGGGCAAACTGCGTGCGTTTTTACCCTGAGTAATTGGCGGGGCCTCTTGGGGTTGCAGCCACGCCAGCAGCCCGTCTGCACACGCATTGAAGGCCAATTTGTCCAATGGCTGAGGAACAAGCGGCGCCAAATCCGGAACAAACGGACCCAGCGCATCAGCGCGCTGGGTCGTTGCCCAGACAGGTATATCCATCAGATGGGCCATTTGCGCCAACAACCGCGCTTTTCGAATCACGCGCTCGTGGTCGTGAATGGCCGGCATGAGTTTGACCTGGTAGTCCACGAGTACCAATTGACACTGATCGGGATCGAGTAACACGGTGAATCCTTGCTGATTGACATCTATTGAAGGCGTTATTGTCCCGTAGATTCATGCACGCCTGTCAACCCTCACAAGAAAAAGCAAATAGAAAACTCGAATAATCGATCGTAAGTAACTGATATGTTTGTATATTATTGAATAAATATGATAGGCTTCAAACCCAAACATCTGTTCACAAGCCAACATGCCCCTCTGTTCGACTCGTCGCATCATCGCGCTGCTATCGGCAGGGCTCTGGGCGCTTTGTGCGCAGGCCGTTGAGCCCGTTGCATCCCAGCCAACCGATCCACTGACCGAGTTTTTGGACAGCAAAGGCTTAGTTGCCCGCTGGAAAGTGGACCCTCAACAGGCGTTGAGCCTCTCAACACAGTTGTCTTTGAATGCGATGGGCCTCATCGGTGTCCCCTATATTTGGGGCGGCTCAAAAACCAGTGTTGGACTGGATTGCAGCGGTTTGGTGCAATCCGTCTATCAGCAGACCGCACACATTCGATTGCCCCGGAGCACGGCTGAACAAGCGGCAGCAACCGAGGTCATCCCACCGGAGGCGCTGCGCCCCGGCGACCTGGTGTTCTTCAACACACTGAACCGACCGTTTAGCCACGTCGGCATCTACGTCGGCGAAAACCGCTTTGTCCATGCCCCCAAACCGGGCGCGCGGGTTCGCATCAGTTCGATGTCACGCGAATACTGGGCAAATCGCTTCGACGGCGCTCGCCGTGCGATCACGGCTGACGCAAAGCTCAGCTTGTTGGGTCTAACCAACCAGTAAAGCCCCGCGTCGAGACCGTTATTTCCGCTTGACCGGTGGCAGGTCGGTGCAACTGCCATGCGCCACCTCGGCGGCCATACCAATGCTCTCCCCGAGGGTCGGGTGCGGGTGGATGGTCTTACCGATGTCAACCGCATCGGCACCCATTTCAATCGCAAGTGCCACCTCGCCAATCATGTCCCCGGCGTGCGTACCCACCATGCCACCGCCTAGGATGCGACCGTGGCCATTGGCCTCAGGTGAGTCATCGAACAGTAACTTCGTAACGCCTTCATCACGGCCATTGGCAATCGCACGGCCGGAGGCTGACCATGGGAATAAACCCTTTTTGATCTTGATACCCTGCGCCTTGGCTTGGTCCTCCGTGAGTCCCACCCACGCAACCTCAGGATCGGTATACGCGACGCTGGGGATCACCCGAGCGTTGAACGCCGCTGATGCCAAATCGGCATTACCCTGCAACTCCCCAGCAATGACCTCGGCGGCGACATGGGCCTCATGGACCGCTTTATGGGCCAGCATGGGCTGCCCAACAATGTCACCGATCGCAAAAATGTGCCCAACGTTGGTACGCATTTGAATATCGACGTTGATAAAGCCGCGATCGGTAACGGCAACACCGGCGCTCTCAGCCCCGAGCTTTTTACCGTTGGGGGAACGCCCCACCGCTTGCAAGACCAAGTCGTAGGTTTGCGGCGCTGGTGCCCCAACCCCCTCGAAACTCACTTCGATGCCTTGGGCTGTGGCTTTGGCACCGACCGTTTTGGTGTTCAGCATGATGTTGTCGAACCGGGGGGCATTCATTTTTTGCCAAACCTTGACCAAATCACGGTCAGCGCCTTGCATGAGGCCATCCATCATTTCGACCACATCCAAGCGAGCGCCGAGCGTGGAATAGACCGTCCCCATCTCCAAACCGATGATGCCGCCACCCAAAATAAGCATGCGCTTGGGTACCGACTTGAGTGCCAGCGCACCGGTGCTGTCAACCACACGCTCGTCGTTCGGCATGAATGGCAGATGGACCGCTTGAGAGCCCGCTGCAATGATGGCGCGCTTGAAGGTGATGCGGCGCTTCTCCCCTGTCATCGCTTGCCCACTGCCGCTTGTCATGGCCACTTCGATCTCGTGAGAACCCGTGAACTGGCCAAGCCCGCGAACGATTTCCACTTTGCGCATTTTGGCCATAGCAGCCAGACCGCCCGTCAATTTGCCGATCACATTTTCTTTGTGGGTACGCAGCTTATTGATGTCAACTTTAGGCGCATCGAATGTCACGCCAAGATCGGCAAAGTGCTTCACCTCATCCATGACAGCCGCAACGTGCAGGAGTGCTTTGGAAGGGATGCAGCCAACGTTCAGGCAGACGCCACCGATGGTCGCGTAACGTTCGACCAAAATCACCTTGAGGCCCAAGTCCGCTGCGCGGAAAGCGGCGGAATAACCGCCAGGGCCTCCCCCCAAAACCATCACATCACAATCGGTATCGGCTGGCGTTGTCACTGACACCGCAGGCGCCGCGACGACCGGCGCGACCGCAGGGCTGGGCGTTGCCGCAGGACTGGGCGCTGCCGTCACCGATGCGCTGCCCTCAACCTGCAAAACCAAAGTGCCTTTTGCAACCTTGTCGCCCAACTTCACAGCCAATGCCTTCACCACACCCGCGTGGCTTGAGGGAATTTCCATCGATGCCTTATCCGACTCCACGGTGATCAAAGACTGGTCAACCGCGACGGTATCGCCCACAGCAACCAAAATCTCGATCACGGAGACCTCATCGAAATCGCCAATGTCGGGAACCTGTACGTCAATCAATGCCATCACAGCTCCTTACAACAAGACACGGCGGAAGTCCGCCAAAATTTGACCCAGGTAGGCGTTGAAGCGCGCAGCGGCCGCACCGTCAATGACCCGGTGATCCCAAGACAATGACAAGGGCAACATCAGTCGTGGCTGGAAGGCCTTGCCATCCCAGACAGGCTCAGTGGTCGATCGACACACCCCTAAAATCGCCACCTCTGGCGCATTGATGATGGGTGTGAAGTAGCGCCCACCGATGCCTCCCAAGCTTGAAATGGTGAAGCAAGCACCCGTCATTTCAGCAGGGCCTAGCTTCCCATCGCGGGCCTTCTTGGCCAGCTCACCCATCTCAGCGCTGATTTGCAGCACGCCTTTTTTGTCCGCATCTCTGATCACGGGCACCACCAAACCGTTGGGGGTATCGGCGGCAAAACCAATGTGGAAGTACTGCTTCATCACCAGCTGCTCGCCATCCAACGAGCTGTTGAACTCGGGGAACTTCTTCAATGCCGCCACACAAGCCTTGATGAGAAACGCCAACATCGTGACTTTGACGCCCGACTTTTCGTTTTCTTTGTTGGTGAGTACGCGGAACGCCTCCAGCTCGGTGATATCGGCATCATCATGGTTGGTGACGTGCGGGATCATGACCCAATTGCGATGCAAGTTGGCCGCACTGATCTTCTTGATACGTGAACGGTCCACACGCGACACAGGGCCGAATTTCGCAAAGTCGACCTTTGGCCACGGCAGCAGGCCCAAACCGGCCCCGCTGTTGTCGCCTTCAGAGGCTTGAGACTGCGCGATTGTTTTTGCAGCACCCGCCATCACCGATCGAGTGAACTGTTGTACGTCCGCCTGCGTGATACGGCCCTTCAGCCCTGAGCCTTTCACTTCCTCAAGCGGGACACCAAGCTCGCGAGCGAACTTACGCACAGAAGGCGACGCATAGGGCAACTTGCCTGAGGGCGAAACGGTGGGGTTGTGGGCGGGAGCCGACGTCGACATCACCGTCGCTGTGGCCGCAGGAACGGCCGTAGCGGTAGCGGTGGCGGTCATGGGGACGGCTGCCGCTGCATTCGCCGCGGCTGGGGGCGATACGCTCGCACCGATACCCCCCGCAACCGTGATCTGCCCCATCACATCGCCAATGTTCACCACATCACCGACCTTGACGGACAGATGCTTCAGCGTACCGGCGTGGCTGCTGGGGATCTCCATGGATGCCTTATCGGACTCAATGGTGATCAAAGACTGTTCAAGCGCAATGGCGTCACCCGGTGACACCAAGACCTCGATGACAGTGACGTCTTTGAAATCGCCAATGTCAGGAATGACCAATTGAACGTCACCCCCGGGCGTACCAGCACCAGCACCAGCACCAGCACTGGCAGCAGGCGCAGGCGCCGAAGCCGCTGGGGCAACGGGTGTAGCTGCTGGCGCCGCAGGCGCGGTTACAGCGGCCGCTGCAGGCGCGGCACCCTCGAGCTCCAAGACCATGACGCCTTGCTTCACCTTGTCGCCGAGCTTAACGTGCAGGGCTTTCACCACACCCGCATCGCTCGACGGAATCTCCATTGACGCTTTGTCGGATTCGACGGTGATGATGGATTGATCTTTGGTGACCGTATCGCCAACAGCCACCAATAACTCGATCACCGAGACTTCATCGAAGTCACCGATGTCGGGCACATTCACTTGAATAATAGACATGTGTTTGTTCTCCGTTCGATGACTGACTTACGCGTACAAGGGGTTGACTTTTTCGGTGTCGATGCCGTACTTCTTAATGGCATCGGCAACGGTCTTGGCTGGAATGGCACCCTCGTCGGCCAAACACTTGAGGGCTGCGATCACAACGTAATGGCGATTCACTTCAAAGTGCTCCCGCAGGCGACCGCGGAAGTCGCTGCGTCCGAAACCATCCGTTCCCAGGACGCGGTAGGTGCGGCCCTTGGGGATGAAGGGGCGAATTTGCTCGGCGTAGGCTTTCATGTAATCCGTTGTCGCAACGACCGGACCAACAGAGCCGCTTAATTGTTGCTCAACAAAGGACTGGCGAGGCTTCTTGGTGGGATGCAGGAGGTTCCACCGGTCGGCATCTTGGCCATCGCGGGTCAATTCGTTGAAGCTTGGGCAGCTCCACACATCGGCGGCAATGCCCCAGTCATCCGCCAACAGGGCCTGAGCTGCAATGCTCTCGCGCAAAATGGTGCCGCTACCCAACAGCTGAACGCGCTGTTTGGCCTTGCCACCGCTTTGCAGCAGGTACATGCCCTTGATGATCTCTGCCTCGGTGCCAGCCTTCAGGCCCGGCATCGGGTAGTTTTCGTTCAGCAACGTGATGTAGTAGTAGACGTTTTCTTGGTCCTCCACCATGCGCTTCAAACCGTGTTGCATGATGACACCCACCTCGTGTGCAAAGGTCGGATCGTAGGACACGCAGTTGGGAATCGTGCCTGCCAAAATATGGCTATGGCCATCTTCGTGCTGCAAGCCTTCGCCGTTGAGGGTGGTGCGTCCAGAGGTACCGCCGAGCAAAAACCCGCGTGCCTGCATGTCGCCAGCCGCCCAAGCCAAATCACCAATGCGCTGGAAACCAAACATTGAGTAGTACACGAAGAACGGAATCATGATTCGGTTGTTCGTGCTGTATGACGTTGCCGCCGCAATCCATGAGGCCATACCGCCTGCCTCGTTGATGCCTTCTTGCAGGATTTGTCCGGCCTTGTCCTCTTTGTAATAAGACACCTGATCGCGATCCTGCGGCGTGTAAAGCTGGCCGTGCGGGTTGTAAATACCAATCTGCCGGAACATGCCCTCCATACCAAAGGTGCGCGCCTCGTCCACCAAAATTGGCACCACGCGCGGACCCAGTGCTTTGTCGCGCAGCAACTGCGTGAGGAAGCGCACATAGGCTTGGGTCGTCGATATCTCGCGACCCTCAGCGGTTGGTTCTAAAACCGCGTTAAAGTGCGCGAGCTCGGGTACTTTGAACTGCTCATCAGACTTGGGCAAACGCTTTGGCAGGTAGCCCCCCAGTTTCTTGCGCTGCTCGTGCAAGTAACGCATCTCGGGCGTGTCGTCGGCGGGCTTGTAAAAAGGCAGGTCTTTTAGCTGGCTATCCGGGATTGGAATATTGAAGCGGTCGCGGAAGTGACGCACATCCTCGTCAGTGAGCTTCTTGGCTTGGTGCGCGGTGTTTTTACCCTCACCGGCCTTGCCCATACCGTAGCCCTTGACCGTCTTGATGAGCAACACAGTCGGCTGACCCTTTGTGTTGACTGCACGGTGATAAGCCGCATAAACCTTCTTGGCATCATGCCCACCTCGGCGCAGCTTGAAGATCTCATCGTCGGTCATCTTGGAGACCAGCTCAAGCGTTCGGGGGTCACGGCCAAAGAAGTGTTTACGAACAAAGGCACCGTCGTTCGCTTTAAAGCCCTGATAGTCACCGTCAAGGGTGTCCATCATTATTTTGCGAAGGGCACCGTCTTTGTCACGCGCCAAGAGATCGTCCCAATCAGAACCCCAGAGGAGTTTGATGACGTTCCAACCAGCACCGCGGAACTCACCCTCTAATTCCTGAACGATCTTGCCGTTCCCCCGAACGGGACCATCCAAGCGCTGCAAGTTGCAGTTGACGACAAAAATCAGGTTATCCAGGCCCTCACGCGCCGCCAAACCAATGGCACCCAAGCTTTCAGGTTCATCCATCTCGCCGTCACCGCAGAAAACCCAAACCTTTCGATTTTCGGTATTGGCAATACCGCGCGCATGCAGGTACTTCAAGAAACGGGCCTGGTAAATCGCCATCAAAGGGCCGAGTCCCATTGAGACGGTGGGGAACTGCCAGAAATCAGGCATCAACTTTGGGTGGGGATAGGAAGACAGGCCCTTGCCGCCGACCTCTTGACGGAAGTTCAGCAGCTGGTCCTCTGTCAAGCGGCCTTCCAAGTAGGCGCGGGCATAGACGCCAGGCGCGCTGTGGCCCTGGATGTAAAGCAAGTCACCGCCGTGGTCATCGCTCGCACCATGCCAAAAGTGGTTGAAGCCGGCCGCGAACATGTGTGCCAACGAGGCAAATGAGCTGATATGGCCGCCAAGATCACCACCGTCTTCTGGGTGCAAGCGATTCGCTTTGACCACCATCGCCATGGCATTCCAACGCATGTAGGCTCGCAACCGCCCTTCCAACTCGAGGTTACCTGGCGAGTGCGCCTCTTCCTGGGGCTCGATTGTGTTGACGTAACCGGTCGTCGCCGAGAACGGCATATCCAAGCTTCTTTGACGCGCGTGCTCCAGCATCTCCTCGAGTAGCTCATGCGCGCGCTCGGGACCATTGGCCTCCAGTAGCGCATCAAAGGAATCGAGCCATTCGCGGGTTTCAGCTGCGAACTCATCAGCGGCGGCGGCAATTTGTGATTTCTCGGACATACAGTCTCCTTTTCTCAGGCTCGGTGTATTGGTAATTTTTACAGCTCGAAAGTTTCCCACAAAATAAATAATTTTTCAATATGTGCGATGCAATTTCATATAGTGAACTTTTATGAAAACAAAGAGTGCCACTACACTTACGCCATGGACCACTCGCGCCGCCCAAATCGCCCCCCAGAGGCCAGTCAAACCGTGCTCAAGGCGCCGACTCGCGCGTGGCGTCAGTGGTGGCGCGCTCAGACCCCAGCCAAGCAGGACCGTGTCGCGACCCTGGCACCGTTGTTCGCGGTGA
>Ga0102910_1000351_pt1 | contig 13262 bp, 10 predicted proteins | sample Colrivmeta1558A3_FD_78501 | JGI IMG/M metagenome (GOLD analysis project Ga0102910, IMG submission 78501) | Estuarine microbial communities from the Columbia River estuary - metaG 1558A-3 | ecosystem: Environmental > Aquatic > Marine > Intertidal zone > Estuary | place: USA: Columbia River... | reverse complement strand
TCCTTGCGCTTGACCATGACGATTGGCGCCCCAGGCATGTCGGCCACCAATGACTTTTTTGTGCTGCTGGCCCCAGGCATGAAGGCGGCCTTCACTCAAGCCGCCAGTGATACCCTGGACATCGTCAAATGGCAATCCATTACTCCGGCACCCACTGGCACCGTCGCAGATACTATTTCGGCCGGGGTGAAATACGCCTGGGTGGTGATTCCGGTGACCATTACCACGAACAATTTTTACAGTTTAGCGGTCCGCTCGACGTCTCCGGTTCTTTGGTCCGATACCATCCAAATGACCGTCAATGTGGCGCCTGAAGTGCACATTGAATCGATTTCTGGTGGTTTTGAAAACCTCTACAGTGGTGGACCGGATTGGGGAATGTGCGAAGGCGATACCATTGTCTTACATGCCACGAAAGGGCTGGACAGTTATGTTTGGACCAATGGCGGCAGTACCATCACTGGAGCCACCGCCGATTCCTTGCTCGTCTTTGCGAGCGGCTCCTACGGGGTTACCGGCTCCTCAGGCAACTGTGACGTAATGAGCGTGGACACCATAATCAACATCTTTGCTCCCCAAACGACCATTACCCACATTCCAACGGGAATGTTCACCCTCAATGTACTGGATAAGGACAGCCAAGTAGACTCGCTGGCCTTCTGTGAAACAGAGTCCATCGTGCTGCGCGGTCCGATTTCCTTTGCAACGGGTACGAGCGTAACCTACCAATGGGTGAAGGATTCCATTGACCAATTTGGCCAAACCCTCAAGGTGGCCATCAATGGAGCGACCAACCGGGATTTCACCACCAATCAGTCGGGACTATACTCATTGGTCACCGCGTGGTTCCCTGGCGGATGCCCCGATACCAGCTATTCCGTTGAGCTCTTTGTTGACACCGTCCCTGATACCTTCATTGAAAACATCATGTGGTCATGGCAGAGCGCGGCCTCTTTGGATATCTGCCCTGGCGACTCCACGCTGCTGCGACCCAACGCCACAAGTTTCACGAACGATTGGACCTACCAGTGGGAAGTGAAATACCCCATTTCTGCGGGTACTTGGCAAGCGTTGCCCGGCCAAGACCAGGAAGATTTGGTGGTTGATACGGCGCTGATGGCCGGGTCCGCACAATACCGCTTGGTCATTAACAGCGAAAACTGTGACTTCACCACGGCCCCCTTGCAAGTCAACGTGATTCCCTTGCCAACAGTGACTGTAGCGCCCAAGGATAGCTTGGCCCTCTGCGCGGGCGATTCCGTACTGATCGGAGCGACCGGCAATGGACTGTCTTACCAATGGACGTGGGCTACAGGTGCCTACTCGGGGGTCTCGTTTTACGCCAAAGATCCCGGTACCTATGTGGTTGAAGCCACGGGCCCAAACAATTGTTTGAGCTACGACACCTTGAAAATCACCCAGATTGTTGTTACGCCGAACGCAGGCCCAGACCAAGTGGTCATGCCAGGGGATGTGGTGCAATTGAATGCATCAGGGGGCCTTCAGTATTATTGGTATGCCGACAAGCCCGCATACTTCAGTGACCCCTACAATCCCCAAGCTCAGACCCGTCCTACGAGCGATACTACGTGGTATTATGTTGAAGTCCGCAGCGCATTAGGTTGTTGGGGAATCGATTCCATGATGGTGGTGCAGTTTGACCCCGCAACCCTGTTGCCCAATCTGAGCCATGTCATGAATGTGATCACTCCGAATGGAGACGGTTTCAACGACGTCTTCGATATGTCGGAGGTCGTCCAAGCGGATTCATGTGACTTGGTCATTTTGGATCGCTGGGGAGCCAAAGTGTATGAGGAATCCCGCTACATCAGTGGTTGGGATGGCCGCAACGCCGGCGGAGACCCACTTCCCGACGGGACCTACTACTATTTGCTGCTCTGCAACGGAGAACCCCGTTACCGCGGCGCCATCACTGTAATTCGCAATTAATCGCCCTGAATCCATGAAAAAAACACTTCTATTTGTATTTGCTCTGGGTAGCTGGATGGCGCAAGGCCAACAACTTCCCCTTTACGCGAATTATTTTTTCGCCCCGCAAATGACCAACCCGGCGACCTCTGGGGCGGATGGATTTAGCGAATTGACCACCATGCACCGCCAGCAGTGGCAGGGAATGGAGGGCGCGCCAGAAACATCGGCCTTGGTCTTCAACGGAGCGTTGAACAAGGAGCGCATTGGATATTCCGTGTATGCGTTCACCGACAAGACCGATATCGTCAGCCGTTCTGGTATTTATGGCAACTATGCCTACCACGCCCAGCTCTCCGAGAATTCGGTGTTGAGCTTTGGCGTCGGCGCGGGCTACGTAAACAATGCCTTTGATATGGCGTCGGTTCGGGTCAAGAACGAGGGCGACCCCTTCCTATTTCCCGCCAACCAAAACGGTACGCTGGACATGACCTTGGGCGTAAACCTCCGCGTTTCTGACTTCAACTTGGGCTTGAGTGTTCCCCAATTGTTGAACCCCACGATCACCTACAGCAACAACTACGACGGTCCGGTGGCCTTTCATCTGATTCGCCACTATGTGGCACGCACCCAATATGACATAAACATTCAAAAGGACCGCATGGTCTTGTCGCCCATGGTGACAGTGCGCGCTGCGGCCTTTGTGAAACCCCAAGTCGATGCGGGATTGCTCTTTGATATGAAGGAATACGGGTACATCGGAGCCATGTACCGTTCAAATTATGCGGCGACCATGAATGTGGGCGTTCACCTGACTCCCGTGCTTTCGCTGGGCTATGCGCATGAGTTTAGCACCAACACCTTTGCTTCCTATCTGGGTATGAGCAATGAGTTCATCCTCTCGTATAAGTTTGGCGACAACAAGCGCAATGAGCGCATGGAGGCCGAAATTAAGCGCCTCAAAGACAAACAGCGTCAATCCAGCCAAGAAACGGAGAAGTTGCTCAACGAGCGCTTTGAAGAATTCAAGGAAGAGATGGGGGCAGCCCAAGCCGCTGAACTCGAGAAGCAGAAAGAAGCCCTCAAGGCAGAAGGGTTGCAACTCCAAGAGGCAGGTGCCCAAAATGGCGGCCTTCGCGGTAATGGCGGCAACCAAAATGGCAATGGCAATGATGGTTTTGCCGACGGAGCATGGGGCCAAGGAGGCAACCAAGGTGGAAGCATGTCCAACGGAGGCGCTATCAACAATGATGGGGCGATCAAGGGCTACCGCAACGACGAATATGCCTCCAATGTGGCGCCAGGTTCTCCGGGGTACTATGTGACCGCGGGGGTATATGGCGAGCAGGCTAATGCCGACCGCATGGCCAGCAGCTTGGCGAAAAAGGGCATTTCTGCGAAGGTCTTCCGCGATTCCCGCAACAACATGTACTACGTGTACTTATTGAAGTTCCGCAACTACGAAGGGGCAGAGAGCGCAAAGAGTACCGGCCTAAACGGTCAGTACTCCGGCAAACTGTGGATCAAGGTGGTTGAATAATGCGTAGGCTTCTATCGCTTGTTGCGCTCGTCCTAGGGATGGGTTTCTGGAGCCCCTCGGCGCAGGCTGCGCACTTGGTGGGTGGAGAAATCACCTATACCTGCAATGGTGGCAACAATTACACGATCCGTCTACGGGTTTACCGCGATTGCAATAGCGGCGGGGCCCAATTTGACAACACAGTGACCTTCACCATTTTTGACAATACGGGGGCACAACTCTACAATCCCACGGTCAATAAGGGGGCGACGATTTCGGTGCCTGCGGGTACGGGCAACCCTTGTTTGACGACGCCTCCAAACATCTGTACGGAGTATGCGGACTATGTGCATACGATGAACCTGCCAGCGCGGGTCGGTGGATATACTATTTCCTACCAGCGTTGCTGCCGCAATGCCACGATTTCAAATATCTCCGCGAGCGGCAAGGGCAACACCTACACGGTGCAAATCCCGTCGATGGACAATTGCAACAATTCTCCCCAATTCACCACGGTCCCTCCGATTGTGCTTTGCCTGAATGACCAGCAAAACATCAATGCATCGGCGACCGATGCCGACGGGGATTCCCTGTACTATGAATTCTGCGATATTCTCAATGGCGGATCGAGCGGAAATGCGTCCCCCAATCCGGCCTCTGCGCCCCCATACTCGGCCATTTCTTTTATCGCACCGCAGACGAGCAGCAGCCCCATCCCAGGGAATCCGGCGCTCACCATCGATCCTAACACGGGCTTCATAACTGGTTCAGCCAATACAACGGGGCAATTTGTGGTGGGAATCTGCGTGAGCGAGTACCGCAATGGGGTCCTACAGTCCACCGTGCGTCGTGACTACCAGTTCAATATCACGAACTGCGTGAGCAATGTCGTGGCAGACATGTTGACCCAAATTGAGAAGCCCAGTCTACTTTGTGGCGGTCGTACCATGCCTTTCCAGGCTCAGACCTCCGGAGCCATTTCCTACTTATGGGATTTTGGGGATACGACAACCACGCAGGATACCAGTTCTTCGCCCTCTCCCTCTTGGACATATCCGGATACCGGAGAATACACCGTCATGTTGGTCATCAATCCCGGATTGGTCTGTACGGATACCGTGTATGAGAGTTTTCATATTTATGATGCCCCGGACTATGTGATCGCCTACGATGGGCAAAGCTGTTTTGAAGCGCAAGATCTCATGTTCTATGCGAACGGAACCACACCGCACGACGCGACCTTCTCGTGGGATTTCGGCAATTTGTCAAACACCTTCGGAGCCACGGGGGATACCGTCCACCATGTCAGTTGGTCGCAGCCTGGAAAATATCCAGTGCGGTTGATTGTCTCGTCCAAAACCTGTCCGGACACCACCTACGACACTGTTGACGTGGTCCAGTGGTCTTTACCCGTCTTTGCAGGCAATGACACCGTGATTGCACGGGGCGATACCGCCTACTTGAATGTGAGCGCGGGTTCCGCATACCGTTGGTTCGCGGATAAACCGGTCTACTTTAACAACTACCGCCGCCAGGACCCACAAGCCTGGACGTACCAGGACTCCACCACGTTCTATGTGATTGTGACCAACTCCGTTGGGTGCCAGGGAATGGATACAGTGTTTGTGTACTATTCACCCGATCAGGTGGATCCAGACCTCTCGAATGTTCAAAACGCCATGACGCCAAATGGAGACGGCATGAATGATGTCCTGGATCTCTCCGAGGTAACCTTTGGGGATCAATGCACCCTGCGCGTCTTGAACCGCTGGGGTGGACAAGTCTACTACCAAGAGTCGTACGACGACAGCTGGGGGGGCACCAACCCGAATGGCAATCCTTTGCCTCCGGGCACCTACTACATCTTACTGCATTGCGGGAAGGAGCTGCGCTACGGAGGTCCAGTGACCATCGTTCGATAGATTCTCCGTGCCGCGTGTTTAGCGCATAAAAAACCCCGGTCCAAAAGGCCGGGGTTTTTTTATTTCGACAACTTGGTGTCTATTGAAACATGTCTTTGACGCGATCAAAGAAGCCTTTGTCCGTCTTTCCAGGATTGGGTTGGAAATTCGCACTCTCTTGCAGCTTTTCCAACATAGCCTTTTCCTCACTGCTGACCGATTTGGGGGTCCAGACCGAAATGTGGACCAACAAGTCACCCGTACCATAGCCCTCAACGCTGGGCAAGCCTTTTCCTTTGAGTCGCAGCGTCTTTCCACTTTGCGTGCCCGCATCAATTTTCATGCGCGCCTTGCCTTGGACCGTCGGAATTTCAGCCGTCGTTCCCAAGGCCACATCCGGGAAGGAGAGGTACAGGTCGTAGTGTAGATTTTGTCCTTCGCGCACCAATTCGGGATGCGCCTCCTCCTCAATGCTAACAATCAAATCGCCCGCAGGTCCCCCCACAGGGCCATGGTTGCCTTTGCCGCCCACGCGGAGTTGCATACCATCTTGGACTCCAGCCGGAATCTTGACGCTAACTACCTCTTCCACGCGCTCTAGACCATCTGCTCCAACGCCGTCTGGACGTTTGTCAATCATCTTGCCGGATCCATTGCACCCATGGCAGGCAGAGGCGGTCCGCATCTGGCCCAAGATTGTGTTCTGAACGCGGGTAATTTGGCCCGAGCCTTGGCAAACGGTACAGGTTTTAAATGTCAATCCCTCTGCAGGAACGGCGCGGCGAATTTTAATTTTCTTTTCGACCCCTCCTACGATGTCTTCGAGGGTGAGTTTTACCCGCACACGAAGGTTGGCTCCACGTGCTGCGCCACCTCGTCCACCGCCTCCACCAAAACCACCGAATCCACCGCCTCCGAAGATGTCTCCAAAGTGGCTGAAGATATCGTCCATGTTCATGCCGCCGCCAAAACCGCCTCCGGAACCAGGTCCAAAAGCTTGGTGGCCAAACTGGTCGTATTTCTGTTTTTTCTCGGGGTTGGAGAGGACTTCGTAGGCTTCCGCCGCTTCCTTGAACTTATCCTCTGCTTCCGCATTTCCCGGGTTTTTATCCGGGTGGTATTGGATGGCTAGTTTGCGGTAGGCTTTTTTGATTTCGTCCGCCGAAGCTGACTTATTCACGCCTAAAACCTCGTAATAATCGCGCTTGGCCATACTTATGCGGGGTGTTGGTCCGCAACGACGACTTTGGCGTAGCGAATGATTTTGCTACCCAAGAGATAGCCTTTTTCAATTTGGTCCACCACTTTGCCTGCCATATCAGGACTTGGGGCGGGTATGTTCGTGATGGCTTCCATCGTCTCGACATCAAACACGTGGCCGACCGTGGATTCCATTTCTTTCAAGCCCTCCGCTTTGAGGGTGTTCATCAATTTGGTGTAGATCAACTCCATACCTACTCGCTCGGGCGAGTCCTCTCCAATGTTTTTAAGCGCGCGTTCAAAATCGTCCACAATGGGGAGGACCGACTTGAGCACTTTTTCATTGGCCGTTGCCATCAAGTCCAGACGTTCGCGGGCATTGCGGCGACGGAAGTTTTCAAACTCGGCATAGAGGCGTAAGTTTTGGTCTTTCAGTGCCTGAATTTCTTCTTCATGTGAAGGCGTCTCCGTAGCCGTCTCCTCGGAGGGAGGCGTATCTACGGTAGACTCGAGTTCAGATTCGGGAACCTGGGGTTCGTGGGGGGTGGATTCTTTGGCCATGTCAGATAAAAACTATGCTCCCCTCAAAGCAAACAATCTGCCAAACTGCACGATGTGTCAGAATGGCAGATTGCGTGGAAGTGAGCAGACAGGTCGGACGCGTCAGGCGACCTTTTGTCGGGATTATTTCAAAAGGGACTTGAGAGCGGCTTCCAATTGAGCGCCGCGAAGGCCTTTGGCGATCACCTTGCCATTACCGTCCACCAAGAATGTCATAGGGATGGCATTCACACCATATAGCGCGGCGCCCTGGGCCTTCCAGCCTCGTAGGTCACTCACATGGTTGGCCCAAACAAGGCCATCCTTTTCAATGGCTTGAACCCAGCGGTCTTTCGCTTGGTCCAAACTCACCGAATAGATTTCAAATCCTTTTCCCGCCGTGTACTTCTTGTCTTTGTACTCCGTATAAATGCGGACGACATTGGGGTTTTCCATCCGGCATGGGCCACACCAGGAAGCCCAAAAGTCGATCAAAACCACTTTGCCGCGGAGGTCACTCAGTTTCATGATATCCCCGTTGGGATTCTGATACGCCAATTCAGGGGCTTGATCGCCCACATTGACATTGGCCAACTGGAGGGCCATATCCGGGCGGAGGCTCGTTTCGGAAGGCGTTGCCGCGGTCCAAACAAGGCTCGAAACAATAAGGAGGGAAAGGAATGTGTATTTCATGATGGGTGCAAGTTAGGCAGGAATGCGTTCAATGTGGGCACCGAGGGCTCGGAGGCGCTCGTCAATGCGCTCGTAGCCGCGGTCAATTTGTTCAATGTTGTGGATGGTGCTGGTTCCTTCGGCCGTGAGGGCAGCAATAAGCAAGGCGATGCCCGCTCGAATATCTGGCGAAGTCATCACCGTGGCTCGCAGGGGCACCTTTCGGTCTAAACCAATGACGGTGGCGCGGTGGGGATCGCAAAGAATGATTTGGGCGCCCATATCAATCAATTTGTCGACAAAGAACAATCGGCTCTCAAACATCTTTTGGTGGATCAACACGGATCCCTTGGCTTGGGTAGCCGTGACAAGTACTATGCTCAACAAGTCAGGCGTAAAGCCGGGCCAGGGCGCATCGGCCACCGTAACCATCGAACCGTCCAAGTAAGCGCCGATTTCGTAGGATTCTTGGGCGGGAATGTAGATGTCGTCCCCCTGAATCTCGAGCTGAATGCCCAATTTTTTAAACACCTCGGGAATCACACCCAGATGGGCCACCCCCGCGTTTTTAATGGTGATTTCGCTTTGGGTCATGGCGGCGAGGCCAATCCATGAACCAATTTCAATCATATCTGGCAAGCAACGGTGTGTCGTGCCGCCCAGGCGTTCGACACCGGTAATAGTCAGCAAGTTGGACCCAATGCCTTCAATCTTCGCCCCCATGCGGACGAGCATAGCGCACAATTGCTGTAAATAGGGCTCACAGGCTGCATTGTAAATCGTGGTGACGCCGGGGGTGAGCACAGCGGCCATTACGATATTGGCCGTCCCGGTCACAGACGCCTCATCCAAGAGCATGTAGGCTCCGCGCATGCCTCCTTCAGGGCGCTCGACGCCATAGAAATGGGAGTTCTCTTCATATTTGAATTCGGCACCCAATTTCATGAAGCCCAAGAAGTGGGTATCCAGACGACGTCGTCCAATTTTATCGCCGCCCGGCTTGGGAATGTAGCCCTTGCCAAATCGGGCCAATAAAGGACCGACGAGCATGATGGAGCCGCGAAGGGATGCCCCTTTTTTCTTGTAGGTCTCAGAAAAAAGAAAATTGACGTCCACGTTCTTGGCGCAGAAGCTGTAATCGCCATGGCCATGCTTGGTGACCTCGACACCAAAATCCCCGAGGATTTCGATCAGCTTGTTGACATCCACGATGTCCGGGATATTGGCCACGCGCACCGTCTCCTCGGTAAGAAGGACGGCACACAGAATTTGTAGGACTTCATTTTTGGCCCCCTGAGGGTGCACATCGCCGCGGAGGCGATGACCCCCCGTAATTTTAAAACTGGACACAGGGATAGGGGATTATTTGCGTTTAAAATTGGTTTTCCGCTTGAAGTTAGGCTTGGGCTTCTTCTTGGTGCGGGTATGCAAGGGAGCATTCTGCGAGACGACTCCCCGGTTTACGGAAAGGGCGGCTTTTTCTTGGCCCAAACGGCCCCCGGACAAAATCCGGAGCTCGGCAAAGATGACTGCGTCGTCCACATTGTCCTTGTTCCAGGATAAATAGGCGCGCTTCATTTGATTGGCAATGTCCAACTCCATGGCATCTCGCTCCTCCGAGGCCTCCATATCGGCGACGGTGGAGATCAAATTCTGGAGAATATTGCCATAGTAGCGGTGGCTCCGGCTCTTTTGAGGGTAGGGCACGGCATCCGGCTTCCCACTTAGCTTTTCCCTCGTGGGGGTGGGGTAGGGGCAATCTACATCCAGTTCAAAATTGGACATCACAAAGAGGTGGTCCCACAGCTTATGCCGGTAGTCCGGATTGTCCCGCAGGCCCGGGTTGAGGTTGCCAATCACATCGATGATGCTGTTCGCGACCTTGGTCCGATGTTCCCGGTCGGGAAGCGTCAAGCAGTATGCAATCATCGATTGCACATGCCGGCCATATTCAGGCATGCGAAGGTCTTCGCGGTCCGTGTTGTAGTCGAGAGCCAGTGCGGCAATTTGGGAAGTTTCAATCATGATAGGAGTTGCAATTTAGCAAACTTGAGGAGCAATTTTTTCTCTCCGGCGTTGTCAAAGACGATGGTCGCTTTCTTCTCGCTGCCTTCGCCCGTTAATTCGGTCACTTTTCCGATGCCAAATCGGTCGTGCACCACCCGTACGCCAACGTCCAAATCCAAGTCGAGGGCATGCGAGCTCGCCGATGCAGACTGTGTGGCCTGTTGGAGGGGCTTGAGTGCGGTCGGTCGACGGAAGCGCACGGGTGCAGGAGGCGGACTGCTTGGGCGCTCGGGTGCTTTCGCCGGGCGCGAGGCGCTCCCTGAACGAGCGGTGCGGCTCCGGGGGGCGGATAGGTCAAAGGCATCCCGCAGCTCTTGCGGGACGGAATAGCTAGGTTGAAATTCGGGGATGTGCACATCGAGGTGCGCTTCGTCCAGTTCCTCCAAAAAGCGACTGGGCTCGCAATCGATGAGTTTGCCCCAGCGGTACCGTACGTGGGCATAGGTCAGGAAGGCGCGTTTTTCGGCGCGAGTCAGCGCCACGTAGAATAGCCGGCGTTCTTCTTCCAAATCCGACCGCGAACCCATGGACATCATGGAGGGAAAAAGGTTTTCTTCCATGCCCACCACAAAAACAGCGGGAAACTCCAAGCCCTTTGCTAAGTGAATCGTCATCAAATTCACCTTGGGGCGGTCGTCGTCGTCCGGGCGGTCCGCATCGGTGAGAAGCGCCACATCCTGCAAGAAGGCCCCCAGACTCGGGTCACCATCTTCCACTTGCTGTTGCTGCTCTACAAAGTCTTTGATGCCGTTCAGGAGCTCTTGAACGTTCTCGTAGCGCGAAATTCCCTCAGGCGTTTTGTCGTCGGACAACAGTTTGATCAGTCCGCTGGTACGGGCAATGTGCTCCACGACATCAAAGGCGTCTTTTTGCTCGGCGATGATCTGGTAGGATTTGACCAAGTCCACAAAAGCTAATAGGCGCTCCTGCGTGGGTTTGTTGATGGCTACCCCCCAGGGTCCTGCTTCGGCGGCCGCATCCCAAAGGCTGGTTTGCCGCTCATTCGCGGCGATGGTCAAACGGGCGAGGGTCGTGTCACCAATTCCTCGGGCAGGTAAATTAATGACCCGTCGAAAGGCCTCTTCGTCTTTGGGGTTGATGGTCAGGCGCACATAGGCCATCAGATCCTTGACCTCCTTGCGTTGGTAGAAGGAGAGTCCTCCAAATATCCGGTACGGGATGTTGCGGCGACGCAAGGCGTCTTCAAAGGCCCGGGATTGGGCATTCGTGCGGTAGAGAATCGCAAAATGGTCGTGAGCCAAATGTTCCCGCATGTGGAGTTCCCAGATGGTTTGGGCGACGTAGTTGCCCTCATCCGAATCGCTCACGCTTTTGTGAACTACGATGCGTTCCCCTGGGGGATTCTCCGTCCAAACGTTTTTTTCGAGCTGGTCCTGGTTGTGTTTGATCAGTGAGTTGGCTGCCTCTACAATGCATTGACTGCTCCGGTAGTTCTGTTCGAGTTTAAACAGTTTGGCGTCGGGGTAATCCTTTTGGAAATGGAGAATATTCCGAATATTCGCCCCGCGAAAGGCATAGATACTTTGCGCATCATCGCCCACGACACATAAGTTCTCAAAGCGCGATGCCAAGGCCTTGACGATGAGGTATTGGGAGTGGTTGGTATCCTGGTACTCGTCCACGAGGATGTACTTGAATCGCTCTTGATAGCGAGCCAGCGCCTCAGGAAACTTGACGAAGAGCTCGTTGGTTTTGAGCAAGAGGTCATCAAAGTCCATAGCGCCCGCCCGAAAGCACTTTTCCATGTACGCCGCGTAGAGCTCTCCTATCTTGGGCATGCGGGCCGAGGCATCGGCTTCCTGCAAGTCGGCCCGGCTTTGGTAGGCCTTGGGGGTAATCAGGTTGTTCTTGTAGGACGATATGCGTCCCGCTACGCCTTTGACCTTATAGATGTCCTTGTCTAGGTCGCGCTCTTTAATCAATCCGGCGATGACTTTTTGGGCATCCTCGCTGTCGTAGATCGTAAAGTTGGACGGGTAGCCGAGGCGATGGCCTTCAATTCGAAGGATGCGCGCAAAAATGGAGTGGAAGGTGCCCATCCACAGATTTTTCGCCTCCGTTCCGCCTAACAGCTTCTCAATTCGCCCTTTCATTTCACGGGCTGCTTTGTTCGTAAACGTGAGCGAGAGGATGTTAAATGGATCCACCCCGCGCTCCATGAGGTAAGCTATGCGGTAGGTGAGAACACGTGTCTTTCCAGAACCCGCGCCAGCAATTACCATGACAGGGCCCTCCGTCTGTTGGACAGCTTGTTGTTGGACCGAATTGAGGGCGGATAAATAACTCGACATGGAAGGGTTCCAAAGGTAGCGTTAAGCGTTGCGATGAAAAAGTTTGAAAACTGCAAGAAAATCAGAATGATTAGAAGCGAAAAATGGTCTACATTTGCAGTCCCCTAAAAAGTAGGGGTGTATTTTATTGTAGCGACGACAACCAACACAATTAACAAGAATGCCTACCATTCAGCAGCTCGTTCGTAAAGGACGAGTCAAACTCGAAAAGAAGAGCAAGTCCGCAGCGCTGGACTCCTGCCCTCAACGCCGCGGCGTATGCACGCGGGTGTACACAACAACTCCTAAGAAGCCGAATTCCGCGATGCGTAAGGTTGCCCGTGTGCGCCTCACCAACGGAAACGAAGTCAACGCCTACATCGGCGGTGAAGGCCACAACCTTCAGGAACACTCCATCGTGCTTGTGCGCGGCGGACGTGTGAAAGACTTGCCTGGTGTCCGCTACCACATTGTACGTGGTGCCTTGGATACCGCCGGTGTGAATGGCCGCATGCAGCGCCGTTCGAAGTATGGTACAAAACGACCCAAAGTCAAAAAATAATAGGAAACCATGAGAAAGACGCGTGCTAAGAAGCGCCCCCTATTACCGGATCCCCGTTTCAACGATCCCTTGGTAACCCGCTTCGTCAACAATTTGATGTATGACGGTAAGAAGTCTACGGCTTATGCCATCTTCTACGAAGCCATCGACTTGGTCTCTGAAAAGTCTGGCGAAGCCAACGGTTTGGAGCAGTGGAAGACCGCTTTGACCAATGTAATGCCTCATGTGGAAGTCCGCAGCCGCCGTGTAGGGGGTTCGACCTTCCAGATTCCTCAGCAAATCCGCCCCGAGCGCAAAATCTCCATGGCTATGAAGTGGATGATTGGCTACGCTCGTGGTCGCAACGAAAAGAGCATGGCTGGGAAGCTAGCCGGTGAAATCATGGCTGCCGCCAAAGAAGAAGGCGCAGCAGTGAAGAAGCGTATGGATGTTCACAAGATGGCCGAGGCAAACAAAGCCTTCTCACACTTCCGTTTCTAATCTATTGAGATCATGTCAAAGCGCGATTTAAAATTCACACGCAACATTGGTATCATGGCCCACATCGATGCGGGCAAGACGACGACCACGGAGCGTATCCT
>Ga0102910_1000247_pt1 | contig 16785 bp, 10 predicted proteins | sample Colrivmeta1558A3_FD_78501 | JGI IMG/M metagenome (GOLD analysis project Ga0102910, IMG submission 78501) | Estuarine microbial communities from the Columbia River estuary - metaG 1558A-3 | ecosystem: Environmental > Aquatic > Marine > Intertidal zone > Estuary | place: USA: Columbia River... | reverse complement strand
GAGCAATTAATACAAGATCAAGTTGATGGTATAAGCGTAAGATCTAAATACATAAGAAGAATTATTGATAAAAACCCAGATGTCAAACAAATTATGCTACTAGACGAAGCCTATGAGAAAAGGTATGAATCATTTATAGATTCGTATAATAAAGCATCTGAGGGAATGAGTGAGGAAGAGCTTAAAAGTAATTCTAATAAGATGTTTGAGCACGGAGGTAGAAAGTTCTCCTTTAAAACAGGGCAGCAGACAAAAGAGCAGACTCAAAATTTTAGGCAGATAAATCGCCTACGAAATAAATTAATACCGGAATTGCAAGAAAACTATCAGCTAGGGCATAAAGATATCAGTATTTTAAGAGGTAATATATCTTTAGTACTTCAAAAAATGTCTACTAAAGACCCGAGAAGAAAAGAACTATTAGCTCTATATTTAATTGTAAGCGAAATAGATAAAATGGATAAAATACAGGGAACAGGTCAAGAAAATAAGCTGCAACTGATTGAAAAGTTAAAATCCATAGCCGAAACAGCGCCCGATGTATCTATAGAGTGGAAAAAAGATGCAGACATTATGAAAGGCCTTAGTGGCACTATACGCCTAGAGGCAGAGCATGAAGAATTAAATCAGTTTAAAGGTCGTTTGTCTTCTTGGGTAGGGGGTGTTTTTTCAGAGGTTATAAAGGGCAATACTGAAGCATTTAAAAAGAATTTTGAGGACGTAGACATACTGAACCTACAAGGCTCGCCCACTATATTACAAGATATAGAAAAGCAGTTTGTAGAGACATTAGACCCTTCAAAAAAGAGAAAGAAACCAAAAAAGACAAGCACAAAAAAGACTATTAAGTCCAAAAGTGCAAAAGTTTCAAAGGTTTCTCGAAAGAAGTTAAAAAAACCTAGAACTAGAGCAAATGCACGTAGAGGGGCAGCAAGCCAGCCCTTACACTTAATAGGTTTAATTAACAAAGAATTACCGAACACAGTAAGAAAGAATATGGGGGCTCCAGGACTCGAAAACCAAACTGGAAGATTTGCAGCAAGTGTAGAAGTAACAGACGTAGTTCAAACTCCAAAAGGATTCCCAAGTTTTGGGTATACTTATCAAAAGAATCCTTATCAAGTGTTTGAAGACGGTATAGGTACTCCGCCTTGGGCAGATGGAAATAGAGACCCTCGCGAATTAATTGATAGGTCTATTCGAGAAATTGCAGCAAAGTTCGCAATCGGAAGATTCTACACTAGGAGAGTATAATGGCATCAAGAGATTTTACAACGCGACGATTAGGCATTGTAGATGGCCTTGTTAGCAAATTAAAAGATATAGACGGGTCAGGAGCATATTTAACAAATTTAAATCAAAATGTTTCTCCTCGTTTAAAGTTTTGGGATGAGGTGGAGGAGTTTCCTGCAGTTCACCTAAATGCAGGCTCTGAAACACGACAGTATCAGGGCGGCGGACAAAAAGATAGGTTTTTAACCGTCACTATAAGATGTTATGTTCAAGCAGAAGATGCTGTACAAGCTCTAGACGAACTACTAGAAGATGTCGAAACAGTGGTAGAAGAAAACTCTCGTTTACTGTATAAAGATCGCAATAACGCAGATCAATATACTCACCAAATCACAGTCATTAGTATTGATACTGATGAAGGTGTATTAGAGCCAATGGGTGTCGGAGAGATGCTTTTAGAGGTTCATTATTAGAAAATACTGGCACGAATAAAAATTCACGTCCATGTCTTTTCAAGATAACATAGGAGATTAACTATGGCCGATAATTTATTTTTTAGCAGAGATACCAGAGTAATTGTATCAGACAGACACGCGTCTGCTCCTACATACTGGGAGATACCCGTACTTGACGGATTCTCTTTCTCTCAAGCAACAAACACTTCAGAGATTACTCTGAATGAAATGGAAGCAGCAGCAGGCGGAAGCCGTAGAGGTCGTCGTATGTTTAACGACTCTTACGCACCGGCTGAGTGGTCTTTCTCAACTTATGCACGACCTTTTACATCAGCACCTGGGAGCGGTACTGTATGGGAAAATACAGGTTGTGATGCACATATACACTGTGTCGAAGAGGCGCTATGGGCTGCTTTAGTAGCAAATGACGTATTCACAAAATCTGCAAGTACAACTGAAGCAGAGTGGGCAGGGACTAATGTTCAAAGTACTACTTCTGGTTTGACTATTGGTTTCGGTGGTTCAAATGTTTCAAATCTTAAAGTTTTAGACATTTACTTTGTAATGGGACAAGGAACTTTTGTTTCAGGTACTCATACTATTTATAAACTAGACGGAGCAGTAGTTAACTCAGCAGGTATTGATTTTGATCTTGACGGCATCAGTACTATTAACTGGGCTGGTTTTGCTTCGATGATCACTGAAGTAACCGCGTTACCTACTGTAACTATTAATGAAGGATACGATGCTACAAATAACTTTATTCGTAACCGTCTAACCACATTAACAGCAACTGCAACAACAGCTGAAGATATTGTAGGCACTTATACCTTGACGCTAACTGGTGGTAGCCTTAACTTTGAAAACAATATTACTTTCCTTACTCCTGAAACTTTAGGTGTTATTAACCAGCCTATTGGTCATGTAACTGGAACTCGTAATATTGGTGGAAGCTTTACTTGCTACTTAAGTAATAGTACTGCTGGAAGTGCAGATCTTTGGGAAGATTTAATCGAATCTGATGAAACAATTACAAATGACTTTAACTTAGTATTTGATATTGGAGGAACTGCATCTCCAACTATGAAAGTTACTTTACCAACTTGTCACTTGGAAATTCCTACACACTCTATCGAAGATGTTATCTCTCTTGAGACTACCTTCCACGCTCTTCCGTCCACTATCGGTGGCGCAGATGAAGCAACGATTGTGTATGTTGGACCAGTACCTGCATAATAAGTTAGTCTGTAAGTACGCTAAAAAGGGGGCTTCGGCCCTCTTTTTTCGTACCCCTACTCAAAAATAGTTCTTGACTTTTATGTCTGTTTCCCCTATACTATGTAATAAGAAATGAAAGAACACATATTAGTTACTTTCTCTTTAGTCACACTATTTAATAACAAGGATTAAAACATGACAGATACACCTATTTCACTAGCGAGTCTTATGACCTCTAGTAAAACCGTAACAATAGACTTCCCTGGACATAAGGGCATGACAGTAGATCTCTGTTATTTAGCCAGAGAAGAGTTAGTAAAACTTCGTAAAAGATGTATTTCTAGCAAATGGAATAAAAAAACTCATCAACCAGAAGAAAGTTTAGATGAAGAAAAGTTCTTAGTAGAATATTGTAAAGCAGTAATCAAAGGATGGTCAGGCTTAAAATATAAGTACCTAGAAGAGCTTCTATTGGTAGATGTTTCTGCTCTTGACCCCGAAGACGTACTTCCGTTTACACAGGATAACTCAGAATTACTTATGAGAAATGCAAGTGATTTTGACACTTGGGTTACTGAGACTGTGAGTGATCTCGAAAATTTTACTGGAAACAAGTAGACGAAATACGAGGTCTGCTTGAAAAATACGTAAAACAATCAGATCAAATTGACATGGATAGATATTTGAATATCTGTGAACAGTTAGGAGAAGAGCCAGACCCCGATAAGATGCCGCTAGTGGTTTCAGATTTACCTTCTGAAGTCCAAGTGGCATTTTTTATATTTGGGTTTCTCGAAGATAACTGGGATGGTATGTCGGGTTCCTACTTGGGTAAAAGTTGGACAAATATAGAATACTTGTTTAATCTCTATGAAGTAGAAGATCCTAAAACCATGCTATACCTAATGAAGATGTGGGAAGGTATAGTAGTAGCGCATAGGATGGATAAATCAGAAAAGCAGAAAAAAGCAGCAGAGCGTAAATCTGCAGGCGGTGGAAAGAAGTACACCCATAACGTGAAGGGCTAATGGCAAAAAATAAAATTATTCTTGATGTAGAAGTTAATGATAAGGGCGGCACTAAAAAGCTCGGAGTAGAATCTAAAAAAACAGCCAAGAACCTTGACAACCTGGGTGATTCCTCTCGTACAGCTGATCGTAATATTAAAGGTGCCGCACAGGCATCTTCTGGGGCAAGTAAAAACTTTTCTAAAATGGCACAAGGAGCAGGAGGTCTAGTAGGGGTTTATGCAACTCTAGCTGCCACTGCTTTTGCCGTTTCAGCCGCTTTTAACTTTTTAAAATCCGCAATGGATTTCACTAATCTACTAGAAGGTCAAAAAGCAATGGGTGCAGTAACTGGTGTAGCCTATAAAACAATATCCGACTCTTTAGTAAATGCTACTAATGGACAGTTAAAGTATGCAGAAGCAGCAAAAGCTGCAGCTATTGGTACAGCTTCTGGTATAAGTCCTGACCAGTTAGCTAGATTAGGTGCAGCAGCAAAAAATGCGTCTATAGCCTTGGGAAGAGATTTAGGAGACTCTTTCGATAGACTGATAAGAGGTGTTACCAAAGCAGAGCCTGAACTACTTGATGAATTAGGTATTATACTTCGTTTGGAAAATGCTACTCGCAAATACGGGTTAGTAATAGGAAAGTCGGCAGGAGATTTAAATGAATTCGAACGAAGCCAAGCAGTGGCTAATGAAGTACTAGAGCAGGCGGAACGTAAGTTTGGGGCCATGGAAAAAATGATGGATCCAACTGCTTTCGCTTTAAACCAGTTTGCAAAATCGTTTGATGATATAATTAATACAATAAAATCAGGAATATCTGGACCTCTTGCCGCAACAGCAAGTTTTTTAGCGAATAACATGCTCGCATTGTCAGGAGCAGTAGCTTTATTTGCAGGTGGATTACTTAAGCAAGTTCTTCCAAGTATGACGGCCTGGAAAGAGTCTAGCCAAGCTACTGCTGCACAGGTAAAAAGAGATCAAAAAGCTGTGCAACTAAGGCTTGAAAGAACAAAAAGGAGCTATGAAAAATTAAAAACCGCGCAAATGGATTCTCACAAAGCAGCCAAACAAAACGCATCAAATATACTAAAAGGTACCTCAGGAGGCACTAAATCTGGAGCAGGAGCCTTAGACTATTTAAGAGGAGATTCTTCTTCTAAAAAATCAAGAGCAGCTGCGAAAAAAGCCCTTGCTCATGCCGACGAGCAAATAAGAACTTCAGCAAAGAAAAGAACCGGTATTTTAAGAAATATGAATGCCCAACAAGTTGCGGATCTAAAAAGGAGTTACGAAATAAGAGGCGCGATACATAAAAAGGGCATGACAGAATTTAATTTCCATATGAAGAAAGGCCAATTTGCTGTAAAAAGTTTTTCAATGCAATTAACCTCTATGGCTGCTGGTGCAACAGTAGCTTTTGCAAAACTGGGTTCTGCAGCAGCTTCAGCAGGTAAGGTCCTAGGAAAAGCATTCTTTTGGCTCTCTATGTTATCCATAGCTTATGATGGCTTTAAAATGATTAAAGAGGCAATATTCCCTACTAGTGAAGCCGCCAAGAAACTAGCTAAAGATACCGAAAACTTAACCGAAAAATACGAAACGCTAAGGCTGGAGTTGGAGCGTACTGTTGAGGTTATGAAAGACTATAGTATGCTTAATTCCGCAGAGATGATACAAACTAGGGGCAAGGCTACTGCAAGTTTAGACGTTGGTGCGCTAATAACAGATATGAACATGTTGGCTAAACGTACTGATAAAGGGTCTCGCGAGTATAGCAAGTTGTTTAACAGGTTAGATATGACAGCTCACGCAGCTGCACACCTAGATCGCGGGTTTTTCGGCCTACACCGTAGTTTACAGAAAGGAGAGATAATAACTGCTGATGCAGCAAAAGAATATATTAACATTTCGAATGATATACAAAACTTAGCTATGACACTTGAAAAGCTTCCTTCTAAAATTAATTCTATGGATACGGAATTTACAAAACTTACTGGTACTATGAAAAAACCTTTTGCGTCTGCTTTAATAACTAATGTAGAAGAAGTAATTAAAGCACAGAAAATCGCCTTTAAAGGTCTTAAAAGAGAAAACAGCCGTCAAGCTAGCGAGTTAAACACGTATAAGTTTGATAATAAACAAGCTTTAGCAGGTGCTGATCACCTAATCGAGTCGTTCGGTGCTGATGTTATTGATACAGAAATGTTCGACGTTTATAGGGAGACATACAAGGAGAGAGAAAGGTTAAGCAAGCAGCTTGAAGGCGACATTGCTAGTACAGAAAAAATGGGAGAAAAAACAAAAAACCTAGAAGCGTTTAATAAGAATCTTGCGACAAGGAAAGCAGAGATTACTAGGCTAGAGTCAGAGCAAAGCACAGCCGCAAAAGACTCTATAAAGTTTCAAACCGTAGGTGTAACTATACAAGATAAGATGCAGAACATAATGGCAAAAAACTTGGTTCTACGAGCTTCTGTTAATGATGAATTACTGGCACAGGAAGTACTTATGGCTAAGAAGGGTATCTATCTTGATGAAGAAGGAAAGCAGAAAGTTAATCTTACTGAGGCACAGAAGGAAGAGCTAAGAGTTATAAATGAAAATATCGATGCCAACGAAATAAAAGTAACACAGGCAGAATACTTGCGAGACTTAGGAATAGCCAAAAATAATATAGCAATCAACGAATTAGCAATACAAGGTCAGCTATTGGAACAACAAAGAGAGATGCTTACTTTCACTAAAGCTCAAACTATGTCAGCTCTTAGATTGGCAAAGATTAGAGCAGGCGGTACAGGTACATATGGACAAGCAAGAGTTAATGAAGAGCATATAGCCATAAAAGATGACCAACAAAAACGACTAGCAACAGCAAAAAGGGCTCTCGAAGATGCAAATACTAATCTTTCGACCAGAACAGGCGATGCAACCTCTTCTCAAGCCCAGATAAATGCAGCTAGCGCAGCTCAAGAAGGTGCACGTGCTGGATTAGCTCTTATAAAGCAAGAAATAGCCCTTTATAATGATAGATATGCAATAGCAATGTTAAATGTTAAAGCAGATACAGAATCAGCACGATTAAAAGCAGAGTCTATATCCATGAATCCTGCTATGACAGCTTTTAATATTAAAATGAATGAATTAAAATCACAAAACATACACTATAACGAACAGGAACAAGCCTTTTTATATGCAGAAATACAAGCACAAACACTGCTTAATAAAATGGCCGAGCAAAAACAAGCACTTTTTGACGGCATAGCGGGTGCAATGAATAACGCCTTCCAGTCTATTGTGACAGGTACTGCTAGTGCTAAGCAAGCTTTTGCAAGCATGGCAATAAGTATATTGTCTCAAATTTCTCAAATGATTATCCAAATGATGGTTATGAGAATGCTTATGTCCTTTTTTACCGGACCGATGCCAATGGCGGCCCCACAAGCCAGCAGTCTTGGTAGCAGCTCTTCCATGGTCCCAAGTTCGATGGGGGGTTTTATGCACCAACCCAATTCTTTATTGAGTAACGGACATCGTAATGGAGGAGTTTTTTCCCAAGGTAAGAGAATGCAAGGTTACGCTGCTGGTGGAGTTGCAAGAGGTTCTACTTCAGGATATCCTGCAATGCTTCACGGAACTGAAGCAGTTGTTCCTCTACCAAACGGAAGATCAATCCCAGTAGAAATGAAGGACAGTGGCGCAACAAATAATAATATTGTAGTAAACGTATCAACAGACGGACAAACCAGCAGAGAAGGAAGTACTGGCCCAGATATGGATAAACTTGGCAATTCTATCGCCAAGGCTGTACAAGTAGAACTGCAAAATCAAAAAAGATCAGGCGGAATACTTAATCCGTATGGAGTAGCATAATGGCAATAGGTTTTATATACACAGGCACTACATATGCAACGCCTGATAAAGCAATGACAAAGAGTAGCACTCCGAGAATGCGTACTGCAAAATTTGGAGATGGTTACGAACAGCGTATTGTGGACGGCATTAATAATTTAGAAGAGTCTTACACTTTAAATTTTGCAACAAGACCGAAAGCAGATATTGATGATATAGTCTCTTTCTTAGACACAAAAGCAGGGGTAACAAAGTTTACACTTACTTTGCCAGACACAAATAATACTACTCGTACCGGCGAAAGAGACGTAAAGGTAGTATCTACAGATTATTCTGTAGTTTATGACTATGACAATTTTTATAGTCTTTCCCTAACATTAAAGAGAGTTTTTGAGGCATGACAAATTTAATTGCAACTGATGCACAGACGCAAGAAATTGATTCTGGTCTAATAGATCTATTTGAAATAACTTTGCCAAATGGTACAGTTTTGCGGTTTCATCCCGGTGTGGACGACGATCTAACGAATATTTACTTCAGAGAAAGTACTAGTCCTTATACTGAAAGAGAATATATTCCATTCCCAATAATTATAGACGGCCTAGACCTACAAGCCGATGGAGCTTCCTCAAGACCTTCTTTAACTATTGCAAACCTGGGCGGGTTATTCGCAGAACAGCTCGGAGACTTTAATAACGATGACTTGGTTGATTGTAAAATAATACGAAGACAAACATTAAAGAAATATTTATATGGAGAGTCTGGTGATGCAACTCCTCCTATAGAATTTCGCAAGCAAGAATATATAATTGATAGAATAGCTTCAGAGTCTAATATAGCACTTGTATTAGAAGTAGCAATGCCTTTCGATTTAGAGAACATAAAACTACCTCGTAGAGTAGTAGTTGGAAAATATTGTAGCTGGAAGTATCAACAAGATGGTTGTAGTTGGGCGGCTGATAGTGCTGTTCAGTACGGAGATTATACACACAATCCCTACTTTAATATAGATGATTCGCCTTTACTTGACGCTTTACCTAGCGGCTCTATTGCACATAGTAGTTCAACTGCGTATACAACTTCTAGTTATGTTACACACAACAGTAAAAACTGGCAATGTTTAATTGCTCATACGAATCAGACACCTTCAAGTACTTCTAGTTACTGGAAAGAAGTTTTCTTGTGGGATGACTGGGTTACTAGTACTTCCTACGCTAAGGGTGATAGAGTAAGACATGGAGCTACTGGTGAAAAAACTATTTGGAAATGTATACAGGCACATACTTCTTCAGCAGCTATAGTCCCTCCAGCCCCTGCAACAGATACGCTACGTTATAAAAGTAGTTATTGGGAAAGAGAGGATCTTTGTGGAAAAACTATGCAATCATGTAAATGTAGGTTTGGTTTTATTCCCGTTGCTGACTCAGCAAACAATGAAGCGCCTAAATCAGATAAAAACACAGCCGCAACTTTACCGTTCGGATCATTCCCTGGCACATTGAAGTTTTAATTATGATGCAATTTTTAGATGAAATGCAAGAGCATTTTGAAAAAGAGTACCCTCGAGAAGGTTGTGGAGTACTAGCAGTAATAAAGGGAAGTCTAAAATGGTTTCCTTGTGATAATGTAGCCACAGAAGAGGACGACTTTGTAATATCTTCGAAGCAGTATATAGATATATCGCATAGAGGAGATATAACAGCAATAGTACATAGTCATCCAGATGCAAGCAATGAGCCTTCTGAAACAGATATTAAATATTGCAATGCTACTGGAATACCATATTACATATTTAATTATCCTGATATGGAGTTAAATATTGTACAGCCTGAAGGCTTGCCTGCTCCTACATTGTATGGTAGAGATTACGAGTTTGGAGTAAATGATTGTTTTTCAGCGGCAAGAGATTACTATATTACAAAAGGTTTAGATATACCTTCCCGCCCTCTCTTTGAAGATGACTGGTGGGAGAAAGGTCTAGATTATTTTACCGATGAGTACATAGCTACTTGGGGTTTTGAAAAAGTTGAAGGAAATATGCAAAAAGGTGATCTACTTATTTTTACAATAAGAGCAAGTGTAGGCAACCATTGCGGAGTATATCTCGGAGAAGACTTACTCTACCATCATGCAGAAAATAGGCTATCATGCCGAGAAAATTTATACCCTTTTTGGAAAAAGTATATAACTGGAGTTTATAGATATGCAACATAGTGTTTACCTGCAAGGAGATTTAGGCGAGCGTTTCGGGAATAAGTTCACCGTACATACAGACAATTACAGAGATGTTTTTAGGTGTATAAACGCAAATCGTCCTGATTTTCTACCCTACCTGCGAAAATGTCATGAAGAAGACATTGGGTTTATTGTAGAGACTGCAGGAGAACAGATTGATCAAGAAGATCTACTACTACCTTTGAAAGAAGGTGATATTACTCTTGCTATTGCTCCTGCAGGCTCAAAGTCTGGCGTAGCAAAAATTATAGCGGCAGTCATATTGATAGTTTGGTTAGGTCCCCTAGTGTTCGGCAAAACAGGTGCTCTGGCAGCAATGGGAGAGGGCGCGGCTTTGACTATTGGACAACAAGCCGCCATAGCAGGGTTCATGATGGGAACAAACTTAGCTATAATGGGTATACAACAGCTCATGGCTCCTGACCCTGCAGTTGATCAAGATAACCCTACTAATTACATATTTTCAGGAGGAGCAAGTAATCAAGTAGAGGGTGATCCTGTACCCTTACTATATGGAGAACTCCGAGTGCCTGGAAGACCTATAGCTGTAGATGTACGTAATGGAGGAAGAACAGGCAGTAATAATGTTATACCGTCTGGAAGCGGAGGCACAACAAGCGCAGGCCAAATCTTCGATGTACCGGAAGAAGCCGCATCATACAAAGAGCCATAATTTAGGAGATTATAAGAATGCCAGCTGGACCAAAAGGATATCAAGAGTACCTAGAATCGTACAATTCACACGTAGGTGGACAACAACGTCAAACCATTTCTGTCACGGATTTAATATCTGAAGGACCGATTCAAGGTTTAGTAGACGGACAAGCCTCCATATATTTAAATGATGATAGAGCGGCCCCTCTTTCACAAGCAGCAACTTCCGCTAGACTTAGTAAAGCAACTATATCTTTAACCAATAATTCAACTACTGCCACAATATCAGATGGATCTATTGTATTAGCCGATAACGGTAAAAAGTACCTTGTAGTTAAAAAGGGCTATGGTAGCATTAATGTTACAGCTACAAATCCAAGAGTGTCTAGTATTGATGCAGCGATCCATTGTACTTTAACAGCAGGTAGCTCTTTCTTTACTACTGCAATGGTATCTTCTATTTCGAGTATCTTATCTTACGTACCTTGTACATTAGTAACTACAAGCGATAGTGATGGAGAGGACAACGAAGGGCACGGACAAGGGTTTATATCTAGGCGTACCGATACTACAGTAGCTACTTTTACGGTAGGCTCCGGCGGAGGTGGAGGTACTTGGAAGCCTTCTGGAACGTATAGTTTAGAAGTAGATAGAGTTATAGAGATTTCTAGTATTTCTGGCTCAACAGTTACTTTGGCAAGTGCATGGGCAGGTACCACAGGTTCCTACAAATATGACGTAACAGGAACTATAGTTGAGGATGTAGATACTGTTACGCAGACCCAAGTTGCAAACTACGAAGCACTAACAACTCAATTCAGAGTAGGTACTAAAAGCCAAGAACCTTTTATAGATATTGGAGGTCATGGATCTACTTCAATAAGTAATAGTCCGAGTGCAGGAGGAACAATAGAACAAACTTCTGGATACGGAGACGGCACTCAAGCAGCAAAAGTGCTTGTAGGAAGCTCCAGTGCTGGTTTTAACTTAAGTGCGGCTCAAATACAAGAAGTCGATGAAGCACGGTTTACTTGGGCATATGGAAGCGGGCATTACGCGGTTAGTGGAAAAGGCAATAATCAACCTACTTATACACAATATTCTATAACCTTTGAGGTGAAGAGACCTGGACAAAGTTCTTTTGAAAATACAGATATTTTAAATAGAGAAGTATTACATTCAGGAGAGTATGTAAATGCAGTTACATTTGTACAGAAAATAGATCTACAACAGTATCGTCCTTTTATAGACTTTAAATTAACTATAAAAAGAATGAGTAATCATACAGGGCCGGGATACAAATCTAAAGGCGAGACTTACCATGACTGGCAGGGTATATCCGCAGCGAGTATAACTAATACTACTTGTGTAATAAAAGACAAACTTAGCCACCCCTACTGTGCCATGGCAAAAGTAGGTTTTACGTCGCAACAGTTTCAAGGAATGCCAAAAAGAGGCTATCATGCCAGAGGGTTAAAAGTAAAAGTACCTTCTAACTACGTAACACGAGAAGAAAATGCAGGTGTATCAACATATACTCGAAATGTGTCTACAGGAGTAGTAACTTCGACATATCAAGACTGGGACGGAGCATTTCGACGTTTTGCTGTTTATACAAATAATCCTGCTTGGGTCTTTTACGATATACTTACTAATAATCGGTATGGTTTAGGAGACTTTTTACAAGAAGAACATATTGATAAATACATGCTGTATCGTATTGCGAGATATTGTGACGAACTAGTAGACGACGGTAAGGGTGGTACAGAGCCTCGTTTTACTTGTAATTTATATTTCCAAAAACAAGCAGATGCTTATAAAGTAGTAAAAGATATAGCAACAGTATTTAGAAGCATGGTTTATTACTTTGATGGACAAGTATCTCCTATAATAGATGCTCCTAGCGGGCCTGTGTATACTTTTACTAAAGCCAACGTGATAGATGGAGCCTTTAGCTACGAAGGTACAGGTAGTAAAACTCGAATAAATCAATGTGTAGTTTCTTGGATTGACCCTGATGCAAACTACAAGGCTTCTCCTTTGTTGGTAGAAGATAGAAAAAATATAGCAGAGACAGGAAAAATTATAAGTCAAGCTTCTGTAGCTATGGGGGCTATTACCGAAGGCCAAGCTCTGCGTTATGGACGATGGAAGCTGTGGACTGCGGCCAATCAAAGAGAGATTGTATCGTTTAAAAGTTCTCTTAATTCTTCCTTTATATTGCCGGGGGATATTATAAATGTTCAGGATGCTGATCGTTACGCCACAAGATATGGAGGAAGAATATCAAATTCTGGAACAACTAGATCTGTTAGTTCTATACCTTTAGATAGTTCTGTTACTTTAGCTGCGGGCAGTACTTATACACTAAGTGTTATATTCGACCAACCTGGTGCATTTGCCACAGAGACTGTAACTATTAATGGTACAGTTTATGCTAAAGGCGATTTAATAAAACAAGCTTATATAGACAGTAATGGAAACGGGACTTATACTCTTCAAGATATTAATACTGAAGAAAAAGCTGTAAACGCAAAAGCAACTTCAGGTGGAACAGACGCTTTAATTCTTAACTGGGCAGATACTCATAGAATAGAAACTGAAACTGTAACTACATCTTCAGGGACTACAAATACTATAACTGTACAGTCTGCATTTAGTGAAGTACCGAATGCAGAGGCTATGTGGGTTCTTACGGAAACTACTGCTGGAGGCTCAGAAGTTAAAGGATCTGCAAAACAATACAAAGTCCTTGCTGTTTCTCAAGGTGCAAATAGTGAATACTCTTTTACTGCAGTAGAGCATTATGATGAAAAATTTGCAGCAGTCGATGAAGATTTTACTACGTTTGTAGCAGATACAGTTTATCCTGCTGTTAGGTCTCTCGATACCGTGCCTCCCGTAAAAGACGTTAGGTCGCGAAATACACCAGAGTTTGCTGGAAGAGGAGGGGCTCTGCGAATTTCTTGGACTCCTCCTGCGAATGTCGGAGAAGTACTGGGTACGTATGAACATTTATCAGGATATGAAATTGTTCATAATTTTGATAAAGTAAAAAATCCTATAAGAGTTATGGATCCTAATACAACCAGCATCCTTCTTCGAAATCTAACAGTTGGAACTTATAGTGTTGCAGTAAGAGTAATTAATACTCTGAATAATGTTTCTGAGCCAGTAATTATAAAAGTACACGTTAGTAATAATCATAAAGACAGAGATATTCCTAGACTAGTAGATGACGTACCGGTTGCTGGTACTACAACAGTAGGCTATACTGTTGACGGAAACACTTTTAAAGCAAAAAGATCTGGGTATGGAATTAAGCACCCAGGAAGCGATTCTTCTTGGGTAAATAATACAAATACAACCGCTACAGCATGGCAGCAAGATTGCAGTGATTTGCCAAATATAACATGGTCAGAAAGTGACAGAAACAGTGAAGGAGAATTCATTGTAGAACATGCTTATATACTAATGGATTTTAGTGATGCTACTGATAGATTTAAACTTTTAAAATACTACAAACCTACAGGGTCAGGTACTGCTCATTGGTATGATACAGGTACGGGTAATACTACTAATAGGTTTGGAAGTGCTTTAACTGGTACATTTACTAAAGCAGCAGAATCTTCAAAAGTTACGGGATCAGGTACAGCATTTACTACCCAAATTGAACAAGGAGATGTTTTAAAACTCGGTAGTGAAGAAATAAGAGTTGCTGCAGTAGAGAGCAACACTGTACTATATTTAGAAGTAGCTACCGATACTGCACATAGTAGTGTTTCAGGTTTTATTCCAAATATTCGTATTGACTACACCAATGATGTAATAATTGCTAGAGTTTATAAAACTTCTAGTGGTTTAGTGTTGGCAGAAACTTATTCACAAATTGATGCAATGCTTAAACCTGCAGGAGACTATATCGAAGCAGGTGGTGTCACTAATGACGAGATGGGCCCTGATTCTGTTGGTAATGATGAAATTGCCGATAATGCTGTGGGCGAAGATCAGATAAACGTATCTAGTGTATCTGCTATCTCAGCAAATCTTGGAAGTATTACAGCAGGTACTATGCGAAGTAATGTAACTGATTATATTCCAGATGCAAATGCTGCGCCCTCTGGGGATGAGAATGGTGCTTTTATTGATCTAACTGCAGGAAAATTTGTTTTTGGAGATGCAAATGAGTATATTCTATGGGACGGTTCAAATGTAACTATTTCTGGAGCTACTATTTCTGGAGCTTCTATTTCAGGGGGTTCTGCTGATGTAAATGCTACTATTACTGTTAAAGAAGATGGAACTACTCGACTAAGTTCTGCCGGTATACTGAACTGTACCACTGCTTTAGATGTATCAGCCTCAGGTGCTCAGGCTACTATATCTCATTCTAATATATCAAGAAGTGATGCAACTAGTAGTGCTTCTCCTTCTGCAGGTTCAACTTTTACGGCTGTAGACAGTGTTACTACTAATTCACAAGGCCATGTAACAGGTATAAATGTTAAAACAATTACTATGCCTGCTGGTGCAGCTGCAAATGATGCTACAATAACTTTCTCTGCCGGTACGTATTTGGGCGGTGGAGGAGCCATTACCGTAAACCAGTCGAGTAATGAAACCATAACATTTAATCATGATAACACAAGTCGCACTGATACTACTAGTTCCGCAAGTCCTGCTCATGGGAGCACGTTTACAGCAGTAGATAGTGTTACTACTAATACACAAGGACATATTACTGCTGCAAATCTTAAAACAATTACTTTGCCCGCAGAAGCTACAGTTAATAATGCTACTCTAACAATATCGGCAGGGACCGCTTTGGGAGGTGGAGGAAACTTTACAGCTAATCAATCCAGTAATGAGACTTTAACTATTAATCATGATAATATTTCTCGAAGTAATACAACGTCTACTGCAGCTCCTGGATATGGAAGTACTTTTACAGCTATAGGAGGAGTTAGTTCCAACTCTCAAGGGCATATAACAGGTGTAGAAACCAAGACAATTACTATTCCTGCTAGTGATAACACTAATACATTTAGAACAATAAAGGTTGATACTAGTGGTAATGGCTCTGCTAATAATACTCTGACCTCCACAGAAGATTTAATGCTTAAAAAGGGCACTAATGTAACATTAGCAGAGTCTAATGGTGTTGTTACTATTTCTTCCACTAACACCACTTATACTAGTAGTGATTTTACTCATGATGACTTAACTGGTTTTATATCAAACGAACATATAGACTGGACTGCAGATCAAGGTTCTACGAATATCCATACAGGTAACTATACTAATACTACTTATACAGGCGGTACTAATATTAGTCTATCCGGAACAACGTTTAATCATGACGATGTATCAGGCGGTTTCGCAAGTCCTGCAGGCACACTAAGCCCTATAGGAACGGATGGAAACGGAGATCAGACAGTAACACTATTATCTGCTGTCAGCCACGATGACGGACATATAACGGGAGCAAATACAGCAACTCTTACCTTTACCGGACCCGTAACTGTTGATTCCCAAGGTCAATTAGATATTACAGCAAACAGTATTACTGCTAATGAGATAGCTGCAAATACTATTACAGCAAACGAAATAAATGCAAATGCTATTACAGCAAACGAAATAAATGCAAATGCTATTACAGCGAATGAGATAGCTGCTAATGCTATTACTGCCAATGAGATAGCTGCTAATGCTATTACTGCCAATGAGATAGCTGCTAATGCTGTTACTGCCAATGAGATAGCCGCTAATGCTGTTACTGCCAATGAGATAGCTGCTAATGCTGTTACAGCAAGTGAGATAGCTGCTAATGCTGTAACAGCAAGTGAAATAAATGCTGATGCTGTTAGAGCAGAACAAATGCAAATTTCTAATAATAGTACTGGTAGTGCAGGTATTTTTATGGACTATAATAGCGGAAATTCTAGAATAGACATACGAGATGCTTCAGCATTACGAGTACGCATTGGATACCTAGGATAAATACCATGAAAAAAATAAAACTTGACATAACAACCCAAAATAGCTATAATTCTGTAATGGAGAAAATGAAATGAGTGCAGCCCGATACAACCTAGTTATTGACCAAGGTTCCGACTTTGCGGT
>Ga0102910_1000229_pt1 | contig 17762 bp, 18 predicted proteins | sample Colrivmeta1558A3_FD_78501 | JGI IMG/M metagenome (GOLD analysis project Ga0102910, IMG submission 78501) | Estuarine microbial communities from the Columbia River estuary - metaG 1558A-3 | ecosystem: Environmental > Aquatic > Marine > Intertidal zone > Estuary | place: USA: Columbia River... | reverse complement strand
GTCGACTTCATCTTGCGGCTCACGGTGACGCGCTTGAGCGATTGGCGGGGCATGGTCTTCTTGGTCTGCGACGCACTGGCCATCCTGCCTTCCGCCATCCTTATTTTGGTGTTCATGGGCGTCATACCCAGCGCACACGTCGAGACACTGGTGCTGTTGCGTTTGTTCCGGCTGCTGCGGGTCGTCAAGCTTTTACGAGTGAGCAACATCATCAGTGACGTGTTTGGTGCATCGGTATTCAGCTTGGTGTTTGGCACCATGGCGGCACATTTGGGCTTGCGGGTTTTATTTGTTGAGGTCAGCCGCGTCACCCCATGGGACCTCTACAACTTCTTTGACCGCCCCGTGTTGATGATCGCAGTCACGGCGGTGGGCTCGGTGTTTGGTATCGCACTGGCCATTACCTTCGGCATCGTGAAGCGCAAACAAATCGAAATCACCGAGTTGCACCGCACCGCGCTGGATGCGTTACACAACTTCGAGGTGGACTTCAAAATGGTCTTTGCCGAAACCGCGCCCAAATGCAAACCCCCTGCGTTTGACGAGTGGCGCGCGGCGCTTGAGTTGTATCTGGTTGAAAAAGTGTCATACGCCGACATGAAGGCCATGACCAACACCCTACTGAGCGACATCCGCGAGGTCGTCAAAACCCGCCCCAGCATGGATGTACCGTTCCACGCGGTGCTGGTGCAACGCATGTCGATGTTTTTAACCAAAACACAAGTCTGCTACCACCCCGCCTTCTACACCTGGTTGCGCCGCATCGCCAACCTGTACTTTGTGTTGGTGATGCTGGCGGCACCCGGGCTGACCGGCCTTGGCGTTCAACTGCTGGTGATCTTTGTGTTCCAGGGTTTGGTCGTCATCATTGATGACATGGACCACCCGGTTGACAAGGCTGTGACGATCTTTAACTCGAAGATATTGCCGGTTTGAAAATTGCTGTCTCAGCCAGTTGCCGCTAGTAATCAGACTGCAAATACCTTGGTTGTAACAGTGAGCGCCAAAGTTTGGAAATAAGTCTCTGGCTATATTTTCACGATCCACAAAAACTTCGTAACGAGAGCTCAAACCTGATCGACTAACCCGGCGATTGAATTGGTGTTCTATTGCCATTTCGTTAGAGAACACTGGGGATGCTTCCAAGAAAGCTTATAAAGTAGCAAAGTCATGGTCCATCAATGAGTTCCGTTCAGTATTTATTGGCTAGTTTATTAAAGCAATATGATCAACTGACCAACTGTTTATTTATAAAGTCCTTCTACTTATTTGCTATGCCAAAAGGTATATGTACCATAGGTATATTGGCCGCTTCGGAATCAAGGTGTGACTTTTGATCATCAAAATATATATGTGGCTTTAAAAGGGTAAGGACTCGTTTTTTTCTATACCACCAAGAAAAAAAGTTTCATTGACACCAACTCCCCAGCTTTCCAACGTGGTTATTACACGTCCGTGGGCGGGAGCATTTCGAGCGGTAACAATTGCCGTACGAATAATGCGCTTATAGCCTTTTTCTTTTGCCTCCTTCCGCTCTTCTAGTTTTTGTATAAGTGCAAGTTTCTTAAAGAAGTCAGCTAGCGGTCCAGGTTTATGAGGAATATGAGAATTTTTTTCTTCATGACTATGAAAGCCCTCTAAGCTAACGCGCTTATAGACCTCTTCAGCTTCATCATCTGCTATCACGCCATCAAAGTCTAGTCCCACTCGGAGTTCATCGTCTGTCTCGTCGTCATACACGGTACTTGGCAGTACTGTACCTGCTGGTAAATTAATATCAATAGCCTTCTTCACATCATTTTCATCTTCTGTCAAAAATAGACAAGCATTAAATACAGGAATATATCTATAAGGGGAGTTACCCTCTGTAAAGGCTGCACGCGTGATATCTAATTGATAGTGCTCTATTGAATTAAAAACCCTGAGACCAGTTACAACTGAGTTTCTAGAAAGAAGTACAACTTCCACAGGCTGTTTATCGGGGAATCTTTTATTAATATTAAGAAATCGTCGAATAAATGGAAATGCAACTCCCTTTTTTAAAGTCTCATTCAATTTAGATTTTTGAAATTCTTTATATGCTTGAGCTCCTTTTTCTATAAAGACTTGATTCGATTCAGACAGATCAAAAAGTGCACTCGAAGAAACGGCTATTACAAATTTTCTATGTATCGGATATAGCATGCTAGCTCTTTAAATTTAATGAAATATCAGTATCTATATGAAAATTTATCTTCATTAAATACTGATTAATCGGCATTTTATCAACGCAATAAAAAATTATTGTTAATGATTTCACAATTTTATTAAATACTTATATATCGACTTGAACACATTAGCTATTCCTTCAATTTTCCTTTAGAGGATTGCTTAACTACGCTCACCGTTAACAAGCTGGTGATGCGTTGGCACAGATCGAAGAGGATGGCGATGCGTTCGGCGTTGGTGGCGTAGATTTTTTCTGCCGCCGCTGGGTTTGTAAGCGGCGGCTACGGCGGTGTCTAGTTTTTCGTGGGCCATAACTAGGGTCAGGGAATGGGCAGGAGGTCGCAAAGGTCGGCTAGTGATGAGCTAGCGCATCAGACGTGAGTTTCTACTAGGACTTCGGTAACTTTTCGCCCAACTGGTGTGGCTGCGCGCGCTTTAAACGCGACCCAAGGACGCTCAGCATGCGAGAAATTTCCGCTAAATTTGCGCTGGGCGATGCATCAGCCAAAAGATGCATATGTCCGCCATCGTGCTCCTCGATTCGAACGCCATCAAGTTCAGCGTGTTCAGTTGCACGCGCAAGGATAGTTGTAATGTGCTCATTGGACAAACCGCGGAGGCAAATATCAATATCTGATGATGAGCGAGGTGAACGCCTAAAACGCGGCCAATCCATATTTCTGCTCTGGGCATTTCCGAACTCTAATCTTCGAACCGCTGAACCAATACCGCGTAGCTCTTCCATGATGAACTCTTCGCCCGATACCTCTTTTTTGTCTAACTTTGCTACTGTGAATTTTCCAAAGTGCTTGAGAAATGTCGTGAAGTTCGGGTCTTTTGGGCCGCGGTCATGGGTAGCAAGAATCTTTTCTTTAAGCTTGTTTTTGAAGCCGACGATGCGCGAGAAGCGTAAATCTCGCGGGTACTCAATATGTTCAATAACAGACGTATCAAATGAGTATGTGGTCTTCTCATCTTTGATGATGACGGTTGGCTTATCAAAGGCCAGCCTCATGCCAAGCTCAAACATAACATTTGGATTTTTGCCACTCACATCGCAGACAACGATCGGGTTATCGTAGAGGTTCTGGATAATTGTCTTTTGAATTATTCCAACATCGTCAGCGTTGCTGACTAGGCGTGCATTAAAACCAGCTTCTTCGATTGCCTCCGTGACTATTTCAAGCACATCAGTCCAATGTGATTCAGAGCAGTCCTCTATCGTTGATATGGGCATGACTGCGCCGCAGACTGGTTTTTGAACAATTTCTGACATGGGTGACCTCTTCTTCATTGCGTTTAACGTGTGGGCTAACCGGGCTGTTGCGTTGTATAGCGAATAGCCCAGAATAAAATGGCGGGCCTTCAGCCGGATACCGTAACGGGGCCAGTTGCGTGAATGTCTAGGTCGCAGCGCTGGGCTTGTGCTGGCGCCAGCAACGGCGATTCCAGAAAACCCAGAAGCACACGCGCGCACAGGTGCGTAGCGATTAGGTGATCGTTAAAGTCACAAATAGGATACTTAGTGGTTGGATCATCTAGGATCTGGCCGTACTCTGCTAAGTAAAACCGGGTTACCTCAATCATCTGGCTACCAAACGGAACGGTGAAGACATACTCCATGAAATAGCTACCCGTTGACATACGAACGCGACGCGGTCTTGCGGTAGCCAAGTGCCCGAAGCAATCTACGGCTAAATCATCGCCAAATATTTGCAGCGAACTTTGAATGCTGGAACAAGTTGCATATTTGTTGGCGTTCGTCAAGAACTCCAGGTTAATCGCTGTGATTTGCTCAAATGCGGACTTAGCGCTCTTGATTTTAGAAATATCAGTGTCTTTCACAGTAGTAACTCCCAAGATATGTGTGGTGATGGACGGGCTGGATGCTGGGGCTTAGCGTTTTTTATTTGCAGACCCAGCAGGAAAGGTGTCTGTCAACTTTGTGTCGATCTTTTTTTTATTTTTTCTGGCTGGCACAGGTAGCAAGCTGGTGATACGTTGGTAGAGGTCGAAGAGGAAGGCGACGCGTTCGGCGTCGGTGGCGTAGGTTTTTTTGCCGCCGCTGGGCTGGTAGGCGGCGTCTACGGCGGCGTCTAGTTTTTGGTGGGCCTTGAGTAAGACCTGGGGCATGGTGAGGGGGTCGTAGAGGTCTGCGAGTGACGAGCTGGTGAATTTGGTGCGGGCGTCGAGCACGCATTGGGCGGCTTGTTCGATGGTGGTGCGGTGCTTGTTGCTAAGTGGCTCGCCAGCGAAGCCGGGCCAAAAGAGGTCGACAAAGCCTTGGGCCCCGCCAAGTTTTTTGACGTGGAGCTCAAAGGTGGCGACGCGTTTGTTGGTGATGCCAAAGATTTCAAAGAAGTCGAGCCAAAAGGGTTTGGCCTGGCTGTCTTCGTTACTGGCGTCTGCCCAGGTCTTGCTGAGAAGCAGTGCCCGGGACTTGATTTCGCTCCAATTAAGAACCATTAAGTACTCATCAAATGAGCACAAATGGTAGCTTGTGACGTTTTATTTAATACTATTAAATTAATATAGGTATGCAACAAGGGCACCATGTCTCAAACCCAGTGCCAAGCGGCAAGGTCGGGTTAGGGATGATTTAGGGAGTGGTACCAAAACCGCCGGGGACCACCGGTCCGTGATAGTTCCGATATGCCTCCATAACCTCTCGGCTAAAGGATTCACCGTATACCAAACCAGCGAACACCTCCGCGACAAATTCTCTTATGTTGGCCGCAGCGTACATTGAGCCTGCTTGGGTACCAAGCGACCCTGGGGTAACCGCGTTTGCCGCCGTGCTCCAGAAGAATTCTTCGCTCGCTAGCTCATGCAAGATGTGCCCGAGTTCATGTACACACACGGCGGTGATATATCGCCTTACCGGCCCCGTGCCGTGGAGCGTTGCCTTTCCGACTGGCAGTGAACTTGGTTGGGCGAGCTTACCGCCAAGTCCGATACTAGCCTCCCGATGGCCACCCCGTGCACGCTGGAATGAGACGTTTACAAAACCCTGATCGGATGATGTGTAGACCTTGATCGTATTTGGTAACCTCAGACCAAGGCCGTCGACCTTGGCTATCGCACTGCGCATTGCAGCGATCTTGTCCTCGGAGAACGTGTCACCGAAACCGGCCCGAAAATTAATCGTCACCCCGGATTGGCTATAAACGACATTCCTATCAAACCCCGCTTTTTGGCTATGTATAGCCCTTTCAAGATGCATAGCTGATTGCTCAGCCATCCGTAGCGCCGCTGTTGACATAACCATACTAGACCTCATTTATTAGTTATTAGGTACTATTTTATGGTTTTTGTTTTTGTTGATTAATCTTTTTTATTTCTTTATCGATAGAAGTAATCGACATGATCAGAGCACGACTTTTCGAGCCAGCAGCAGTTTGAGTAGATGGTCAATTCCGCAAGATTTCTCTCATCAATTGAGGTGGTGGCAACCCATTAAACCTCGGGCGTTGCAGACACCGCGTTTAGCTTGGCTTTGATTTGTAGCGCTAAATATTTTGAGTAAATCCGACACTGCGCCAAGCTACCCGCGCAGAACCACAGGCCCTCTTGCGGTGTCTCCATCCACATGTTGTTGAGCTCTTGGGTGTCGCTATCTATTCCCCATACCGCCCCAACCCTTGTGCGAACCGCATCACCCAATAATTTGCCAACCATCTCGCTTTGACCGAGGTAGCCGTTAGCGGTGACGACGAGGTCGGCCGTAACCAATTCACCTGATGTCAGTTCAAAACCGTTCGCCACGAAACGCTGGATGTCGGCGTGCTGGACCACTCGGATCTTTCCCTCAATGATCAGGTCACTGCAGCCTACATTGAAATAGTAGCCACCGCCTTTGGTGATGTACATCAACTGCCAACTGACGCCGTCGGTGCCGGTATTCACGCGTACCCGCTGTCGTTTCAAGCGTTACGCGCCATAGTATTCAAACCACCCCGCTAACTTATCCTTCGGGATGTAACTGGGCCACGTTTCTGGGAATGGGATGTAGGGCCAGTGGTTGACGTGCCGCTGGTTGTGCAGCACCAACGCGTGGTAGCGGTTGCGCCAGTTATCGCCGACGCGCGCATTTTGATCAACGATGAGTACGTCTGGCTGACGGTCGTCAAACCGACCGCCTTGGTCGCGACGGTCTTTCCAGTTAGGGCCAGAGAACGACCGCCTGCCATGAACATCGGCTCGATGTCACGCGCAGGCCGTGGGCGTCAGGTTGGGTGAATTGCTCATCGCAGACACACGCGGTATGGATGGGTGGGTTTAGATACCCATTTCTTTAAACACTTCTTTGGCGTTTCGGAAACTGTCAATCGCTGCCGGTACGCCACAGTAAATCGCAGCTTGGAGAAACACCTCTTTGATCTCATCTTTGGTCAAGCCGTTGTTGATCGCACCACGCACATGGAGCTTGAGTTCGTGTGGACGATTCAGGGCGGTGATCATGCACAGATTCATGATGCTGCGTGTTTTCCGGTCTAGGCCGGGGCGGTTCCAAATTTCGTTCCAGCAATACTCGGTGACCAATTCCTGCATCGGTCTGTTGAAGTCGTCGGCGTTTGCGATTGATGCGTCGACATATTCCGCACCCAAAACTTCCCGACGCGTTTTGAGACCTTTATCGAATGATTCTTTGTTCACGTTTTACCCCTTTAGGAATTAACAAATAAATAGCGACACGCCATTGAATTCTGAAAGCTGAATCTTCACAGCAGACACAACACAAGCGACCTCTTGTAGGATGTCTGCGGAGTCATCCTATTTTTCGTTCAAGCCAGACTCGGTCATTCTCCAGCACAGTTGCTGGGCCGAAGTCAACTTCGGGACAGCCCAAGGCAGTAGGGACCGAATTCGCTCTGAGGCGAATCACGCGGTCACAAAATCTCGTGCACCTGATAGATTGGCCCGCTAGGCTCGCGGTGTCCGCTACCCACCGCGATGATCCCGTTGAGCCAGGCGTAGCGCGCATCGCTGGTCTCGAACACCGGGGTCATGCGGAAGTAATAGAGCTTAGGGTCGACCGGCTCACCGGCGTTGAGCTTTTGCATGACCTCGGCAGGCCCATGACGCAGGCCGCGGTATGCCATGTAGATGAGGGCCTGGTCGTGTGTGCGCAGGGTCAGGCGAACGTCGAGCATCAGCACCCCATCAGGCCTGAGCAACAGCCAGTCCCCGCCAGGCGAGGGTTCGACGGTGCCACGCATGCGCTCCCCCTCGAATTGACCACCCGCCACCGTCGCAATCCGCCGGTGCCCCATGGGCGTTGGCCCCAAGTCGACGATCTGAGGCACATCGAGTCGCAGTTCAAACAAATGTTGGCTTTCAAGCATGGGTGGTCTCCTTGGGGGTGTTTTCTGCCGATGATGGCATAAATGCGGTGAGTTGGTGAGGTGGCAAATCGTGGCTGGTTGGGGGAGCCTTTTTGAAAAGTGCTGGCACGAGCAAACTTTGGTAACAATCGTGGATTTGCGCATGGTCAAATCGACCCGATAGCTTAAGAAAGGCCTCCCAAATGGATTCACTTCACACGCCCTCTGGTCCGCAGTGGGCCCTGCGCGTCCGAAAAATTACGGACCACCTGTCTAGAGATTTTCTGGGTGGGCCACGCATTTGTAAATTCGCCTGGGTGATTAACTTTCAAAAGACGGGCACATTCTTTTTCCTCGGCTTGCTGATGATTCTGTATGGTCAAACCGCCACAGCCACATGGATTTATTTGGCGTTACACGGTACTTATGGACTGGTCTGGTTTTTGAAAGACATGGCGTTTCCCGACCCCGTGTGGCAGCGACGCATCACGATTGGTGGTGCGATCAACTCATTCCTGTTTGTTCTGGGCCCCTACTGGCTATTCGGATGGCTGTTGATTTCTGGCACCTCCCAAGCGAACTACCCGCTACCCGATGACGCATGGTTTGCACTTTGCATCAGCCTATGCATGTTCGGTAGTGCGCTGATGATCGCCGCTGATGCCCAGAAATATTTCACACTGCGGTTGAAGAAGGGCCTGATTCAGGATGGTGTGCATACCTATATCCGGCATCCGAACTACCTCGGGGAAATGATGATTTACGCGAGCTTCGCCATGATGGCCTGGCACTGGCTACCCGTCGTCGTGCTTGCTTGGATTTGGGGTGGCGTTTTTGCGGTGAACATGGTCTTGAAAGAAGCAAGCCTCTCTCGTCATGAAGGCTGGGCAGCCTACAAGCGCAAGAGCTGGTGGCTGATTCCCTATCTGCTCTAACAACTTTGATGAGCCAGAGAATCGGATAATCACAAAACAAAGACGCCCCCAGCTTTGACACCGGAAGCTCGTAAATCATTGGATTTAATGATGGGACTTCACGGTGACATTAACGGCCTTTGAATGCCGCGTCGCGACGTTCTTTGAAGGCGGTCGTTCCTTCAGCCAAGTCTTCGGTCAGACCGACGTCGAAGAAGGAACGTGACTCCAGACGCAGCGCTTCGTCAATGGGCATTCCCACTGATCGGCGCATGACTTCCTTAGCGAAACGGTGTGACAGAGGCGATCGCGATGCCAGCATGTGCGCGTAGGCCAGCGCTTTGTCCATTAAGAGATCGGCTTGATAAATTCGATTGACCAAGCCAATGCGATACGCATGTTCTGCATCGACTCGCTCACCCGAGAGAATGATGTCCATCGCGTGTCCATGACCAACAATACGAGGTAAGCGAATCAGTCCACCATCGCAAGCATGAAAACCCCATTTGGCATCCTGCAACGCGAATTCCGCATTGGGCGAACAAAAGCGCACGTCGCAGGCCAGGGCGAGTTCGAAACCACCCGATATGGCAAATCCATTGATCGCGGCAATGATGGGTTTGTCGATGTCGAGATTTCTGGTGATGCCGCCAAAACCAGGTCCGTTTGTATAGCGGCGTCGAAACTCGGGTGCCGATGTTTGAGCGAAGGCCATGGTGTAGGTCTTCAGATCGGCCCCTGCGCAGAAAGCTTGCTCGCCTGCACCGGTGATGACTGCGACCCGCAACGCGTCGTCTGCCGCGAATGATTGCCAGACCTCGACCAAGGCATCATTTGCCTCGAAATCAAGCGAGTTCATCTTGCCCGGTCGGTTGATTGTGATGATGGCGACTGGGCCATCGGTCTCGTAAATGATGTCGCTCATAGAAAGTGGCTTTTACGCTTTTGGTTGTTTCAGAAAAATCAGAGGGTGGTCACGATAAACAACTCACAACCGTCCTCATGGCCGACACTTTTGACGTGTGCACCCATGGTAGGTGGAGGGCTCTCGGCGACGAGTCGTCCAGTGACCCTAATGCCAGGGGCCAGCTCGACAACAACCACGTCATAGGGCGCCACCACGGGGTAACCCGCCGGTGCCCGTCGAATGGTTGTCCATGAGAGTAAGCGCCCGTCAGAGGGGAGGCTAAAGGATTCAGCGTCTTTTGATAGGCACGCTGGACAGACAGTCGCGCTCGCGCTCAGCGTGTTTTGGCATTGAACGCACCGCATCCGCGCAATCATGCGACGCCCCGAAGTATCGATACGGTGCAAGCAACGCCGGCGCCACCGAGGTTGTGGGTCATGCCTATGTTTGCATCAGGCACTTGATTGGGGTGGGCGTGGCGCAGTTGTTGGACCACCTCATAGATCTGACCGACGCCGGTTGCCCCCACCGGGTGCCCCTTCGCGAGCAGTCCACCGCTTGCGTTGACGGCAATGTCACCGCCAACGGCGGTACGACCTTCATGCGCCCAATAGCCACCTTGGCCACGCGGCACCAGCCCAAGGTCCTCGCTGTCGATGACTTCGGCGATTGAAAAGCAGTCGTGTAATTCGACGAGGTCAACGTCAGCTGGTTTCACATTCGCCATTTCGTAGGCTCGCTTTGCCGCCGTAACGGTTGCATCGAACGACACTAAATTTTGATGCCCCCCAATGCTAGGCGATCCCCTGGTTTGGACGCTGGCCAGTACCTCAATAGCCCTGTGCTTCAGTGCTTGGCTGATCTTTTTTGCAATGACCTCGGACACGACGACAACAGCCGCTGCGCCATCGCTGGTCGGGCAGCAGTCGTAGAGTTGAATCGGGTCACAGATTGGCGCGCTGTCGGCGATCGTCTCATCACTGAGCGTTGCACCCATTTGCGCCAGGGGGTTGCGTACCCCGTTCGCTTTGTTCTTTTTAACGACTGCACTGACGTGTTGACGCGTGGTTCCAAATTGTTCCGCGTGCAAGCGCCACGCAAGTCCAAACAGTCCGGGGAACGTCAAACCGCTTGGGCCGTCGTTCTCGTTATCCATCGCGCAATTGAGCGCAGCGGTGGTTTGCTTGGTTGTGGCATGGGTCATGGTCTCAACACCGACTGCAATTGCCGCCTCGGCATCACCAGAAGCAACGGCCATACAGGCATGTCGGAAGGCGATACCGCCGGAGGCACAAGCCCCCTCCACTTTGGTGCACGGGATGTTTTGTAAACCAATGCGGTCTGCGACGATGCCCGCCAATATCTCTTTGCCATTGAGGGGGCCGCTGATGAAGTTACCTAAGTAAAGGGCGCCAATTTGTTCGCGATCTACTGCCGATTCCAGCAAAGCATCGACAGCTGCAGCGACCGCCAAACTCTCAATTGATTCGCCGCTGTGCTTACCAAATGTTGTTGACCCAACGCCAACGATGTAGACCTTACGCATCTGATGTTTCCTGTTTGAGCCACTCGCGCAAGGTTGTTTTCAGTACCTTGCCATAGTTATTTTTTGGCAACTCTGGCACGAATTTAAAAACCTTGGGACGCTTGAACCGCGCGATGTGAGCCAAGCACAAGTCCAAAAGGGTTTGCGCGTCTGGCGCATTGTCAGCGCGGGCAACGATGAATGCCACGACCTCTTCGCCCCAATCTGGGTGGGGTCGACCAACCACCGAACACTCTAAAACGCCCGGGTGAAGGAGTAGGACTTCCTCAATTTCACGTGGATAGATATTCGAGCCGCCACTGATAATCATGTCCTTGGAGCGATCTTTTAGCGTGAGGTAGCCACGGTCGTCTAGCGACCCGATATCGCCCGTCCGAAGCCATCCCTCTTTGATGGCGTTTGCAGTCGCAGTTGGGTTATTCCAGTAACCGGTCATGACGGCGTCGCTGCGCGTCACGACCTCACCCAATTCGCCTGGTGGGAGCGACTGACCTTGTGTATCCACCACCTGTACCTCAACGCCAGATCGGGGACGGCCACATGACATCAACCGCTCGTCATTACTCGCATCGCCATGACTTTGATGGTCTACTTTTGCAAGTCCTGTGATGGTCATGGGGCTCTCGCCTTGACCGTAGAGCTGATAAACGCGCTGACCAAAACACTCAATGGCGCGCAAGGTATCCGCGAGATACATTGGCCCACCGCCGTAATAGAGCGTTCGAAGCCCGGGGTAAGTGGCGCCCTCGCGCGCTTGCCCCAGCAGGCGAGTCACCATGGTGGGCGCTGCGAAGAGCGTTACATTTTGTGCATGCTCAAATATGTCGAGTACCTCAGTTGGGTCAAAACCCTCCAGAATCATTTGGGTGCCTCCGCCAAACAAATGGGGCAGCGCATAAAGACCTGAGCCGTGTGACAGTGGTGCGGCATGTAGCTTCACATCACCCGGATTGACTTGCTCAATATCGGCGTAATAAACCAAAGACATGAACAGCAAATTTCGGTGCGTCAGCATGGCGCCTTTGGGCCGACCCGTCGTTCCGGATGTGTAGAAAATCCATGCCAGTTCGGTAGGGTCAACCGTGGCGGGCTCCATCGACGCGCCCTCGTAGAGCGCCGCAAACGACGCTTGATTGGTAGCGAACACGGCAATCTTGTGTTCTGAGTCGGCAAGCGCCGCAGTGATATCTGGCGCTAAACGCCCGCTGAGGAAGGCTACCCTGGCATCACAGTCGCGCAAAATATGGACGACCTCTTTAGGATGCAGCTTTGCATTGACTGGCACCGGACAAAGCCCCGCAGTCCAGCAGGCGAAGAGGAGATCGAAAAACTCTGGGCGATTCTCCATGCAAATCACCACCCGATCACCATGACTCGTCTGCGCTAAAGCCGTCAGACCACCAGCTAACCGTTTGATGCGAGCCGCAAATTCAGAAAATCGAAGTTCTGCTACGCCGTAACCGTGCAGCGCCATCTGTGGCGGACGCTCTGGCTCATTCGTCTTGACTGTTTTGTCAATGATGGCGATTGACTCGGGATTAGCCTGAGCGCGCTGAAAGAGATATTGGGCGAGATTGGCCATTGAGTCTCAAGGAGCTTTATTTCGCTGTTGGTTTGTATGATTAAAGATGCTTTTTATTACAACTTGCGCACGTTGCCTACCCCGTCACTTGCTTGACTTCCCTGCGAAAACCTGCAGAGGCAGGCAAAAAAAACCGCCAGGCACGGCTGGCGGTTTTACATGGTGTATTCAGCGCAGACGCTGAAAAGTCATTATTTTGGTCCGTAAATTTCGCCAAACATTTCCCATGACTTGCCGTTCCACTTCATCAACTGTTTGTTCTCTACAGGGTAGAAGTCAGTTGCTGATGTGTTGAGTTTGATACCCGGAAGTAGCATGCCATTTTCAAAGTTCTTCAGGTTCGCGGCTTGCTTCATGATGTTAGCGCGTGTCAAGTCATCGCCCGCCTGACGAATCACTTGAGCTGTTGCGGCAGCATGAATGTATCCAGAGACATAGAAACCTTCAACAATGTTTGCACCGGGCATGTTCTTCTCCAGCCATGCCTTGTACTCCAAGAACCCTTTGTCGTTTGCCCAGACAGGGTCGGCGGGGTCTTTGAAGTAGTTCGATGAAATGATGCCGATGCCGTTCTCAGCGCCTGCAGGAACCATGACTGAACCCACAGATGAGGACACTGAGTTCAGGTAGTGGGTTGGCTTCCAACCCAATTCCGCCGCAATCTTGATGGCTTGGGCAGCCCACTTAGGGGTGGTCACGTTGAAGAAGGTATCAGCCCCTGATGACTTCAAGGTCACCATTTGGTTGCTAACGGTAGGATCGGTCGTCTCATAACTGGCTTTTGCGACGATCATGCCTTTCTTATCACCCAGCCCGTCCTCCATACCCTTGAGGTAGTCCTTGCCGTAGTCGTCGTTCTGATAGAGGATCGCGATTTTGGCGTTCGGATTGTTCTTCAAGATGTGAGAGGCGTAAATTTTGCCCTCTGTCTGGTAGTCGGGTTGCAAGCCCATGGTCCATGGGAAGTTTTTAGGATCGCCCCATTTGTGAGCGCCCGTGTTGACGAACAAATGCGGAACCTTCTTTTGGTTCATGTATTTGTGAATCGCACTGTTTGGCGGTGTTCCGAGTGTGGCCGACAGGAACAGGACCTCTTCTTGCTCAACCAATTTACGCGCTTGCTCAACCGTCTTGGGAGGTGAGTAGCTGTCATCTAGCGAGATGAAATTGATCTGACGCCCGTTGATACCACCAGCTTCGTTGATGCCTTTGAAGTAGGCGGATATGGCCTTGCCGATATTGCCGTATGCCGATGCACCGCCCGAGTAGGGCACCATGTTGCCGACCTTGACTTCTTTGTCGCTTGCACCTGGACCGTACTTGCCAGCAGCCAGCGCACTGGCACTAGAAAGGCTTAGTGCAATGCTCGCTGCAAGGCTAAGCAGTTTTAGTTTCTTGTTCATTTGGCGTCTCCTTTTTTCAGTTTGTTTAGCATGCCCATTACGCCGCCAGGAGCGACATAAATGAGTGCTATGAGAATCGCGCCATAGACTGCCCACGGCGCGGACTTCGAAATCTCATCAGCAATGTTGGGGATGAACTGGATGAACGCAGCGCCAAACAAGGCGCCAGGTATCGATCCCAAACCTCCCACAACCGCACCCACGAGGAACGAAATGGATAAAAACGAATGAAAGCTATCGGGTGCCACGTAGGCAACGGCTATTGCACCCAAGGCGCCGGCAACGCCGGTGTATGCCGCCGATATACCGAACGTTAATGTCTTCACAGTGGCCAGCTGCACACCCAAGGCACTTGCAGCGATGGGTTGGTCGCGTATGGCCACGATGGCGCGGCCCATACGACTGTTGATCAGATTTTTCGCCAGCCAGAACATCACCACCGCAACGATCAACAAGAAGTAAAACATCCATCGGTCTTCCGACAGTCTCTGGCCTAAGAACTCCAATTCAAACAGGGGCTCTGGCTTACTCAGGACGATCCCTTGGACGCCGCCCGTGTAGGCTTCGATGCCTTTGTATTTGAGTAACTGCGGCACGGCCATCGCGAGTGCGAAGGTGGCCAAGGCCAGGTAGTGGCCCCCCAAGCGCAATGCTGGAAACCCCATCAAGACACCTGCAGCAAAGCACACCACGGCCGCAAAAGGAATCGTGGCGTAGGCTGAAAAACTTGCTTGGTCCATCAACACGGCGGCTGTGTACGCGCCAATCGCATAGAAGGCGCCATGCCCAAGTGATATTTGACCGCCGTAGCCAGTCAGCAAGTTCAGGCCAAGGACGGCGATCGCGTAGACGATCATGAGGTTGAGTTGGAAAACTCGGAAATTCGTCAAAAGCCAAGGCAATACCAATACGGCTAGCGCGACGATGATGAGGGTGAGCGTGCGAATCTTCATAGAGGAACCTTTGGGCGCTTAGACGCGTGTAATGACTCTTCGGCCAAACAGCCCGTTGGGTTTGAGCGTGAGGGTGCCAACGATGAGTACCAAGGCAACGGTGAGCTTGAGGTCTGAGCCGATCACATACGCGCCCAAGATATTCTCGAGAACACCCACGATGAAGCCGCCAATCACCGCACCCCATGGGTTGTCAATGCCACCCAATAGTGCGGCCGCGAAGCCGTACAGCAAAATGCCGGCCATCAAGTTAGGGTCAAGGAACATGACGGGGGCCATCATCATGCCGGCGACGGCGCCAATGGCTGATGCCAGTCCCCAGCCCAAAGCGAGCATCCAGGAAACCCGAATACCAACCAGACTTGCAGAGTCTGGGTTTTGCGCGGCGGCCCGCATCGCGAGACCGATTGGGGTGTACCTAAAGAATAGGTAGACGACCAGCAAGACCGCCAAAGTAACGCCCAGCGAGCCCAATTGATGACCCGAAATGTATTTGGGGAATACAGCGCTTACGGTGGGGAATGGGCTTGCAAACGCCTTAACCGTGTGGTCAAAAATCCACCCGGACATGGCATTAAAAATAACCAGCAATCCCACAAACACGATGACGTTATTGAGAATCGGTGCGCGCTCCACTGGACGAATAAAAATTCGTTGCACAACCAGGCCGCCCACAAACGCAATACCTACCGTAAGGAAGAACGCCAACCAATAGGACATGCCGTTCTCAATTAACGACCACGCGATGAATGTTGCGAACGTCGCCATTTCGCCCTGCGCAAAGTTGATGTGGTGGGTCGATTGATAAATCATCACCAGCGCCAGACCAACCGCCGCATAAATGCTGCCGTTCGCTAGACCAGAGAATATTTGGAGGAGAAAGCCGTCCATCGATGTAATCCTTGATGCTCAATAGCCGAGATAGGTGCGGCGAACAGATTCGTCTGATCGGATGTCTTTTGCGGGCCCAGATAGGACCACGTTGCCCGTCTCTAAAAGGTAGGCATGGTCTGCGAGATTCAGCGCCAGAGACGCGTTTTGCTCGACCAGCAGCATGCTGACGCCATTTGTTTTGTTGATGTTGCGCATGATCTCGAAGATCTCTTGGACGATCAGTGGCGCGAGACCGAACGAGGGCTCATCTAGCAGCAGCAATTTGGGTCTGAGCATGAGGGCGCGACTGATTGCCAGCATTTGTTGTTCCCCCCCGGAGAGGGTGCCTGCTTGCTGATACAGACGCTCTTTGAGGCGGGGAAAGTGTTCAAACACGCCCTCGATGTCTTCGCTGACGGCATCCTTGTCCTTGCGTGAGTACGCACCCAATCGCAAATTTTCTTCGACGGTCAGGTCCGTAAAGGTGCCACGCCCGTCGGGAACGTGTGCCATGCCCATGCGAACAATCTTGTCGGTGGCCAAGCCACTGATTCGATCGCCCAAAAAGACGACCTCGCCAGACGTTTTGACTGTCTGGCACATGCTGCGCAGTGTTGTTGTTTTTCCTGCGCCGTTCGCACCCAATATCGTGGTGATACCGCCTTGCTTGAGATCGAAGCTGACGTCGAACAAAGCCTGCGTTGCACCGTACCACGCGTTGAGGTTTTTAACTTCCAGCAAATTCATGGTCACGCTCCTCCCAAATATGCGCGAATCACTTCGGGGTGCTTTTGAATTTGCTCGGGTGTACCTTCAGCAATTTTTCGACCAAAGTTGAGGGCAACGATCCAATCAGAGACGTTCATCACCAAATGCATGTGGTGTTCGACGAGTAAAACACTGATGCCCATTTCATCCCGCACCTGCTTGATCAGGTCTGCCAGATCGCCAAGCTCCGCGTGATTGAGGCCGGCTGCGGGTTCGTCGAGTAACAGCAAACGCGGCTGCGATGCCAGGGCACGGGCAAACTCAACGCGCTTTTGAAAACCGAAGGGCAGATCGCCTACGGGTCGTTTAGCCACATCGGTTAATTTGAGTCGGACGATCAGGTCATCTGCACGACTTCTGAGATCTTCCTCTTCCGCTCTTGTTTTGGCGTTCGGCAGCAATCCGCCTATAAAGCCTGTCTTCGACTTGCTATGGGCCCCTACCATGATGTTCTCTATAACGTTCATGGTTTTGAACATCGCTAAGTTCTGAAACGTGCGACCGATACCCGTGTTGGCCATCTCATGCACGGGTGTTTGTGTGATCGACTTGCCATCAAAAAGTAAATCGCCTTCTTGGTACTCGTAGAGCCGGCTCAAGCAATTGAATAAGGTCGTTTTACCCGCACCGTTGGGACCGATCAATCCGCAAACTTTATCTCTTGGTAAGTTAAAACTGACGTTGTCCAATGCAGTGATTCCACCGAATCGCACAGTAATCCCCTTGACTTGCAGCAGGGCGTTTTTTTCATCGACAACCAAATCAGCGTCTCCTTTACGAGTTTGCAAACCACTGTAGTGGCATGTTCAAGATGTCACCCTAGGTTAAACACCAATACCGGGTCATCTATGCGTCACTTGATTTGTATGTGCCAAGTAAATTAGAGGTAGCCCGCGCGATGGTTGCGTTTTGATCAACCACTGCTTGAACAGTTCTGGTGCTGATCTGGTAATTTTTATTGATTGAGGGAGCGAAGATGTCACAACACGACCCCCATGCGTTCATGCCCTATCCGGTGGAGCCACCTGCGGCATCAAGCGCCGGTGCTTTGGTTGGATCACGCTTCGGTGTGAAAGATCTCTTCCACGTGAGCGGCTACCCCACCAGCATGGGACAGCCGGTGCTCGCGGCCTTATTGGGTACCCAAACGAAAACAGCACCGGTCGTGCAAGCGTTGCTAGATGCCGGTGCCGTGATGGCAGGCAAGACAGTTTGCGACGAGTTCGCGTTCTCCATGACGGGGGACAACGCTCACTATGGCGCACCACGCAATGGTGCGGCACC
>Ga0102910_1000172_pt1 | contig 21713 bp, 10 predicted proteins | sample Colrivmeta1558A3_FD_78501 | JGI IMG/M metagenome (GOLD analysis project Ga0102910, IMG submission 78501) | Estuarine microbial communities from the Columbia River estuary - metaG 1558A-3 | ecosystem: Environmental > Aquatic > Marine > Intertidal zone > Estuary | place: USA: Columbia River... | reverse complement strand
TAGTAGTATTAATATATAGTATAGTAGTATTAATATATAGTATAGTAGTATTAATATATAGTATAGTAGTATTAATATATAGTATAGTAGTATTAATATATAGTATAGTAGTATTAACCTTAAAGTAATAAGGTTACTATATGATTATAGTAACGTTGTTACGTATTACTATATTGTATATAGTAATAGCAGCTATGCTGCTAAAGTATAATAATAGTAAATTATTATCAATAATAACAGTAGTTATTATATAAACAAGTAATAGCTCCGCTATTATAGTATTAATAAAATATTAATACGTTAGTGTTATGATTAACACTGGCGTGTTATAATAGCAGCTTTGCTGCTATTACTAATACCAATAATCTATGATAAGTATGGAGTTTATGTACTAGTAATCAGGAGGAGGTGGCTGAGTGGTCGAAAGCGGCAGACTGTAAATCTGTTAGGAAACTCGCATTGGTTCGAACCCAATTCTTCTCAATTAATGATAATGAAAATAAACTACAAAACTTTTTACAAAGATCTGTATTTTAACAAGTCTCAAGACTTTAAAAATTTTTATCAAGATGAAAAAAGAGAAACTAAAATCAACCACTCTTTGAATAAATTTGATAAAAGCATCCCCTTCCTGAATAGAGCCTTATTTTACTCGAAACAATTACAAAGTTATACTTTCTTGGATAGAGGTTACAACTTTAACCGCCGTAAATTCTTTAATCCCACGAAGGTGTTAGCTTTAAATTTCTCCAGAAATAAATTCTTCCCCACGTTACGTACTCTTTTAGGAGAGTCGTACTTTTTCCTCTCATTAGGTATATTATCTAAGTTCCTTCTAAAGAACAAGGCCTTTACAAAAAGTAAAACGGTGTTTATCTTATTAGCAAGCTTCTTAAGAAAGGTACTACTCTTCTCCTCTTTAAAAAATATGTACCTTTTTGTCAACAAGACCCCCCTGTATTTTAAAGAAATTATGTCTACGATAAATGATCCCGTAGTAAGTATTTATAAAAATCCCTTCTCAAACAACTTAGTAAATGAGAAAGAAGTACCGAACCCCTTCACATTCCCTATAATAATTTTTACGAATAACAAACCCTATGGTTTTTTTAAAACAAAACAGAAGGGGCGCCTTAAACGTAAGATATCTAGACGTCTAGTCATGATTAATCGTGTATTAGATTAACCTACAAAAAGAGTTTTTTTAGACAATAAACGGGCTTGTTTATTGACATACAGTGGATTTTACACAAATTTTTTATTATGAGTTTGACTGTGGCTCGGAGTGAACGCGTGCGCGGTGTCTTGACACATGCGAGTCGTACGGAGATTAGCTTTAATCTCAGTGGCGCAAGGGTGAGTAATGCACTTCGTACTTTCAGAAGGTTTATGTAGTACATAAATATAAGTATAATAAAAGCTTTCATTTACTTCAGGTAAGTCAAAGAAACATAACTTAATAATCGATTATGGCCGTTCTTGTGGTAAGTAAACCACCTGTCGGTTAGACTATGATAAGTAATCTTTAACGGGTATCATATGTTTTTCATTAAACGAGATATCTAAATTATACTTTTTAAAACAAGAGTGCCTTCTGGTGTAGTTGTGTTAAGGTAGATTTTCGCCAAAAAACATTGAATTTTTGTGAGCGAGTCGACGACCTTTAGCTGGGTTGTGAGATTGTCCAGTCACATGGGAGCTGAAAAACATCCCACCGTTGGCAGCAGTGGAGAATATTGGTCAATGAACGGAAGTTTGAACCAGCACTACGCGTAAGATGAAAGATCTTTAAGATCGTGAAGGCTATGAAAGCTGTAAAGTCTGTCCGCAAGCTAAAAAAATGACATTATGCTTGTTAGAATCCCGGGCTAAAAAGGTGCCAGCAGCTGCGGTAATACCTTGACGGGGGAGCGTTACTGGCCTTTACTGAGCGTAAAGTATGGCTAGATTGTCTAAGTAATTATAAGATAAACCCAGAGATTAATTTACTCACTTGTAAGACCTTAGTACTAGAGATGGTAGGAAGTTCACGATACCTATAATATAGAGATAAAATATTATGATATTATCAGGGATCCTCGGAGGCCTCGGCGGTGTACTACTACTATCTGACATCGAACCATTTAAGTACGAGTATCGAATAGGATTGGAGACCCTAGTAGTTCGTACCTTGAATCAATGGGCATTACATGTAGGGTAAATGTTCCCTGTGTGTACGTTAACGCTTAAATGCCTCGCTTGGGGAGTAAGGCTGCAAAGGTTAAACTTAAACAGATTGGCGGGAGTTTGTTTGAACGGTGGAGCGTGTGGATTAATTCGACAATCCGCGCCAAATCTTACCAACATATTGAGTATTTTTATTGTATTGTCTAGCGGCAACTATCGTCAAAATTCTAACTGGTACTGCATGGCTGTCGTCAGCTCGTGTTGTAGAATGTTCTATTCATTTACTCAACGAACGTAACCTTCGGCGTAAATATAAAACAGCTTTTTTGTTAAAGATACGTAAACCTCGGTTGCACGCTTAATAAAAACTTGCTTAATTTACGATTTTATGACAAAGCTAATAATCAAAATCTCTCATTCTAAGACTTTTTGCGGAACCGGGAAACTGGTTTGGCCTATAGTCCGTTCTTGTGGGATAATTGGCTTTGAGGAAGTGGAGGAGAAGTCAAGTCATTATGGTCTATATATGTTGGGCTTCACATGCGCTACAAGGGTAGAAACAAAGAGACGCAACGGTTCACACTGAAGCAAAACTCTAAAAACTATCAAAGTTCGGATTGTAGACTGAAACTCGTCTACATGAAGTCGGAATCGTTAGTAATCGTGAATCATCACGTCACGGTGAATGATCTGTCAAACTTTGCACACACCGCCCATCACGCTCGAAGAGTTGTGTCGGCTGGACACTTATCTAATTGTTATGGCTGGTTTTCATACAGTCTTTTAAAACGAAGAAGTTTTTACTTAAGTGGACTCGTAATTTAATAGGCTAGTTCGTTTACCAAACTGTTAAGTAGTATTTCACTTCTTAAACGCTAATATGATTTGAGAGTTAAGGAGGATATGGTAATTTGAGCGAAGTTGAAACAAGGTAATGGTAGGGGAACCTGTTGTTGGAGTAAACATATCTTTTTAAATGTGCTTTTAAAGTACTAAATTTTAATTAAATTATTGATGCACTTATTTTTATCAGTGCACTAAGTTTTAAAATAGTAAGAACCACTGCATTAAGGGGATGCCTTGATACTAAGTGACGAACGGTTTTAGAGGCCGATATCTACTACGAGCTCTTTGCTAGTGTGGACCAGTAGACTGAATTGAAGTAAAGTAGTGAATAGAAACATCTTATTAACTACTCAAAAATATCAACTGAAATTGGGAAAGTAGCGGTGAGCGAAATCCCTAAAGCCCATATAATTAAGATAAATAATGGTTTTTGAAATACCAACCATAGTCGGTGCTAGTCCGCTAAATTTATCGCCACCAGTTTACTAATAGTAAACACAAAGGGGTATAGTTTAATGGTAGAACAATGGTCTTCAAAACCATATGCGTGGGTTCGATTCCTGCTACCCTTGTTATAGTTATATTTAACCTACTTACGAGAAAGAGAAAAGCACTTTACAGAAGCAAATATAAGCAATTACGCCGTAAACTTATTAACACCCACCCCCTTATTAGTAAAAAAATTGTTTTGCACCGTTTACAAAAAATAGACCCGAACCTTATACTCTCTTATAGGAGATCACGTCGCTTAAAAAACACTAAACGACGTAGTCTTAGAATCTTCAAATTTCGTAGTTCTGCTAGATTAAGTCAAAACCTCGCTACGAAGTCAAAGCAGTTTAATCTCACAAAAATGGTACGCCCCCTGACGAACGTTACCTTAACGCCTAGTCCGCTTAATTGGAGAGCAGTACGACCGACCAAATTAGTTGGTTCGGAGAGCCCGTTTACAGCCCTACTGACTAATAATAAAACACGCAAGAAGAGGGCTGCGAGTATCGTATCGCTCACTCTTCTAAAGCATTCCAGCAAGTACTCATCGAAAATTTTAAAAGAAAATAAAACTGTGACTAATACTCCATTGAGGCACGCGGGCACTAAGCTACGGAAAAAAAAACGAGCCCTTTTTCACAGTAAAATTTCCGGCTATAAAAATCCCCAAACTACGAGATCCTATAAACTTGAATACAACGAACAATTTTCCACCAGCTTTACCAAAAACTGCAAAAATGTCCCAAAGAATCAATCCTTTTTAGAGAGCTATCCTTTCTCTAACACCGAGGCGTTAGTACCAACACTCTCAATCCTTTTTTTACAAAAAACACTTACCACCTCGTGATTCACCTACCACAGCAACTTCTTAAGAACTAAAAAACCTTTAGTCTACACCCCTGAATTAGCCAAACTCTCAAATTCTACTTACTTACAACAAATGTACAACATATTCTTTTTGAATACGATAGGTCACACTAGTAAACTAGTCATAACAAATGGCTTAATCCGACCCGACACCGAGTCACAATATGTTACACATTCCGTAGCACCAATAAACGCAACCCTTAGTTGAACCAAAGTACAGATAGTACAAAACTGGTCTCTAGAGTCTGACTTTGTCCGTAGGAAAAATCTTAAAGCGCCCAACGCTGTTTTTGTTCTTGGAAAAGCACCCACTTACCGTATGTCTAAGAACTCTGAATCACCCATTAGTACTAGTCAGCAAAACGGAAACTTCTTTAACTCGTGGTCGCGACTGCCTTACTCCAAGAGTGGTACCCTCGCACTTTTCCCGAAATCAACCATTTCACCTTTTATATCAAAATTGAATAGATCTAAACCGGGTATCAAACCTGAACAAATGTTTTCCACAATTTACACACTACTTAACAGTAACTTCACAACCCAACGTAAATTAAGCTCGAGAAAACTTACTTATGTACGACCTACTAATTTCATAGCTACACAAAACCCAGCACCATTATCTACTAAAGGCCATTCGAAATCCCTCATGGGCATGAAGCAAATTACCGTTTCGGTCCGTAAAAAAACCAAAGGCTATAGCAGAGTTCGGTCTAAATCTCTACGAAAGCAGAAGCTACTATCAATGAACCTAATTTTATCCCGAAGACGCCAACTCCGTCTAAAAAGATTATTGAAGCGTAATATCAGGCGTATGGGCAGATTTCTCCGCTGAAAAGCGAAAAAGGCCACTCTCTTTTTCACCAGATGCGCTAAGATGTCTAGGAATCGAAAAAAACATATTAAAAAACTGTACCACTCCACGATTGTATCGTCAAGAACCATAAAACATAACTCGTTTAATACAAATGTAACCCCTTCCTCACAATACTCTCTAAACGTAAAAGACTTGTTAACCAATTCAAACACCAATAGACTCTCGACGAAATCCTTAGCACTTCTTTCAATTGGGCCAAATACAATATCCCACACCCAAACGTCCCTTTTTTTAATAAGTAACCCCCTTTTACTGAAATCTTTTGTTTTCCCCCTAAAAGGTACTAAAAATTATCAAGACGTTTTACATTTGGCCAAACAACTACTACCAAACGTACATGCAGACCAACTCCAAAATACTAATTTAACACCTCACCAAGCTTTTAACAAGGTCTTTACCAAAAAAGTACTTAACTCCTTTGCCAATCGACTTTTTAGGGATGATATAATACCTCTCTACCAAAACACGTTGATCCGATTCATTGAGTTCTGTACAGGAAAAAAAGCCATGTTCCAATTTTATCCGTTTGTAAACCAACATATAGATAAAGCTTATATGGTACGTTATAAGCGTTGATTACCTCGTATGGGTTTCTACGAGCGTCGACTCGGTCACCGTTTTTTTTTAGAGGAATCCTTGCATATCATACATATTAGTTTCGTGCTACGCGACCCCAAAATTATAGCAAGCTGGTTACGGGCAATGATACTTCGTATTAGTTTCTGAAAAACAAGATCCATCTTCAGGTTCCTTAAGTATCTGTTTCATAATTATTTTATACACGTGTTTGATGACATAAAGATAAAAGGGTTAAAAATACGATTGAAGGGTAAAATTAGTGCAGCGGGAAACTCCCGTAAACGTACAATTTTATACAGGATAGGTAACACGTCCCACTCAGAAGTAAACTTACGTGTCGTCAAAGACTTCTCACTTATAAATACGTTCACTGGTGTGATGGGTTTCCAAGTCTACCTATTTTACTAATACTATATTTTATTAATACTATATTTTATGAGATCACTAAACAATTTTTTAGAAGCAAATTGAATGTTAACCTATAAATCTACTGACCAAATGTGGCTATCTGACGCACTAAACTGAGAGAAAACTTCCAGCCTAGTAGCATCTGATTGATCCCTAGCCTCATTCTTATTCCAATCCTCGTTTATTAACCAGCACTTATTAATCGACCAAATATCCAAAACCTCTTACTTGGATAGTATCTTAATCCAAGCAAACACAAAAAACAACAATATTAATACCCTTTATAGCTCGTTTATGAACGATATCATCGTTCAGACAAATACCTGCTTTTTACCCTTATCACCTTTATTACAGTCTGAGTACCAAGAAGTTCTCAGTACTACATTACTTGTTGCCCCTGAATTATCACTTGTTCTTGACGATTATCTATCTACTTATTGATTATCAAGTACTTTTAACAATTTACCTGCAGCGGTTTTTGACTCTTACACTAACAACTTAAACTACTACCCTAGTGAAGGTCTCATCAGTTTTATGTTATTCGGTCTTTATGTCTGATTCCTAGTATATTTTTTTACAACTAATTTATCGTTGAAATGAACTCAGCCAGTAAGCGCACACTTTGTGAGATTTTACTATTACTTTTTCTCTATGTCTCGTGAAATTCGTGTACAACTCGAAGCCGTCATGCAAACAGTTCTTTTTATCTTACTATACTGAACGATGGCCATTATGGCATTTGATGACGATCAAGAGGAAGTGATTGAATTTATGGACACAAGCTTCTTTAACTTTTTCTCGTTAATTATCTTCTACCTCTGTTTCAAACACTCCATCCACTATTTTGCCTTTCTAGAAGCCTCTGTCGTCGAGGGTAGAACTGTAGGGTTTGTAGCTAAACAATTTTTCCGTGACTTTTTAAACACTTTCTCACTGATGCTAAGATTCTATACCTTGTTATTTAGGATGAATGTGTACGATAACCTCGACGATTTTTTTGACTCTTACTATATTTTCGTAGGGGATTTTGATGACGATGAGTACTTAAACGAACTATTCTTATCCATCCACGGTACCATACTCTTTACGTTAGACAATCACGACGACCGATCTTTTTTACTAGAGGACGAGAATGACTTCTCCAACGATTTCTTTTACACATACTTCGTTTTATGAGGTAAGTTATACTTATTTGTCTTCTTTATTGCAGAACTTGCTGCTCGTCTAGGACTAGCATTTTATATCTTCTATCTTATTATTTTCGAGGTACATGCTGTAAATTGTTCTTACAGAGAAGATACTTTTATGAACGTCAAAAAGTCTTAATTAATTATATATTATGGGATCAAAAAATAGAATCACGCTTTTAAAACGTTCACGGGCCAAAAACAGTCTACGCACTAAAACAAAACGAGGTAAATCGGTAACCATGACCACTACTTGAGGACAAACTAAGCCCAATTACTGCGACAAAGGTAGTGTAGCAAGTGTTGTTACAATTGTACTACCTATCTTGTTCTATTTATTAGCGGTAAACCTTGGTGCTGGCTCCGTGGACGATCCAAACAGTGAACTAATGGTAAAACTTTTAGTAAGCTGTGATACGACTAAAAACCAGCACTCCTCTTTTATGTGAGAACAAATTCTTAGAAACTAAGTATTAACACCTTAGTATCTTAAGTGTAGTTAATTTATTTTATGACATTAGGTGACTTTAACTTTATTTTTTTTATTTTTTTCATCATGTTCGCAAGCATTGCCCTAAACGTAAACACAGCACTGCACCTACTTCTCACTGCTGAAATACTCTGAATTACGTTATATATTATTACTCTATTCATGGGTCTCGCATACGACAACCTAAACCTACTGTCGTTAACATTTTTCTTTTTAATACTTTCAGCTGTAGAGTTCGGATTAGGCCTAATAATAATGCTTGTTCAGAACATTATAATGCGTTCTATAAACCTAAACGACTCGAACGTAAATCCTATTAAGTTCGCATCACGATTAAACAATAAAGTTAATGCAAATACTCACAAACTTTTTTAACACTGTATTTTATGAATTTTTTAAACTCCTTAGCTTACGTAATCAATAATTTATTACTTGCTTTAACAACTAAACTTTTAAATAAATTACAAGCCGCAGGTTTCTCTATGAGCACATGAAACTCATTGTTAAACCCGTTCTACGCTGTTAAAAATGTATTTTCAGGTTTATCTAATAAAAACAATATGTATAATACTTATAAAAACACCAATATTTCTTTATCTTGAGTAACAACTCTTTTTAGATGAATAAAGGTCCGTATTAGTTATGCACTAAATAGTTGGATTTATACAACTAATCATAAAAGAATCGCAGTAAACTACTTCAATTTCGTACTTGTCGCCGGTACAGCAGGGATGAGTTTAGCTACTATTATCCGTTTAGAATTTGCTTACCCCGGGGTAGGTATCCTAGCCGGTGATAGTATTCAGTACCTTAGTATTGCTACCGCTCACGGAGTAATCATGGTCTTTTTCATGATAATGCCAGCTGTTTTCGGAGCTTTCGGTAACTTCCTACTCCCTACACAATTAGGAGTACATGATGTTGCTTTCCCTCGTCTTAACAGTGCCGCTTTCTGATTTCTACCTGGTGGATTAATTATGCTTTGTCAACTTGTATGTGTTGACCGTCGTTACCAAAGAATGAACTGTTTTAATATCAGGGAATTACAAGGTATCCTAAAACGTAAGTTTTTTACAGACCTAGTAAACTCAAACGACCACCGCGATTTATTCGATAAATCTATAATCGGTCTACGTTTTAAAAATAATAACCAACTAAATATTAATCACGACATGTCTCTATTTTATAATTTTGGTACGACTACCTCAAGCAAAGCTAAATTAAATCTATTTGACAATAATTACGCCTTAGGTAGTAATACATCTAGCAGCTTTATCGCTTATATTTCAAACACTTTCGTCACTTACATTAACTTTTTCATCTCCCCCAGTGTTTCAACTAATTTAAACAACAGTTCTGTCTCATGAACCTCATATGCTATGTCAAATTTAGTAAACCTTCTTAGTACCGCAACAAGCTCCCTATTAAACATACACTTAGCTTCTGCATTGTCTCTAACTAATATCTCTAAATGTCTTAAAGACTTTTTATCAATGAATTTTACTATAAACTCCACACTCACATCCAGCACGTCCGTAACATCCAACGAAAATAATGTTAACAAAGGCGTAGTATTTTCGTCTGAAAACATGACTAACTCGAGCGTAGAAAGTACTTTCACTTCTTCAATGTCTGAGCTATCTACCGGTCTACGATTCACTCGATTTAATAATCCTTTAATTAGTTATGATTATAAGTGTGGTAATTACTTAGGTATTTGAGACCAATTATATCCTTCGTTAATGACCTCATTCATTGAAGTCGCTAGAGGTATTAGAAAAGCTCCCTGGTTCTATTCTGACCAATTCACCGACCTACTTAAGAATAATTACAAAAATTTTAATTTAAAATTTACTACTAAATCTCAACTAAAACTAGCAGAAGTCGAGAACTGGTATTCCTCTCACGTAGCACCTACCGACAATTACTTTAATACCTTCTTTTTACTAAAACAAAACAACGGTTTTATTAATCTAAGGTGAGTATCTATTAACGCCATGGATCAAAAATTTTATAAAATGTTTGACTCGAGTTCGACACAGCAACGTATACTCGCAAATTGACGACAATTAAAATTTACCAGAGAGGCTTGAAGATGTAAACTGTTAGCTGCAAGACACCAAAACTCACTATACAGAAGATTCACTAGTGAAGATGGTCTTGTCTACTCTATCGAGAGAAATGCAAAAGACTTATTACCTGGTTGAGCAATGGTTACCCCTTTCTCGGCAAGAACACGTTTCACCGCTATCGGTAAAGTTGACGTAGGATTAATGGGAGTATTTCTAGCTATCAATGCGTCCATTGTAAGTTCAGCAAATTTTCTCGTAACTTACAGGTACTTATCGACCCTAAATAATCGTAAAATGCGAGACGCAAGATCATTTTTCGCCGAAGGTCTAATTACTGCATCATGAATGATGATAGCTGCAAACCCTATGCTAGCCATCGGTATCTTAATGCTTCTATGTGATCGTCATTGACAAACCTCATTCTTTGATTATTCAGGAGGGGGAGATACGGTATTATTCCAACATATGTTCTGATTCTTCGGTCACCCCGAAGTTTACATTATTATGCTACCTGTTTTTGGTTTCACGAACACAATGATGTCGTTTTACTTACGTAAAAGAGTCTCGGCCCGTGCAAGTTTATTATACTCGATGTATACTATCGCATTCTTAGGTTTTTTTGTCTGGGGACATCATATGTATATGGTTGGTTTATCCCATACCACAAGAATGTTATTCAGTACTCTAACAGTCATGATTTCGGTACCCGCAGCAACTAAACTGATGCATTGATGTGTAACCATAGTTAACAGTGCTTTCGTAATGGAACTACCTTTCCTATTCACATTCACATTTGTATTCTTTTTCGTATCTGGTGGAGTATCAGGTATGGCCGTTGCTCATACAGGAATGGATGTACTTTTCCATGATACTTTCTACGTAATCGGACATTTCCACGTAATGTTTGCCGGTGCTGCCATGCTCGGTATTTTCGGAGCATTCTACTTCTATTTTCCAGCTATATACGGTGTCAAATACAGCCGTATCTACGCATATATTCATTACGTATATTACCTCTTTGGACAACTACTAACTGTTATTCCAATGTTCTGGTTAGGTTACTGTGGTATGCCTCGTCGAGTCTTAGACTACCCCTCCTCACTAGGTGGGTGACATAGTATCGCCTCAGCTGGACACTTATTAAGTGTTGCTGCCCTATTATCCTTTTTCATTATGATGTACGATAGTATTCGTCAAGCTAAACCCGCAATACGAAACAATTTCGGTGTAGGTCGATTCAATACAAGACTCAACTTTTACTTTTACGAAATCAATCGATTATCTTTTATACAACGTAAAAGTTTTCATAATCATAGATACAATAGAGCTACAACCACTTCCCCACGTGAGTTAAATCACCTAAACTTAGACGCTCTAGACTCTACTCTATTTTCTTACCAATTTACTAAATAATGGTTAAGATTTATGTATAATTGTCAACCAAAGCTATTAAAACCTGAAACGAGTACTTAGCTAATTATACGGACAAAAATTTCCTACCAGAAGCAGCGTCTTATTACGACGACGCTTCCAATTTTTTCTCCACTCCAGGTATCATAGACTTCTATGGCTCAAACGGAAACCTGATGATTTCAAATGTTCAGAAATTCATGAATACGAATACTGATGCTTCTGTGTCAAACGTATTTAATTTTTCGAACTCGTCCCAAGCTTACGATTTGTTTAACGTTAGTTTATTTAATAACAATACGTTTTTTTCTGTAAGCGACATCGAGAGTAATTTTCTATTCTCGACGTCCAAACTACTCGCTCAAGACATTGAAGCTCTATCAGTCGCAAAATCCGACGTCGATTTAATGTTCAAAGTCTTTCCCGAATATGCCAACATCATTGAACGGTTCGAATTTCATAATATCGAAGATGATGGTTCTTTAACTGAAGCTTTATCAACCCCCGACGTTAAACTCTATTACCCCGAACCTTTTATTGCTTCACCCTCTTTCGTACACGAAGATCTATGATTCATCCATGTTTTACACTATCAACATTGGTTATGGTTCATGTTTATTTCGCTTATCATGTTCTATTTTATCACTTTTATTAATGTAGTTAGGTGATGTAATATGCGTACTAAGCCAAAACGTGAAACTAGAGGAGTAAGTAGGTCTAAGTGTGCTGATCTAATCACTGCTACGGTACCCGTTACCTGGGCTGCTTCGATTATCATCAGTGAGTCAGTTGATGCAGCTGATTACTACGATGGTTTTGGTTCTGGTGAGATCGTAATCGGTATCCGTGCCTATCAATGAGGTTGGGAGTATTTCTACCCAAAGGGGATTGACCTCAATTACAACGTCAAACCCTCTTACTCATCCATGGTAGGTAACTCACTTAAATACAACAACACAGGATCCAAAACCTTACAGACCAACACGCTTTGAAAATACTACCAAAACAAAAACAATTCTAAATTAACCTCAACCCCCGCACACCTTTTATTGTCACCAAGCGATAACTCTAAAGTCGTAAATTTTATGAACTTTAACGACATCGGGAGTTCTACAGTGAAAGATTCAACTGCGTTCAAAAAAATACAATATTTTTCAAAAACTAACCCTCAATCACTTTTCACAAACGTATCCGATTTTAACTTAAAGTATCAAAAAATTGCAAACCTATATTTAAACGACACCCTACCTAATAATTCCCCCTCTTATGGTACTTTTAGACAACATAATTATTCGTCAATGATGTCAACGACCAATTCATTCAACTCACTTTTAGATAATAAGAGTCTAAATAAGTTCATGGAGTACAATCTAGACACACCTAATACGGTAAACTCTAGTTCAATGAACTACAACCTTAACACCGCTGCACGGGAAAATGTTTTAAACACAGACTCAAATACTTTAAGGTTACTTAGTTTAACAGACAAAAGCTCAGCATCTACAAACTATTCACTTCAAAAATTGGTTAATTACCCAACAACGACCTCCCTACTTAGCGCTGAAACAGACTCAAAACAACTTAACAATTCATTCAAATATTTATTGAATAGTCGATGAACCAAAAAAAACTTCATAGGCAATAATGTTAATGAATCTGACTCGGTACAAACGTTTAGCTCTAAATTCTTCAATGAGGACTTATCGTATCGTTTTAAAGATTTAAAATCTTCAAATCAACAGTTACTAACAAGTGATAGAAATACTCGATTAATTAATGGATTAACGCCAAGCAAAACACTACTTAATTTTAATGACAAGGGTAGTAACCTAAATTCCTTAATTCATAATAACGTATCAGAGTCTCTAGGTGGTAGTTCGACACCCCTCTTCAATGCCGCCAACCTGGGCTGATCTGATACAAACAGTCTCTATAAACTCGTCAGTAACAGTACTGCGTTTACAGCTTCACACGCACCTCTACTCAATAAAAACAGCTCAACTTACCCTCTTGGGTACGATAAGTACTTAAAAGGTGAGGACGACCTAACCCCTGCAATTCTACGAAGCAAGGAGGAGTCTGCACCTAACTTCGTATTTAACTCGTATTGATTGTCATACTGAGCCCACTCGAACCCAACTAACAGGTATACAAACGTGGTTGAGATTGCCGACATGTTTGATAACATGTACATGCCTACCTTCACCGAATATGCTGAATACGATTTCCGTAATTGACAAGCCCTGGAGTTACTTGAAGACGCATTCTGAGAGTCAACGTACTCCTCCTTTGCACATGACGACTATCTCAACATTTTACAAGGTTTAAAAGACTACACATTTTTTAAAAAACAAGAAGAATTATTCAATGCTTCTGTACGTCACAAAACTTTTAGAGCCTCAACCTTAGCTAAGCCTCTCGTCCGTGACTTAGCAGCCAATTCAAGTCTAAACTCCCTCCCTATTTTCACTGAGGATTCTTTGCCAAATTCTATGCTCCTAAATTTAAAAAATTTCTACCCTTTTTCAAGTGAAACTTCAGTGGATTCCATAGAAGACTCTTACGAGAACCTAAAGTACGTTAACTACGTACACTATTTAACATATAAAAATCTACTAAACACCAACTCGGTAAAAATACAACCACTATCTTATACCCAAATCATAGACAACTTTAGACCTGACTATGAGGAGGCTTCTTGATTTAAAGACAACGCCTTATCGGAAAATGCAGTAGACTACACCAGTACTTTAGACGTAAATTCGACGAATGATCTACGTCTATCAAATCCGATGAAATTGAGAAGTACTGCACGTAACTCCGTTATCACCTATAATGCAATACAAAAAGTTTTCAAATCTCGATTTGACGAAGGCCGCTCTAACGCTAGACTACAAGATTTCTCAAACTCTTTTGTTTCTCACCCCTTTATTACGGAATCAAAATCTCCATACGAAGGAATGCTCGGTAAAAATAAGGACAGCTTCTTTACTGTTAATAGTTATAAACAGTATTTTACGAATAATTTCAATGATAATTATGCTATTTGGAATTCGATGAACATTTACTTCGCTGATTTACCCTTCCTACTTTCGATGAAAAGTGATCCCTCACGTTATTTATGGTTCGACTGACAGTCCCGTTGATCTTCTATTGAGATCCAACCGTCATCAGTAGCACGTTACTCATTATTAGGAGTACCCTATACAAATAAGTCCTTTGAATATACTACACCAGTAGGTGACGAAATTAATGACAGTGAAAATTACTTAATAAGACTTGCTCGAGCACGGAAAAATTATATGTCTAATTGAGCTTACTCCCCTTATTTTTATTCACGTATATCTAATTGGTACAAGACATCAACGACTTCTTCAAGTTTGTTTGGTGAAAGTACTTTACAGACAACTAAAGTCGCACTAAAACACTCTTCTACGTACTGAACTTCTACCGGTCACGTAGATTACGTCGCAACCGAAGCCACCCCCTCCTATTCAGGAGTCAATACTGCTGGACGATCATCTTGACGACCTGCTGGATCAATTCAGTCATACTACTATAATTCCAGTATCATGGTTGACATACTCACTAAGCGTGAATACTTATACAGACAATACTTTTTAAATAAAAGTAATGTTGCTAGCCTACCTAAGTACTTAACAGCCTCACCTAATAACCCATTACTTGAAGAAGTAAAGAACACGTTCCCTTTAATCGATCCAGTATCTTTCAGCTCAGAACTTTCACGAGAGTTATTTTACCAAAACACCAACTTCCTAAAATTCATGGTACTGAAAGACTCACTTGTGTCAGTCAATAATTTACTAGCGAATTCATCTCTAAACCTTTCAGGCCTATCCAATTACCTATTCTTTTACCTCTTTGGTACTGAGAACGGATCCTCCCGTTTAGGTAAAAACATGGACTTATATAAAAATCAGTTCCGACCGATGAAGAAAGGTGTAACAAATATGATCCGTCTACATGCAACTGGGGCTATTGCAATGCCTATTGAAATAAGACTACACATATTAGCCTCGTCGAAAGACGTTATACACTCTTGGGCTATTCCATCAGCCGGTATTAAAATTGATTGTGTACCCGGGTACTCATCCCACCGTATTACAATTTTCTTAGTATCAGGGATATTCTGAGGTCAATGTATGGAGATATGTGGGAGATTCCATCACTGGATGCCTATAATTGTTTATTTTATGAAACGTGACCTCTTCTTTTTATGATGTACACATTTCATGCACTATTCTAGCATTGAAAACACATTTAATATGACAGATAGACAACTAGTCGACCACGTAAGATTGGTTTCATATGATAAATCAACCTGAGTTCATGAAATTAATAATATTTTATAAGTTAAATTACTTTTAACAAAATTGCGATACTTCGACCGCCTACTTAATTTTTTTACATCAAGCTATTTAAACAATACACGATTTCATCATAGTACGTTAGGTTACTTAAAAATATTTTTCGAACGAAATAATAAACTAAAATCAACTTTTAGTTCGTTAGGTAACGTTTTTCGAAACTCAAAATGATCCGACCTTAAAGTACAAAATATTAAAACGTCTTTCATTAAGTCATGATCGACATATTTTCTAACGATTATGTTAATCACATTATTTTTACTTCCTTTTTTTGGTAACTACTACGGAGGCACCATCACTTATTACGTACCTTTATTAGGTGAAGTCTATGAACTTATTAGTTTCGCATGGACTCACTGCGAGGATTTACTCAAAGCTCTTCTCATTTCAATCTTCTCAACCTGATCCTATTTAAAATCACTTTTAGCAAATAGTATCGCACAAAAACAAAAACATGTTTACAACTCTATAACATTATCCAATAGTAAATTCGAACCTAAATTACATAACCATAATAATATATTACTTTCAGGAAACGCCGCGAAAAATCACGCCCCTATAGAGATGATGTATTGTTTGGCTCATGCTACAAAACAATTAGGTAACCTAAAACAAGCACCCAGTACGCTAACTGACTTCTCTAAAATACATTTTGATAGTTGAAATATTGATGATTGTTTGGATTCCGATTTCTGCCCTACCGTTAACTATAGTAAATTTTTAGAAGTATCGGCTCTCGAGTACTCATACACTGCTACCCCCAAACAAACTTTTACTATACATCAACTAGACATCGAATCCTCAAATCTAAACAAAATTAGCTCGTATAACGTAGCTCTTTCACTTACAGGTTTAAATACCCAAGAAGCTTTAAAAGCCTCTAAAGAGGACCGTTGACTTTTACGAAATTCGTTATTATCGGAAAACTTGATTATAAATTCAAACGCGTTTACTCAATCAAAAAAACTATTAGGTGTAAATTTCCTCAGCTCAGATATTGCGTCAAAAAATGTTTGAACCTCTACTAAGCTCAACGGCGCAGGCAGCGAGAGTACATCTAATTTTTTATCTAATCTACAGGAACTTTTTATAAACCAACCGGTAACTAGTGACAAACTCACTTATGCTCCTCATCTTAGTAACAATATGACAAACTTCGATCTGTTTGAAAACAGTCGTATGTGGTTAACTAAAAAATATTTTTTCACTAATCAATTAAAAAACAACACGGTCTCGTTATCTGCGTTACAGGGTAGTACTTACACATCCCCTAATAGTAATGAACATTTGTTTAATATTTTAGTAAATACGCAATCTCAGAACCTGAACGCACAACTCTATAACTTGGTTTTAACATTAGACCCTGCAAGTGGTAGTGTACAGACCTCAGACGCACCTACGGTTTTCGACATACACGTAGGCTCAGGTGACTTAGATCTATTAAAACTAAATAATCTATCCTTTATAAACAAACTAACATACTCAACGTCTAATAATAACCTAAACTATTTCACTGTACTCCCCTATACACCCGTAACTAGCCTAAATACTCTAGGGTTTAATAAGAAGTAATGTATTAATGTCAACAAACAACGTAAACTTTTTTAAAAATCAATTCAGGCACTTAAACTTTTATTCGTTACCCACGTCGATTCTTTTTGTTTTAAGAAAACGTCTAAACTTTATAACTAGTGTAATTACATTTATCGCGTTCGCACTCTTCTCAGTACTGTAATATGTATTAATGTTATTTAATGATACTCTCTTGTTAGAAATACTTATTTTAATCTCTATAATATTTTACTTATCTAGCACTAACCTAACGATGTTATTGTACACTGGTGGTATTTACCTTATATTAATTGGTATATTATCTTTAATAAATGATGCGGATATTTATATCGGTTTCTTATGAGTTATCGACCTTGGTGTAGGGTTGGTATTTTTCATTTTCATATTACACTTTACATCATTCCTTTTTCAAAAATCGCAATTTAATTTAACGTCCCGCCACTTTGTTTTTACGTATTTGATATTTATATTCTCCCTGATCTTCTTATACTTTTACGCAACACCTGCAGATAACTCATACTACAATGATCTTAATAAGACATGGTTTTTTAAACTTTCTTATATTGACTATTACAGCATAATGTTTTCCAACGAAGTCACCGAATTAAACACTCTCAGAGATACGTATTTTTTACTAAACAGTTTTGAGTTTTTCGTCGTAAACTTCTCGCTATTTTTCGGTTTGATAGCATCTATATTAATGTGTTTTATGATACAACGTATTTTTTCCTTTTTAAACTATTCCCAAATAATTAACATGAACATTTTAAGCAAAGCAGACACTGGTTTTTTTATTCGTAATCAAAATTTTACGACCCAACAGAACACTTCCGGTACTGTCCGAGTGTGGGCCAAATCCAAAACAAAAAACAACAAGTAGCATATTAGTTTGTACTTCAAAAAATCTAAGTATTAATGTTATTTAAGGAATTCAATTTACGAACTTTATATCTAAGGCTTAGCAAATATCTCAATTCAGTTTATGAAAAAAACTATGGGACATTGTGGTATGTTAAGTACCAAATAGTCCACTCACTTGACTTATGTGTAATAATAGCTTTTATATTTTTTGTAGGTATACAATTAGTTGTACTACCTATATACTCCGCTTTATTTTTTTATATGCTTATAAATAATAGCTATAGAGTATACAACTATGCTTACAGCCCCCGACAAGTAGAAGTCGTCTGTGTAGACCATTTTAAGCATTTCCGTAGTGCATCGCTAGAGTTTATTTACAATATAACTTTTAGACGTGCGTACGTAAACTCATTTACCCTAGTCTATAAAACTTTAAAATTTTATAACAATTACGGCTCCGGTAGTAGTAACCCCTCTAAAAAAACTATTATTGTTATCAAAATCAAAATAATACTACATTTTATAGTGCTTATCATATGAAATATGATTCTAGGTGTACCCTGGTTCATTGTTTGCAGGTCGTTTCAGTACTCTAAAGCTTTTAGATCTTGGCGGTGATCAACATGACAACGTTATACTTTACGAGGTAAAGTTATTAATAACTATCAGGTACGAGAGTTGGACCCAGGACTCTTTTATAGAATTTACAGGACAAATAATTCGATTTGAAATTTCAACCCAAACTATTCTAGTAAGAATAGTAACTTACTTACCGAGAAACTTATAAAAGACGGGCGTCTTTGATGTTTATACAAGATATGACTTGATGAAATGACCGTGATGCACGTAAAACTACCTGGTATGTGTACGTCCCACCTTAGTGGTTATGTTGATGGGTTATGGTATAATAACCTACCTTGCTGTTGTAGTACTAATTTAACTAGCAACCCCAATTATAATTCTAATATCAGATATTTTGGTACATTAGCTAAAAAGAACCCACAAAACCAAACAAACCTTGAGTTATGATACCGACACCTTATGAGTATCGACCCTAAGCAAAGCTCCTCAGGGTTCCAAGTAACTGTAAAAAAATTGTACCTCTCTCAATGGGCTTTTACGTTCAGTACAGTTTTTAATTCGGGTGGTATAAGTAATTTAAACCTGCAACCACTGTTTAGTCACCTAACTGCAGAAGGCTTTGAGTTTAATTCTGAAATGTCTACTATTCTTTTAGAGGCTGGTAATTATACAAATGATCTCCAGCAGTTTATAGTTAAACATCAGCTTACTGAACTAGATCTTGCAGTTGCAAAAAATTCAACCCTTTCTATATTATGCTCGCAGATATCTGACGAAGTGGATTGGTTTGAATTTAGTTCAAAACCTAACAAATCTTTAGCTATACAAGATGTTATCGGCGACTCTTTTTTATAAATAAGTATTAATGTTATTCAAAAATTCTCGATTTAAAAAATTAATTTACTCTGACCTACATTTTCAATTAATCTCTTGGTTTAAAACCCCTGCTTTTTTAGCTGAAGGTCGTACAAAAGAACAAACGATTGACATACAATACGCATCATTATACTGGGCGTATATCGTTGCAAAAGACGGCAACTTTTTTAATATTTACGTATATCTTTTCTTTTTTATTTTTCTAATTATATATACCATAACCTTACCAATTTACCTTATAATCCTGTTTACTAAGGTAATAGAAAATATCTTTAATATTTGGGTCTATAAACATTCCCAGGAGCCATATATTCAATTAAACCTAAAAACTAAGCACATTGAATCTCATTGGTTAGAGTTTATCTATTATTCAACTTACCATAGGGCAGAAGTAACAGCTTTTAACATAGTATATACTACTTTAAGGTTATGTGTCGGTAAAGTGGATAAAACAAACAAACTTAACTTACTACCACTTGCCTTAAAAGTTTTTTTAACGTTCGCTCTCCGTCTCCTATGATCAGTAGTTTTTCATACACCGCTTAGAGCTGTAACCCGTTCTTATAAGTACGCGTCTGTATTTTGAAAAGTAAAAAACTTTAAACAATTAAACACGTGGGTAATACACACGCAAATCATCAATAATTATATAATGAGTGAGATGGGGCCGACTCTCCGCTTTCGAATATATCGACTCGGTGATAACCCATGGAACTTTAATCCACACGCATTAAAAAGCTCAAATATCTCAACAACTATATTTCATAGGACGGAGATCTACCACCCATACATTCTTGGTCAGATGAAGTTTCAGTATGGTACATATCCCGGAGGTTCACCGATCAAACATGCCGGTATATCAATGTCTATAGGTGAATCTGATGGCCGATTGGTGTGTTCAAAGATGAACGTGACTAGTGGTAATAAAATAGATACACCCGCGTACTCTTTTGCGCACTTTCATAATTCTAAGTCCCGTACCCTTGAACAAAGTTTAATAATCGCGCGCGTAGAGTTTAATGATCAGTTTATTGATAGTAAATCACCTCTTAGTGCAGACGATATTCGAGTAAGGTTAGAAGATAAAAAATATTTTTCATCGTTAAAATTAGCACATATACTATTGCAGGGTCGACTACCTATAGACAAAATTTTGCAACCAGGTCACGACTGGTATAGCTACCAAGAAAAGCTACCTTATTATGACAAAACAAGTATTCTTAACCCGACACGCCCCTTATATTTACCAGGCCCGCTAGAATTGGTAACCGAGGTACGATTAAAACCTAGACTACTCGATGCGCTCGGTAACGTGAACCATATTTTTAATGATACATCGGGTATTATTGAAGAAATGGAGAAGGTCGATGTTGATGAGTTTATTAACCTATGTGTCCAAAAGTATAGCCCTGACAGCTTAAGTATTGTAAGTAATATTCGATCTTCAGAAGCCTATAGTAATTATATAATTGAGCCTTATAACATTACTAATAACATTTAAAACTGTAGACGATTAGTAGGTATATGTTTGAATACTATGTTTGTATTATGAAGCTTAATTTTAATATTATTCCAAAGATCGTGAAGATATTCACCCCTACGCTCTAATAAACCACACACTATTGAAGATGTCGAAAGTAGTTTATCGAAAACATTAATGGTTGAGGGTAGACTACATTTTAACTTTAATCCTAGACAACTTACTAATTAACGGTCAAGTTGGCTGTGGTGTTCCGATATATATATCGAATATAACTAGATTATAATAATATGCACTACACGCCGTATTTTTAAAACTTGACGAAGCGCTAATAATCAAGTAAGTCCAACTAAATATATTTTATGAATTTCGTCAAAAGATATTCCCCACCTAGGAACCGCAACCATGTTCTAACCAGTAAATACGCCTTAATAAAAAATACAACTAAGACAGAGTGTAACGAGAGTATAGCCCAGGTAAGACAGAGTGTAACGAGAGTATAGCCCAGGTAAGACAGAGTGTAACGAGAGTATAGCCCAGGTAAGACAGAGTGTAACGAGAGT
>Ga0102910_1000100_pt1 | contig 30661 bp, 29 predicted proteins | sample Colrivmeta1558A3_FD_78501 | JGI IMG/M metagenome (GOLD analysis project Ga0102910, IMG submission 78501) | Estuarine microbial communities from the Columbia River estuary - metaG 1558A-3 | ecosystem: Environmental > Aquatic > Marine > Intertidal zone > Estuary | place: USA: Columbia River... | reverse complement strand
CTGGGCTATACTCTCGTTACACTCTGTCTTACCTGGGCTATACTCTCGTTACACTCTGTCTTACCTGGGCTATACTCTCGTTACACTCTGTCTTACCTGGGCTATAAGACCGCACACTTTCCCAATGATGTCACTTTGGTGGATTAAAATTTCAATTGTATTTATCGTTTTTATAAATACGTAGTTCATTTGTTTCCATTATTTTTCTACATAAATGGTTATTATTAAATACTTCTCGGAACTGACTAACATAATCTCACCCACAAAAACGGGAGGCTCAACGTCAGGCTTTAAAAAAGGCTAGTAGCGGTATAATATAAAAAAGTTTTTTAATAAAAGTGACTAGTGCGAATACAATTATAAATAAGACTAGCCAAGTAGGGGATATGATATATGGCCTAGAGAAGTATTTTAGGGCTTGGTAATTAAGTCTAAACACATCCACCTGAGCCTCTCTAAATGTTAGATTATGGACGAGTGCGATAACGGACTTAAAAGATATATGTCGGGGGTTACCCATGTCACATTCTATAAAATAAATATTACCGTATGTTTTTGGACGTATCTCTTCTTGATTTGAGTATCGGTAATAAAGTAAGTCTTTTACTGCTAGTGGTCATAAAAAAATAAAGCAAAATAGGTATATTAATCGTAGGAATGAAAATAATACTACGAGTAGTACTAAAGTAACTCATATTTTTGGACTTACTGAAAAGTATTTTAATTTAAAGCGAAGATATTTAGTATATTTCTTAACCTCGCGTATGAGGGCTTCAAATCCTTTATTTTTAGTATCTAAATGATTTGTAAGGTTTAGATCAGAAGCTAGTCTATAACAAGCGATATTAAATAGTTTGTTTAATTTGGTTATAAAAAGATTAAACTGTACTTTCATATTTGTTAGTATAAGTAGTTCATATAATTACTACTTTTATTATCATTTAGCAGACGCTTTTTTTAAAAAGGATAACCATTTTATAAAGTGGGTAACTTACGGGTACTAATTAAAAAACTTAGTTTGTTTACGAAAGAGTTTGTTAATAAATTGTAATTTTGATTATTTGAATGCGTGACACCTCACGTTATGTTACATAATGTCTACGGATAGTAATTACAGCTAGTAAGAGGGTTCGAACCTCTGACCTTGTGAGTATGAATCACATGCTCTACCAATTGAGCTATACTAGCTTAGATTGGCTTTGGCCTGTGATTTTAATGTTCTATTTGAGTGGCCTTGGAGCATGTTTCATTGGAAATAAGTTAGTAAACTACTCGACTAAAAAGTGTTAGAAGTTTACGCCTGTTTAATTTACGAGATGCGGGCCCGTTTATATATTTAGATTTCAGATCATTTTTTTTCTTAATAGTTAACCCTGAGTTATTTGTAAACTTTACACGGGAGTTGGTTGGATTTTTTTCAAAACTACTGGAGCGTACTAATAGCATACGAACAATGTCACCTTTAATACTAAATTTGTATTTAAATCCTTTGTACTCAATCCTAGGAGGCTCGACTATACGAGCTGATCCTTTTACAAAGAAGCCTATTGATGTTTGAGTTCGGTGGAACCCTTTATACAGTTGAAATATTTTTATTCACCTCACGTTAGTATTATCAGTTACGAATAATCACGACTCTTTAAATAACACTAATACACTAAGCGAGCTAATAGGAATTGCACCTATGGAAGTTCGGTTATGAGCCGACTTCAAGACTACTTAAAAGCTCGTTAAAAAGATTTTATATATAATAGTAAGATATAGACATTATATTTATTTAGTCTCAAAAGTTTTTCAACTTAGTCAATTAAATAATATTTTAAAACTATAGTCTTTAGTTTGTCTTTATGAAAATTCTGCAGAAGAGCTTCTTACTTAAAATGGATTTCAGTAATTATCTCATCGCAATTTAGCTTAAGAACTTGCTAGGTATCTAACAGTTCTCCTACCAGTGATTGCTCCATCCCAGTCCTCTCGTACTAAGGCAGGGTTCTACATTTTTTCTACTTAACAGCAGATAGGGACCAAACTGTCTCACGACGTTCTGAACCCAGCTCACGTACCATTTTAACGGTAGAACAGACCGACCCTTGGAAGATGATTCTCAACCAGGATATGGTGAGCCGACATCGAGGTGCCAATCAACCCCGTCGATGGGAACTCTTAGGAGTCATTAGCCTGTTATCCCCGGCGTACCTTTTATCCGTTAATCGATAGCTTTGTCAAAAAAAACTATCGGGTCACTATGGCAGGCAAAAATATATATTTACCCTTTAGGAACCTATCGGTTACTAAATCAGACTAAGTTTGATTCATTATAATACTCGCATAGCGCATATGCTTCACAAAGTCATTGCACACCCCCGTTACTTTTTAGGAGGCCACCGCCCCAGTGAAACTAGCATCCTTGCAATTTTAGACTTTCATCGTATGGTTAGTCCTAATCTAAAGATTTTAATAGCCACAGTAATTGAATTTCTTCTCCTGTAGTGTATTAAAACACTAAAGTAATACAAGGTTCTAGTAAAGGTGCACGGGGTCTTTCCGTCCCGCTGTTCTATCTAGGCATTTTCACCTAGTATTCGGCTTCACTAGATTGTAATTGGAGACAGTGGGACAGTCGTTACACCATTCATGCAGGACGGAACTTACCCGCCGATGAATTTCGCTACCTTCGGACCGTCAGAGTTACAGCCGCCGTTTACTTCAGCTTAGACTAATAAGCAATACTTATAATCTTTTACTTAAAAGAACCGGGCAGGTGTCAGACTTTATACATCATTATTAAATTTAGCAAAGTCCTGTGTTTTTGATAAACAGTCGCCATCCCCTCTTTTTAGATGCTTTAATTTACTAAAGCCCCCCTTCTCCAGATGTTACAGGGTCAATTTGCCGAGTTCCTTCAATTACATTATTCTATCGCCTTAGTATATTCTACCCATTCACTAGTGTCAGATTTAATACGCTCTGCGGAGAAAAACACATCTTAATTAACTTAAGAGCAACTAATATTTTTCTAGCTAAATTACAACTTTACGAGAACTAAACTAATATTCAAAATAAAATTGTAAAAAGGTCAAATTAGAAGTCCGCTCTTTGAACTTACGACGTTGGTCTTTTTCTAAGAGGACGCATCAGCCATTGAGGTTATCCCTTTTAATGAAACTCTAGAATTTACGGCGGTCGTGATAACTCATCACAACTTTACGTTACTATCGCTAGCATAATTAATACTGATACCTCGAACTAATTTCGCAATTAATCTTCAACGGTTTACAGAAAACTCCACTACCAAATATTATTTCCGGAGCTTCGGCTAGTAATTTTAATGCCTATACATTATCGGAAAAGTTATGGCTTAACATATATTATCGTTATGTTATATTGACTTAGTGAGCTTTTACTCTTTCTTTAATGAATGGCTGCTTCCAAGCCTATCCCCTAAGTAATTTACCATAACTAAACCTTTTTACTTAACTACTATTAGGCGCCTTATCAACCGGTCTGGGCTGTTTCCCTCTTGACGTATCACCTTTGCGCGAATACGTCTAAATATATGTATTGTTTTAGTTACATTATTAGTTTCTCGAAATATGGTCGAATATTCTATCACCGTACTTAAAGATGACTTTACCTTAACTAAAAAATCACATACTCGTTACTAAGATAATTTTCGTGGAGAACCAGCTATCACTAATCTTGAATGGCCTTTCACCCCTAATTACAGATCATCCCAGACTAATGCAACAGTCACGGGTTCGGCCCTCAGGTATACCTTCAGCCTGTCCATAATTAGATCGATTAGTTTCGGGTCTAATAAGTATAACTTTGTTCGAATTACCTACGCCTACAAAGATTTAAGCTTGCTATACATATTAACTCGCTAGCCCATTATGCAAAAGGTACGTTATAGCTGATGCACTAACAGTATACACATTAAGTTTCAGTAGATTTTTCACTTCTCATGCTGATAAATTTTCACCCCTTCATTCACAATACTGTTCACTATCGAAACTAAGTGTTATAGCCTTAGAAGTTGACTCTCCTATATTCGATCGTATAATTACATTCTACGAACTACTCAATTATATAATTAAAACACTATTTTTCACGTATTAAGGGTTTACTTCCGAGAATACGACTATTTAAATTTTTTAAGTAAAAGCTGAAGAACATTTACATAAAAAGACAGCACTCTCTTTAAACTGAGTGTGTGTCAGAAGCCTTTTGAGGCGTCAGAGACAATTAAGAGAGGTCTTATTGAGAATGATAGGAACACGATGTACATAAATAGAAAATAAAAGTCACCGGAATCAACAAGCTCATAACCAAATTTTTCAGATATTAAGAATCCTATGAATGCGGCTAGCAAAGCAGCTGCACCTCCGGATACGATATCAAATGCAGGTGATCGGGAGTATTTAAGTTTAGTATACAACCTTTCTTTTCTTAGGAAATTAATATTTACTGTATTAAATCACGTATTTAACTGTGATGTATTGTTTTGGTAATTTGATTTATTATAACGTGAGACGAGGTACTTTAAGTTACGTTGAGTATATTGATCAGAGGAGAGGTTTATATACATATAAGAGTCACGTCCTTTGTGCTGAGAGTACTTGAGTAGGTACTTCGATGCTTTACCTACACCACTGTTTGAAGGTTTAAACATTTTAGTTAACCCCTCTTTTTCTCATGATCGAAGGAGATCAGCCTCGTGTAAATTGTCTGCGCGTACTGTAAATTTTTGTTGTGATTTTAATACCGAAGAGTCTTTATAAACATACGAATCTCGTAGATATTTTTTATGTATGTCTAAGTTATTTAAAGTTGGTTGTTTTTCGGTATTATTCGCTAAATAATCTAAAGCCCAGTAACTGGACGAATTAAGGTTTTTATTATTTTCAAAATCAAGTATGATGTGATTTGGTTTTCTCATAATTTAAGCTGAGAACAGTGGGATTCGAACCCACAACCAATAGATTAAAAGTCTACTGCTCTACCATTGAGCTATGTTCCCGTATTTTATAATAGTTGTAGTAATTTAGAGTTACGAACGTTGTTCCTACTAGGGCATAGAAGTTTAATAGGGTTCGATGAGACGTATTTTTGAAGAATGTGATATACTTTATACAATGTTACCATGTTTACGCTGTTTCATATTGGCAAATATGAAGCGTCAATTAGTATTGCTTTTCGGTAAGCCGGGAATAACGAAGGGTTTTTGAAATTTAGATGCTGATTTGTTTTTAATCTATGGTTTATTTTATAGTACAAACTGTAGCACGGGTAGACGTACTTGATATTTCTATTTTTTGACCATAAGGATTTGGTTTTGGTTATGTGGTTTTGGTGTAACATTAATACATTCTAGTTACTACGTCATCATAGTTGACGCATGGAGTTGAACTGTGTGTTAGACGTGTTTTGTTTTATCAATGATAAAAAGCGTATAAAAAATACCTGCGTGAGTAAACTATCTGACGTTGAAGGTACTGCAAAGTTTAGTGTGTTAATGTTGTAGTTTATAGGCACTAAGCCTACTGTATAGAACCCGGATCTATGTAAATAATATATCGTTTTACTATGGTATAAAACGTCAATAACAAGACCTAATCGCATACCCAGCAGATTAAGTCTATAAAACACAAAGTCACCGTAAGTTGTGATTTTATTTGACCGGAACGATAAGAACGGTCGTGTATATCGTCACATAAATTTAAACTTTTTCATAGATTGTCAATTTAATGACAGAAGTTCTTGTTTAAAGAAGGAGGTACCGAAGGTTAACGTGTCAATCTTGTAGAAGAATAAGTTGAACATTAAGTAATATACGTCTTTTCATCTGGTGAAAAATTTACTAATGTTTAGTACTGCGGTACCACCCCGCCGATAACCTAAGTAGAAATGCTTGAAGGTATAATGCGGTACAGTTAAAGTTGTTGTTGAGTTTGAGTTTACCCGAATATAAGACTTGAAGGACTTTAGTAGTTGAAGATTCTCATCCACACGTAAAGGTAATGTCGAGCTTTTAGGTGTATATGGAGCCGATGCTCGAACCAGCGTAGGGTGCTTAAAGTGTGTCTTGAATTCGCCAGACAAAAAATTAGTGTACATGGGGTTGAGCGAAAACGGAGAAACTGTTGATTTGTTAGGCTTAGTTCGTGGATTATTTAGAATCGATTGGTATTGATACATCGTTTTCACAAGTCGTACATTTGGTGTAATATGCTGCATTGAGTTCAGATACATTAGCGTTCATTGTAATCTCATAAGATTAGGTTTCGTATTATTTACTTCAACGGATCATTTGCTGAAAATAGGGTAAATAGAAGGGGTCGAACCTTCAGCCTCCAGGCCCACAACCTGTTGCTCTACCAATTGAGCTATACCTACCATGTAGTTTCTATAAAATAATATAAGCGGTAAGAACTACCAACGATATTAAGCCTGAGTTTAAAGTACTTTGTTTAAAGTAGTTATAATTATAACTATAATTTAGGTTGATTAAATACATAAAGGCACAGGAGGTTAAGAAATAGATGTAAAAATTAATATGTGACGTTAGTTGGGAAGAAGTTGTCGTTAAGAAGAAGATAATGTGTTGTTTTATTGTGAAAAATGACGATGAAGTTATTGTGTCGATAGGTGTTGAATAATTAAATACGATTAGGAGTAAAGTTTCACCGTAGAAGAAGAAGAAGAGTCAAAAAGAAAATAAGAAGTAACTTGTGGATCGAGAGGTAACTGTCGTAAAGTGAAAACGATATTTTAATGAGTGTGTTATATTGCTAGTACTAAAGGAATTTAGATACTGAGTAATTGCTTGAGAGTGTTTAGTAAAATTAAAGTCTCAGGCTGAGGAGTAAGCTACTATAGACCCTTTTTTAGGCCCGAACATAACGAGGAAGACCAAGAAGAACATATAAATTGGTGTGAAGAAGAAGCTGACTAATCAGCAACCTCTAACAAATAAAGATATAAAATCATCTCGTAATACCTGAAATAGTAAGAACTCTTTACCTAAAAAACCAGCACTATACGGCAACCCCGCAAGATTAAAACATACCCCAAACAGTAAGGCTGCAATATCAAACGAATAAAGATATGCACCACCCATTTGACGCATATCCGTGTTACCACTAAAAAAATGTACCGTATAACCAACTAGTACGAAAAGAAAGGCTTTATTAAGTGCATGTATGATTAAATATATTAATACCTCCTCATAACAACAAAAACCGCACCCACAGACAAGATATCCAATCTGACTAATTGTTGAATATGCAACTAGTTTTTTAATATCGTTTTGGAAAGTTGCTGTGATCGCCCCAAATGATAAAGTAAGTGCACCTAATAGCACCAAATAATAGTTAGTAAAAACGGTAAACTCAAAAAGGATAGAGAATCTTATTACTAGAAAGACACCAGCTACAACTAGTGTCGAAGAGTGGATAAGTGCTGAAGCAGGAGTAGGAGCTTCCATTGCATCCGGTAGCCAGACATGAAAGAAGAACTGTGCTGCTTTTATACCACCAGAAGTAACTAAACAAAAAGAGAATAGTGTAATAAAGTGAATAGCTGTGTCACCGAAAAAAATATAGTGAAAAGCTAAAAACGGTGTCTGTATGAAAATTAACGAAAGGTCTGTCGTATTAAATGTATTTATAGTGAGTAAAAAGGAGAAAAACATGAACATGTCACTTATTCTCGAGAATACAAATGTTTTTAGTGCTGCTTTTATAGTATAAATACGCGTTGAATAAAAATTAACAAGTAGAAACGAGAAAAGACCTATACACTCTCATGCAAATAATATAAGGAAATAATCATAACAATAAAAAAGGAAAACTACGCTTGTTGCGAATAAATTAAGAAGATATAGTAATCTGTTGATAAAAGCTTCACGGTACATATACTCGACACCGAAGTATAACGCAAACATTGTTAATGTTAGGACAAGTGCTGAGGCTACTAGGGATAGACTATCAATACAAAAAACTAGGTGTGAATCGATAAGGTCTAGACAGAAAAATCAACGACCGAAGTCTACAAAAGTGTAGTTACCGTGTAGAAGTATTTGGTATAGCTCACTGAGTGAAAAAAACAGTACGAAAGAGAATGACATCAAAGACGCGTAGAACGTACCTATGGGACCAAGTCAGCGTTTGAATAAGAAAATAAATAAACAGTGTGCGATTAGGGCAACAGGGGCAAATGAAATAATTCCGTGTAGAAAAGTCATAACTAAATAAAGAACTCATAGGTTATTTAGAACTGTTTTAGTTTAAAATAGAATAGATTTAAAAAGGGGTATAAGGCGTAATTAGGTGATTTAAGAACAAAGCTATAGTAAAGTTTAAATGAGTTTTGTGTTGAATTGTAGTTCGTTACTAAGAGGAGGATTATGAATATCATAAGAGTGTCGTATGTTTTTTTATGAAAAGAAAATGAGATTATTGTTATTGGTTGGAGATAATTTATGCGATACAACGAGTACTTATGTGTTAACACACTCTCCGTTTTATCTGACACAGCTAATTGACTATTTAAATCATTAAAGGTTTTGTACAAAAGGCTTTTCGTTAGGTTAACTGTCATTATCCCCATACGTGTAGAGTATAATTTTTTAAAGAACGCAAAAAACGTGCTGGTAAAAAATTTATTATATAAAAATATAGTAAAATTGATTGTTTTTGGTACGTGTGCTAAACTATTGAAAGTATATGAATTTAATTTCAAAAACGTATAAATGAGTTTAGTATTCATAGCGATGACAAGGTTGTTATAGCGCTGAGTTTTAGCTAAAAAGGGTGTTGAATAAAAATTTTGTACTACAAAGCTTATGATAATTGTATTCTAAATCTAGTTCGATATGTTCTTCCTATGATAATCTAGATTTTTTTAAAACGCAATTATTTTAGTTTTATTGATTAGTTGTACGAAAAGATAACTGAGTGGGATTAGCAGGATTGTGGTTGAGGTCACTGCTAAATCTAGTACTACAATTAAATACTGTGATAACGTATTACCAGAAAGTAATACCTGGCTTAGATAATACGAAGTTAGTGGGTGCCCGAAGTTGTGATTCTCGGGCGAAGACGATGTTCATATTATATTTCATACACATTCAGTGAGGGAGTTGTTTAATAGTTCAGGTTTCGTATATTCTATAAAAAAATTATTCAGCGAGATAACTGCCCCAAAAAGATCGCTCGTTAAACTACCGAACTGTAAAGAGGCGTTTTCAGAGACTAAATCCCAAAGGCTTACGGTTTGATTATACTCAATGCACATACCCAAGAGTATTATTATTATAAAATTATGGAAAATTACCGAATTTCCTGGTCTTACCGAAAGGGGTAATAGTAATGTTAGGAGGAGGGGGTTGTTTACCATAGAGTAAACAATAGGTAAAATAATAAACAGGTTCCAGACTCGTAACAGTATTAATGTTACTAATACAGGCGTAAAGTAGTACGTTAGTTTAGTTGAGTTGAGTATGTTTATTTGCAGTACTTTTCAGAAAAAGTCATTTATAAGTAACGAGAAACTGGAGAGTACTATAAACAATATAAAGCCGTAAAGTAGTAGATTCCAAGAAATGTTGCGCTTACCCACCTGATTAATTAGTAAACTGTTGGTACTGACTGACGAGTGTATAAGACAAATATAATTTCATGAAATTGTTAGAGATATTAATAATAATAATAGTAGGAAATTATGTGAACTATCAATAAACTGATCTACACGCGTTCCAAAGTTATGTGAAACAAGGTCGAAATTGAACTGAATGAATATATAGATAAGTAGTATAAATTTTCATACTAAACTGGTATAGTATAATGAGTCGGCGTGGTTACCTATACAGGATTTCCTGTGTAAACTATTTAGATGTAAAAGCATAACGACCATACCAAAGACTTCTGAGGGGTCTCAATTTCATCAGCCCCCTCACGAACCTTCTTGTAATGCCCACCAACTACCTAGGAATAGTGTAAAAATTATAATTCGGGTGAGCTTATTTGTAAAGTAGGTGAACTCTCTATAGTCTCGTTTTAACGAATACCTTAGCTTTGGTAAGTATAAACTGTTTGGGTACGACACAGTAATTAATAGTAAAGATATATAGAAAAGAGCTGGGTGGAACTTATTTATACTATTTGAGAGTAATATATTAAACTGTTCACCTAATATGTCATTTAGATAAAAATGGGGGTTTAAGTTTTGATAGTAGATTAAGAGTATCTGTAGGATAAAGATTAACACGACTAGAACCGTTGGTCGGTTCTCAGAGTTTGACTTTAGTATGAAGAGTAGGAGCAGAGTTATAACGAATGAAGGAATATACCAAAAACTAGTCCACAATATATAAAATGAGTTTATAAAGAAATCGTTCGAGAACGCTCGCGACGTAAAGTCGGTAACATTCGAGAACCCACTAGTGAGATACTCATTTGTACAGGTAAGGTTTGTATAGGCGTAAATCGTGAAATAAGTTAACAGAGTTAGATAAAAATTAAGTATCAGTCGATTAAATGATCGACAGGTAAATTAAAAGTATTATACTGTTTATGCACTAAAAGGGGAATCTGGTGCGTTAGGTTGTAAAATCATACGAGTAACATTAATACTTATTGCTTATAAGGAGGGAAAAGAGTGTCCGTAAAAGTTTGAGTCGTGATAAGCGGCAAAAAAAGGAGGTAGGATGCTTAATAGCTCAAAACCTAACCAACCACCTGCAAAAAATAACGTGAAGTGTATTGCGGAGATTATTAAATGGAGGTATTCAGCTAGAAAGATCATTAAAAGCATAGGACCGTTATACTCAGTTGCATAACCAGCTACCACTTCGGATTCTGTCTCTGCATGATCAAATGGTGCTCGCTTTGATTCCAAAAATAAGACGACTACGAAACCTGACGCCGCAGGCGCATAAATAATAATGTACCAATAACTAGTCTGGTTAGTAACAAAGTCGTGAAAATTTGCTGATTGGGAGCTGAATACTAGTAGAGAATACAAAACAGTAATAAAGATGTCCAGCGAGATCATGTGTACGAGTCCTCTGACAGTACTAATAATAGCATATCGTGATTGACTAAGTAATCCGACAATTGAAAAGAAGATGTTCGATAATAGAATTAAGATGAGATGATATAAGATCATCGAGTCTACTGAGTCTACTAAGAACATGCTAGGACCTCAGACGAAATTCAACGAGAATAGTAATTGAGTTGCGAAAAGTAGAGATAAAAAAATAGGGGCCATTACCGTAGCTGGTCGTGGGATTAGAAAGATCTCTTTTGTTAACATCTTAAACAAATCGGCGAGTATCTGAAATGCACCATTACGACCCATTAGTGTGGGACCCATCCGTCGTTGCGCGAATGCAAGTAATTTACGTTCTGTTAGAACGACAAATAAAGTTAGTAGTACTACTAGAAGTGAAGATAATAAGGCAGCTTCGTGCAAAGTCTTAAATTATAGAACCGCGAACAAATAAACTGTGAAAAGCATGAATCATAAAGTCAGTAATAGGAATATTAATGACGTTAACATTTCAGAAACATTACTGGTTTCAAAGATACTTTTGTCGTGGCCCGGCCAGATTAGATTATCAAGATATACTCTAACGACAGAATCGAAAACAAGCCTCTCGCTGAATAAAAAACCTGTGTATATTACGAATCGTCTGACCCATGCATCGGCGGTTTTTTTTTGAAGAAAATCGAAGAGGAAGCCATCTTGTCACATGTTCTCGCTCCTAGTGTAAAAAGTGGTGAGAAATAGAGATTTACTTATAAATTTATCCCAGAATACGGTATACACTTGTTTAAAGTTTTTATTAAAAAGTGTTGATATGCTTGAGTCAAAAAGATTTTTTATATTTGTTGTCATAAGTAGTTTATATGTACTACTTGTACTATCATTTAGCGAATGCTTTTCGAGAGCTGGTTTTTTTTGAAGCTGCTTTCCTTAGTACAAGTGTACGTAGGGAGTATGAGCTACACTTTCTAATAAAGGTTTGACTAAATTGAAAGATATAATGATCAAATAGGTCAAGGTGATGTACAAATCAACCGAGGTATAAGTATACAAATTGGTAAGAAAATTTGACTCAGGGATTTCCTACATAACCTCCTTCAGGTTCGTAGTAGTAACGTCCACAAGGTAACATACTTGCAGTACAGTAAAGTGACATCATGAAGAAGATGAAAAAACTGGTTTGTAATAGAGAATTTTGCATGGGAATAGTTGCTACGTATTTATGGTATACGTTATAGAAGTTGTAAAAAATAGGTAAAAAGGCTAGTAGGATAAAGAATAAACCCATCCACATTAAACCTTCATAGTGAGTAGGTGAGATGACCAGGATACCCATTAGAGGTCTGAAGTATCAGTGGGGTGCGACTCCGTAGAATCTAACTTCATCTAACTCGGAAATATTCCATCGCTCGAAGAAGAAGTAATTAACGGTTGCTCCGTTAAAATGATGTAAGAAGAAATATACAAATACGTATAAAGTTCAGTACCATGCATCTTGAATTTCTTTTAAGAAAGCATCGTAAAATCAGGATACATATGAACCTGATTTGTCTTCGTAAATGTTTTCACCGCTATCAGTATCTCATGACTCATGACAGAATAATACATGTAATTTGACAAGGTATAGATAGTATCAAGGTGTAAAATAATGTAGAATCATTAGTCTTGTTAATTGATCGACATTTAAATGCTTATTAGTGAAGATAATATAATACGTTTTATAAATATTATTAAAAACAGATCAGAAAATGTTGGCAATAATAGTTAAAGTTAAATCACTTAAATGGGATGCACTAAGAGAAATACCAAGGGCGATAATATAATGAAATCAGAAAAATGCATATCCACCTAACATTCATCCATCAGATTCTGATGTTACGTAATTTTTTAGGTAGATTTTTTTGAGAATATGCATATAAGACAATACCATTAAAGTATCGACTCCTCTAACGTGCATATAAAAAACTTCGGCACCGAAACGAGTATCATTAAACATTTCTTCTCGTAATTCGACTACGAGTCCGGGTTCAGGGATGTAATATCATCCTAAGAAGAAACCAGAGAGTAACTGCATTAGAATTGATAGAAATAACATAAATCCAATAATGGAGGTAACACTAGAGAAAGGTAACACTAGTCTATTTACAAAAAAATTTAAGTATGAGAAAATCATTGATGATAACGAAACTAAATTTCAACTTCAGTTTGTTACTACATCGATATTTTGAAAACTTGGGTGGTACCCTCATAAGGCTCGTCTAAAGCTTCTTCCTTCTAACATAAAATAAGTTGTTCGTTCTGATAAACTACTCTTGTCAATATAGTGCATGACGCTCGTAATCAATGTTCAAACTTATAAATAGTACAGTAAAAAACAAGGTAAGTAGTAATAAGTCGTAAAGCCCTGTAAAAGTGTAACCTGATACAAATGGGAATAGAAAGACTAATTCTATATCGTATAGTAAAAAAAATACACAAATAAGTAAGAACTGTATTGAAACTTTAATCGGTCTCTGATTTTGAGGCTTGAAACCGCACTCGTAAAAGTCACGTCGACTATTTTTCATAAAGCCAAATTTTCTTAACAAATCTTTAAATGATAGAATTGTAATAACGTTATAAACTAAAACTGCCAGGATGGCTACTGATATTGTTGCTAGAAAAACTTCAAAATCTCCGATAAAATATATTATAGTTAGTTTATAGAAAAAGGCCAAGAGTTATAAAAAGTATAACTAGCGGTAAGTAATTTAAGTGTGCTGTGATCGTAGCGATGTTTGCTTCATATGCGATGTAGGTTAATACAATTTTTCATAAATGACGGAGTTTTACATTAATAGATGTTCAAAGCACGGGTTATCTGTATGAGCTTACTTTACCTACTTTTTTGTAAATAACCTCTCTAGAAAACCTTACACCACGGCCCGTGAATATATTTATGGGTCTCATATTCTTTACACCAATAGATGTAATTATAACGTCACTTTTTAAAAGGCCGAAAATAAAGACGCTTGTTTTACTTAAGAACTTTACAGACGTAAAATAAGAATATAAGTACAATCTGTGTGAGTACCCAAACTGTGGGGTTATTGTGTTTCTTTTATTCTTGTATATATAGTAACCTTTACCCTTAAACTTAACTTTCCTGAAAAAGGGCTTATAGAAGGCAGTAAATACTAGATTAAAGTATGAGAGAAATAACCTGTAATTGTTATTCACATATAACGCGTGAAGCACAAATAGGTTTGTATTTGAGTTGAAAGTTAAACTATAAGGGGTTCTTGGTAAACTTACTTTGAAGTAGTAGGTGTTTGAATAAAAGAACAAAACCCGGCTTGTTAATTTTTTATGACGGACCACCGTGGCGTCCCACCCTGAAGGTTTGTAGAAGTAGAATGTTTGTTTGTTCATTTGAACTGGTCGTGAAGGATCTCAACAACGTTTATGTGTAAGTTTGTTGTTTTTGTTTTTTGCTAGTCTTATTATAGAATTAGTTTTGCTTATTTTTGCTCCATGCCACAACATAATAATGTTTATTTAGTAACTGTTCGATAGGTCTCAGCTAGCGTTCTACGAGAATTTCGATAAACATAGCTATGTGAGAACTTACGAACCCTTCAAATTCATGTTTTTTCTGGTTGGGTGAGTAGTGTTCGAAAAGTTAAGTCAAGTCTGTCTTTTAGAGATCTTCCGGGCTTAACACGAAGTTCTTTAAGTAGTCAGTGCATAACAAGCATAAGTCTTTTGTAAGGAGCTACGTATTTTCAAATGAAAGTGAATTTACCCGATTTACCTCTGGTGTTTTTGAAGATTTTTTTATCAACTTTATAAATATAAAAGGAGAAAAGTGGTAACATTTGGTAAATATTCTTGAAGATAAGAGTGTTTAAGTTTCACTCGTCCTCTATGTTTTTCCCTAGTGGTAGCATTATATGACCAAAAGTTGTCAACTCCTCTTTAAAAGGGGGTAGGGTCAAGTGCTTGTTCTGTGTATGCGTCAAGTAGTTAAAGGTCAGGTAAAGATCTCTCCACGCTAAAGGTGTTTTGTAAGTACGTGTATTGTCAGTTTTCTGATCTCCTAGAACAGTTCATAAAGTTCTAGATAACGCCTTAAATACTTTTAGTCTCTTACCGTCCCGCATTAGGTAATTATTGAGTTTTAGTAAATCGACTTGATTTATAGGGCGCCGTACTGACTTTGTTTTTCGAAAACATCTAGGGACGTCAATCGAATTATTCCGAAAGAAGTTTGTGAATGTCCTGTCCTTTAAATATTCGAAGTCATCAATGGCTTCGTGTTCCCCGTAATGCTCTAAGAGTAAGTCTACGAAATCACTCGAATCGACTAAAGCAAGGCAGTGGTTAAGCCTATCTTCATAGAATTCTTCACCAACTTCTAGTTCTTGCAAGACGTAATTTTTATCGGTCTCTATTTCATAGTGACGCTCTATATGGTGCTCGATATTTTTCGTAATAAAGATGGAATGCATGAAAGTACAATATTAAAAGTCATAATAATATTGCAAAATAATGAACAGTTTAGAAGTTATATGTGGAGTTTGCCTTAGCTCCCAGTAATAACAGTAATTTTATTCGCCTACTTTGAATTATATTGGGTGTAGGTTTTGCTATTGCACCAACATAGCTTGAAGTACGTGAAGTTAGATTTGATTTTGATTTAATTTTTAGGGGTTTAAATCATTGTACACTAAAAATGACTCAACCGGCGTATTTAAACACCCATGTTCTCATAGGGAAGTGCTCCGGAGTTTTATTTCTTATTAAGTACGAGTGTTCTATACCTAAAGTGTCATTTGTGTAGAAAAAGCGACGAAAGAATCTACTGTTGTTTTTATCTTGTAGATTTACACGAACTATCTTCATGTTTTTACGGTACCAATACTCATGTATTAGTGGATTGGTCTGGAATGTTAGACCGTACTGGAGGTAAAAGGTTATTAACTTCTCCAAAGACTCGTCTTGTTTTAGTTCCAATGATTTAGATGAGTCTGAGTATCAATGTTTGTATCAAAATTGATTAATACCGAGGCGAGTACTTACTGGATTTCCCATATTTCCCAAATTAACAATAAACGCTAAGGTTTGTTACTACATTGCGAAGATACCTAAAGCAACGAAGAATAATAAGAAAGAGAAACTTTCAACGAAAGCGAAACCTAGGGCTGCGTAATTGAATAAAGTTTCTTCATAGTCAGGAGCGTATGACATACTTTTAAGTAGAGATGCAAAGATTAAACCGGTGGCAATAGCACATCCGGTTAAGGGCATAAAGACTAAACTTAGTGCGACGACTTTTGCAGCTTTTACGAATAACATTCATACTTGTTATTATAGAAAGATTGACAGGAGAAAATTAGGGTAAGCGCACATTATTTGTGTAAAGTTGTAAAACCAGGACTGTGTGTCTAGCGTTCATAGGAATTCTATAGGAAAACGGGAGTAATTGAAAATATAGCTCAAAAAAATCATTATGTAAAACATCAGGAAAAAATAGAAGAACTGTTTTAATGATGATACACAGTAAGTAGTATATGTTAACGGAATTTCTTTCATTGCATAAACTCTTCTAAAAAGAGTTATTCAATAAATGTAGAGCATGAAAATACACACAAATAAGAACGTTTGAAAGAATAAAAACGATGCAGCAAATGGTCCGTCATTTTTAAATCAGAAGACCGTTTTTACGTTATGGTAGGTGAAATGGTCTTTTTTAGCAGAACCTCAGCCTCAACGTGCAGGTTCGTGACTTAGTTGAATGTAATCGACTGGTCGAGTTTTTTGGTACCAGACGGGATCAGTGAAGTAACCAAAGAATGTCATAATAAATTGAGTATATATCAAGTAGGATAAAAAGATGTTAATCAGTAATATCAAGATTAATCCTTTTTTTCAATTTAACCAACGTACACTCATTTGAAGATAGTATGATATGAATAGTATTATCGTAAATATGGAGATGAATTTGAAAAAGAACACACGGGAGTATCAGTGTCATCAAGAATAAACAAAAGATAGATTATAATTAGTTTCAAAATAAAAGGGTACAATGACAGCTACACAAGCAATACCGTAATTTATAACGTAGTAACCTTCTATAAGTCAGAAAGTTTTGTACCAGGAAAACCATACACGCTTATCTCGACCCGTGTAGCTACCGTACCGGCTGACAATTAAATTTTCAGCAATTCACGCGAAAGAGAAGATGAACAGGATCCAAGTTTGGACAAGACTCCACTCTATTGGTTCTCAGAGGGGTTCGTCATCTGTTAAACAGGCATCAATAAAGAGAATAAAAGCAAAACCTTGTATGTAAAAAAAACCAAAGCTAAAAGACTTGTTTACTACAGAGGACCCGTATGACATAAGTTTAGTCCATAAGACGTTAAAGCTTATACTACTTGTAGTCGATGTGAACAAACTAAAAGTGTTACTAATTTGTTCGAAAGCGTCTTTGTTAAGTGCGTTAATAGGTTTTAAATTTGCATTAGTTGTATCAGAGGGTGAGCTTGTTAGCTCAAATCGAAGGTACTGAGAAGGCTTATTGAATTGATCGGAGGGGTCATTTTTCCAATGTTGTCATAGATAAATGTAGTCCCTAAAGAAGCAATTACGTTTAAAAAACTCTAGTAAAGGCTGTGCTGCATTAGTGTTTTTCTTTACGATGGAAGACTCTATGGAGAACTTAAGTACCTTTAGTTCATTAATTAAGTATTTAACTACTAAAGTGGTATTAATCGATAGTAGACTGGTTAAGTTTTTAGGAATTGAAATAGATTGTAAAAAAGTTTTAATAAAGAACATAAAATAAGTTTAACTTTATACTAACTAGCAATACATAAAATCGTTCCGCCCGTACCGACACGTAGGGCTTCTTTGTGGTCCATTAGACCGTGAGGCGTGGACAGTATGAGTACTGACGATTTTATTGAAGTATTGATTGTACTTAGTGCTTTAAGAGTTGTTACGTGTTTCTTAGATGGTGACGACACGAGCCGTAGGGACTTAAAAAATGGTGTGTTTTTAAAAAAGATCAGATTTATATAGATAAACCCATTACTGTAACCACTAACTTGATTAGTATTTTTTTGGAGATTTGAATTAATAATTGAATAGTTACTTATGTACCCTATCTTAAATAGAACTTTGACTAAGCTTAAAGTTTTTTTGGTATATACTATTCGTATAAAGAGTTTTTTTCGTGATATGGCTAAATTAAGGTGGTTTACGACATAAGCATATGTGTTATATTGAATATTGGAAACACGGGGGTCGAACCCGTACTCGTTAGACCCAAAATCTAATGCTTTACCGATTAAGCTAGTTTCCAAGATTGCGACTAAAGACTACGACTTAAGGGTTGTAGTCTCGTGTAGAGAAGTTTTATCGTTGTATAGAAATCAGTATGAGTCTGCAAAATTGGCGGATTTTCAAATAAAAAAGTTTTTAAAGGAAAATAACTCAGTCTCTTTTACAAGGAACATCATATAGAACATAAAAGTGTCAATTAATTTAGTTATTAATTTTGCGACAGTCGTATTTTGGATATTTAATAATTGTTCAGACATCATTACAGGACTAGAACATCAAGGTGAAAAGTAGTGAAGATAGGAAAACCGCTAGTACTAAACTTAAAAATTTAATTCACCCTATTTTAGTTAAAAAATCATACCTGTATCGAGGCACCCCTCCTCTAATAAAAATTAGAAGTGCGATAAGTATTAGAAACTTAAACGCTGTTACAAGTGCGGCCATTGAGGTAGTTTTTAGTAAAAATTCAGGGAGAGCATTAAATAATCAAGACGTAACTGCGTTTTGTAGGTAGTGAAAAAATTCGAAGACCCCTCAGTTAAGTAATTGGGGTTGTATGAATTTATTGTATACGTGTATTGATAAAGTTAAGACGTTTCAATCAAATGGTCCCATAATTTAATATATTAATACGATAAGTTTTTACGGACTTACTACTCTTCAGTTCCGAAAGTTATGCTAATTTAACACTATCATTAAAAAACATTACTCTATAAGTTTCAGGTGTTTTTACTATTGAATTTCGTAAAGGATTTATAAGAGATTAGATTTGCTGTAGACACTGTTCTAGTACTGTTCGATTTTGATGATTCTCAAGCGAACGAAGTTGTTTGTTGTATAGCAATTAGTACAGTTAATGATGATACTACTAAAACCATTAAAGCGACTCAGATACCAAAGGCTTCTGCGATATCAGCTAATAGGTCGTGGTAACTTGCAAAAAATGCATATCTTGTTGCTAGTACATCAAAACCATAAAACAGGCATGATAAGTTTTCACTTAAATAACTAAACGTATGAGATGTTAAGTTGAAATGAGTACTACTGAAGATAGAAGTTTTTTGTTTAAATAAAAAACTTAAATTATCAACTGGCTCGAGAGCATCCGGGTATCTCGGCATTATATACTTTGTTACGATTAATGAAACGTGACATTAGGTTCGATCGGCTGACACCTCAAGACCGGCCAGAATAAACACACCTGGTGTTTGACATAGTACGCGTGGCAAATTTCGGTAGGTTTGACATATAATAGCGAGATAGATATCTTCTAGTGTACGTTGTATTTTTATTCAAGACGATTGACCGGAGTACTGTTTTTTTTAATTCATTTTTCAAAAATACTTTTCTTTTATAACTATCAACAGAATTTCAAAGGTTTTGGCGATTCATAATTTAGAATTAGTTTACCGATCAACGTCACCAAAGACGATGTCTTGGGAACCGAGAACAGTTACAAGGTCGGCAAGATAGTGACCTTGTAACATACGAGGCATTACATGCATATGGTGGTATGCGGGTGTTCGAATCTTACAACGGTAGGGTTTAGAAGTACCATCCGAGAGTAGTGCTACACCGAACTCACCTTTAGGTGCTTCTACGGCCGCGTATGCGAAACCTTTAGGAACTTTAATACCTTCGCTATATTTTTTGAAATGATGAATGAGTCCTTCCATTGAAGTGTACTTTGTTTTTTTATTAAGTTGATTTTTCTTTGATCGGTATAAAAAGTCAAAGAATGAAAAAAAGTCTACTCTTTTTGAATCAATATTGTTGTTACTTGTTCTGCTGTTAGTGAGGTTGCTCAAAACTTGAAATACAATATTAATACTCTCGTACATTTCTCTAACTCGGATAAGGAATCTGTCATAACTATCACCACGTTTACCTAAGAAACTGTGTAGAGATAGGAACCAATAAGACGCATATGTTTCAGATTTTAAGAACCTCATGTCTTTTCGAATACCTACGCTACGTATTACGGGCCCCGAGGCTGCGTAAGATATAGCGTCGTTTAGATTTACGCCCCCAATACCGACGAGACGTGTTTTTCAAATACCATTGGTTGTAAGTACTGCAAATATTTCAGTGAGAGACTTGAAACAATCTCTCGCAAAAAGGGCTACATCCAAAAAAAATTGGTGGTTGAGGCCCGTTCAATCTAAATCATTTGGTCTGTAAAAAGCAGCGTGCATACGCGCACCAGATACACGCTCGTAGAACTCCATTAAGCGTTCCCTCTCTTCGAAAGCTCAAAACACGGGTGACATGTTACCTACATCCAATGAGTGACAAGATAAAGCTAAAAGGTGATTTAATACACGGGTAAGTTCATCGAATAAGACTCTAATTTGTACATATAAAGCTGTATGTGAGGTGGTTTTTAACAATGACTCTACTGCGATACAAAAGGCATGTTCTTGTGTCATCATAGAAACATAATCTAACCTATCGAAGTAAGGTACAGATTTTAAGTAGGTACGTTTTTCAATAAGTTTTTCCGTACCCCTGTGTAAGAAACCTACGTGGGGGTCTGCGCGCTCGATTAGCTCCCCACTAAGTTGGAGTACGAGTCGTAGAACACCGTGCGCGGCAGGGTGCTGAGGTCCAAAATTAAGGACAAAGTTTTTTATCTTACGCTCAGAGTAAGCGTTTTGAGGAAAAGGTGATTGTCAAAAATTAAAAGTTGATGATTTCATAAAATAAATTAAGTTATATATTTCCAGTTATACATACGGTAGATAGTTGGTCGAAAATCAGGGGTTTCATCGGGGGAGAAGTAGAATGTTGTGAACGGCTCATAGAGTACTATTGTTGATAAGGTAAAGTAGTCAACCTCCAAATAAGGTTTTACGTCAGAAATATCGTAACGAGTTAGATATATCCAGTTTGGCGTATAATAACTTCTTTGTTTCTTAAGTTTCATAATTTTTTGCTTACCAGCGAGGCCCTTACGGTAAACAAGTTTTTTAAACTTTTTACCTCGTTTTAGAGTTCAGTTTGCAATTCACCTGTAAGTCACGTAGTATCACATGGATACGATCAACTGAACAACGTCGTTAGGAACTAGGATTGCATTCGTGTCATGGGCTACGCGACCGTTTAGGTATATAAGCTTTTTCGATAAAAACGAGTTTACTGTGGGGTTATCCGGTAAAAGACGTGAGTACATCACCACCCTATTAAGAGACATTTCAGCTCTTGAGAATGTATAGTTATTCGAACCTTTGTAAAACCTTGTTAGATAGCGAGTTAGTTGTTTCTGATAAATGAATTTTAGGTTAAGTGATTCTTTTAACGCTGTTCGGGCCCTACGTCACATGCGCTGGTAACCTGGTTTAAATCGGACTCGAGGAATTTTAACCTCTGACCACCGAAAGCTTGTGTCTTGTCCACGATAGGCGAAGTTGGTTGGGTATAAAATTTCGTCCCTGGAGGTTAAGTAATTTTGATAGTTTAGGTTGCTATACGTAACTGTTGGTGTTTTTTTGAAAAACAAAGATTCAGTTATTGTGTTATTTGTTTTGCCAGTTAATGAAACTTTGTATTGATTTAACAGAAGTTTATTGAACGAAGCTAGAGAATACCTGGGTTTATTTTTCGTCCTGTGTTTAAGTTTATAGACGAGCTTGTAGAACGTGATACGTTTTTTACGGTTCATTAGAGAGTTACGTACCTCATTCGGGTATAGAAACGAAAAAAGTTTTTTTTTAAAAAGGAACTTGTAAGTGAAGGGGTTTTTTTGGTTTGAGTATGTTAATGTGTTTAGGAACATTCCTGTGCTCTTAAACGTGAAGTTCTTACGCGTACGAGTTTGTACGGTGGGAACTAGACCTTCTTTATACGTAATGCTTTGTCGAGAGGCTGGGCTAGTTGCGTAACTGCTCAGCACTTTAGCTATTAGGGGTATTTGGTTTGTTCGGGGTTTGCGGAAGGTGAACCTAGTTGTGAGTGTTGTAAGCTTTAGTCCCGACTTAGTTTTTTGTGCGCTAGGTAAACTACCTAGCAAAGGTAGTGTTGTACGATACCTACGTAACGAGTTGTATATATGAAAGTTATGTTTATCGGCCACCTTGGTGAACTTCGTGCGGGGCAAGGTTTTACGGTTGTAATGTTTGAGATTGCGTATAAGCGTATTGTTTTTTCTTCGAATATTAAATCTATTTGTACCCAGAACTAAGTAAGTACGGGTCGTTAGATTTTTTTTAAAGAGTCATTGTGTACTGTTTGATTTTTTAACCCACACTTTAATTGCTGAAACACGCGAGCGTTTTTTCTTACTTAAGCCTCGTTTCACTTTCTTAAAAAAGTTTCGTGTAGTACGCCTAACCCGTCGGTTTAAACGACTCCTCATAAAATTATTGATAGTTAGGTCTAGTTTATTTTTTTTAGATCTATTAGTGGCTGTATTACCCGTAAACATTAGTGGGTAGGATGTTTTTCACTTGAGAACATAGTTTGGTGTCGCTACGCGTTTAAGAAAAGGTTTGAATTTATGTGTTAGGTTAGGTTTTGTAGTTTGGTGACTTTTTACAGCTGTATGGCTCTGATTTACTGCGGTTAGGAGGTGTAAGCGTAGTTTTCGCCTTACTAACGACCTTACCTGTGGGCGTACTTTATTGTGCTTAAAGAAGAGGATTTTGTGCTCCATTAATTGTGACTGAATAGCAGCTAGTATTTTTCAGTACTTCATAGGTTTTAGATCATTTAAGTAGAGTGATGGTGTCTGCCCAACTAACGCGATACTGTCACCATTGAAGTACTTTTTCCTGAAAAGGAAAAACTTATGTATAAAATTTGTCCGGAGAGGATTGGTTTTGATCAGATCACCCCTATCTTTGACCTTGTTTTTATTAAAGTTTACAAGGTGTGAGGTAGTGATTTTTTTAAATTTGTATTTGCCTGTACTTTGCGTCAAAGCGAACTTATAAAAAGGTTTTGTTGTTTGGGGGTTATTAGTAACAAAGTACTTAACTGCGGAGTTCATTTCGTGGTGTTTATGTTTATAATACTTTAAAATTGTAAGTGTGTTTTGTAGTATAAAATCTTAAATTTGGTTGTTCGGTTAGAACCATAAAAGTTGTTTTTTTTTAGGCGTACTGTTTTTCTTTTTTTTCTTTGATGCGTATTTTTTTTTAACTACTTTAAAATTTATTTTTTCTTCTCGTGCTGACTGTTTTATGAGTTTTTTAGTTTCACTAATAAAACTCCGTAGAGTCTTATTTGTATTATATGAGTTTCAGCCATTCGCTCACGTACGCTGACCACGTACCGGTTTACCTAATGCATGACAACGGCCTCTATAAGATTTTATCAAGTACAAGCGTACTACTGTCAGTTTATGTAGTTCATGTATTTGATTATTGACTGTATGTAGCTGTGAAAATAAAATGTTTATAGGACGGTCTAAAGGCTTGTGGTTAGTTCGTTGGTAGTCGACTAGGTCGACTGTTTTGTGGTTTATAGATGCATATCCCAGCTCAAAACGACGTACAAACAACTTTTTGGTTTGGACGCCCAGACCTGGAGTGTTTTCGAAGAGTTCTTTAAATGTTTGGTTGAAGTAAAATAGCTTCCCTCCAAAAAAGTAACCTTTAGTTCAATATATCTGTAATATGTGTTCGAATTTCATGATCGAGGTTGTTTAAGGTTTAACGCTTTTTCGCGTTTTTTTTACGAAGTTGTTTCGCCTTGAACAGGGCGTATCGACGATTTCATGTAAACTCGCCGAATTTGTAACCAACCATTCAATTGTTTATTCTGCGTTTGTGTCACTTTTTTCCTGAGTGTATCAAGGTCTCGTAACCTACAAAAGTTACTGGTACAGTCGATGCCCTACTCCTTATACGTTTTTCGGATGTGTGATGGACAGGATTAGAACTAATTAAGTACATTATACGCCACATGTTAGGCGAAAAGTATTTAGGTTTAATTTTCTTTTTTAAAAAAAGTTGTGAATTATAAAGGTGCCCCATAATTTAATATATTACTTGTATTTAGTTGTTTTACCTCAAGGAGTACGTTGGTACCTAATAGCCTTAGCTCGACCACCGTGTGGGTGGTCGACAGGGTTCATAGCAACCCCTCTCACTTTAGATTTTTTCCCTAGCCGTTTGTAAAAGCCAGCACTATTATTCCCTCATTTTTTATTTTCGGGGAACGCTACAGAGCCTTCCGAGCCAAGAGAATAGGTTGAGAAGACCTTTTTGACACCCGAAGGTAGTTTTATAAGGCTAGTACTAATTCTCGAGTCCATCTTAACGATACGTGCAGAGACACCTGTACTCCGAGCATACTGAACACCTGAATTAGGTACAATCTCCAGTAAGGATACTGGTTGGTTTTTAGGTAGATGTTTTATCAAAGAGAACGATTGATCGATAAGTACGTGCCTCTCGCTTAAACACAGTTGCTGTACTAGTTGAGTATTATATGAAAAAGAGCTGCGGAGTTGGGTTAACCTAAACATAGTGTGTTTAGTCGTCGAAGGTACATAACTTACAGAACCAGTTGAGAGAAACAGCAGAGATATTAATCTGTTCGTCTTAGGACGTAGTAAGAAGCCTGAAACAAAACCTATGCTTGTCGAGCGAAAGTTATAATTAATTGTAGGTTGCTTGTATTTGAGTGTACGTTTCGATTTTGTCCAGACGACTACTCTTCCGTTTTTTGATCGACCAGCGTTCCATTTATACGCGCCGAGAAGTTTTTTGTGTTTAAGTTGTAAAGGGAGTTCATTTTTGAAAAAGAAAGATGCTCGCGATGCTCCTGAGGTTGGCTTAATGCGTGTAAGTGTAAATTTTGGTTTAAGTATGTTTTTTGATAATTCCATAATATATAGCTAATTCCGGTTAGTATTTAATAAAGTTAGTAGAACCAAAGTTGAATATAAAGATGAGGCCACTGACAGCGAGGCGTGATGTAAGTATGTGTTAGTAGATTCGAGCGGTAGTACCGAAGATTTGACGTCGTCATACGAGTATGTGTGCTTTTCGAGTAGTATTAGATTAGGGAATACTTCAAGAGACTCAGCTAAATTTGACGCTGATAGTGTCTGAACCAAAACATTATTTGTGTTTTTCGTAGGATTGTGTAAAAACGAGGAGCCGTTTGAGTAGTTTAAGTATCTTTTAAGGGGTGTTTTTGAACACGATATTATGTTTATACCGTTCTTATTTGTTAAGTCCTGAAGTTTGATATTAAAGACCGACACATCAGCCGAAAAAGAGTTTATTTTGAACCGCGTTAAAGCGTTAAAGAACCGTTCAAATTGCCGCATGTTAAGATAATTAGATACTCATGCTTTGGTAATGTAGGATAAAACTAGTCAGTTAGTACGATGCTTACGCCTGGCGTAGTTTTTACGTACCATTTTAGTTATACCTCGGTTGAATTTTTTGAAACGTGTTGTTTTACGGAAAACTTTAAAGTGGTATAAACTCGAGGATTCGCTCAATGGCGACAGAGTCGCGTTAGGTGAGCTGTCGTTTAAATATGATCATTTCCGTACCATTCGTTTGATGAATTTAATTCAGATAAAGTAAACCCGATTTTCCCCTGGAGCTGAATAAGCCCAAAAATTAGTGCTTCTGCGGTGGGTGGACACCCCGGTACGTAAGTATCTACGGGTAGTATTCTGTCACAACCTCGTACTACGGAGTAAGAGTAGTGGTAGTAACCTCCACCATTCGCACAACTTCCCATAGATAAAATTCAACGAGGCTCTGTCATTTGCTCGTATAAACGACGTAAACAAGGTGCCATCTTATTGGTTAAGGTACCTGCAACGATTATCAGATCAGCTTGTCTGGGTGAGGCTCGGAAGATGATACCAAACCGATCCATATCATAACGACTAACGGCTGCGTGCATCATTTCAACTGCACAGCAGGCTAGGCCAAACGTAAGGGGTCATAAGGAGCCTGCTCGGGCTCAAGTGATTAGTGATAATACTCTTGAAGATAGTCATTCTAATTTCATAAAATATAGTTTTATTTTCGAAAGCACCTACGAACATGATTCGTAAATCCGCTCGGGCGACTTACACCATACACAGAACGCCGTTTACGTTTACCCACTACGGGAGAAAAATCATAAACCCCCCGTACAGCTGTGTAACCCACACCGGGAAGATCGTTTGCTCGACCGCCACTAACCAGAACACGGTTATACTTTGAACATAGATAGCCTTTTCCAGGCAAACGCGCAGTCAGACGTAACCCATTGTTAAGGTCAACTTTAGCTACGTGACGTATTGCGGAGTTTGGTTTCTTAGGTGACATAGTTACAACACGGGTGACTATACCTTTAGCTTGCGGACACCTCTTTAGTATAGGAGTACGTGACATAGTAGGATTTTTATACTTTAGTGCCGGTTTTAACTTTAAGCGTTTTCTTTTTGCTGATTGTTTACATGTTGCCATTTATACATTTTTTAGATTACTAAAGCTTGTCACGAAACACCAAGTCAATACATTAACAGTGACACACTTGAAAAGAGTAAAAGTTCTCGACTCGATAAATCGACCGGAGCCCTGAGAGAAAGTGCTTTGGAGAAACCGAACATAACATTCATTCAGGAACGAAAAAAGAATGTAGGTCCTAGTAGGTATAGAAATACTAAAAGAAATATGGAAAGTAAGGGGAATAAATCAAAAAAGAAGCTGAAAAATAAGAATTCTGAGACGAAAAATATAGAACCGGGGAATCCCAGGAAAATAAGGCTATTTAATAACGTCATTAGAAAAAGTTTCGGGCACATAAAGTTTATACCACTTATTTCAGTTAAAAGACGAGTTTTGAATCTTCTTGCGATTGCATCGACTAATAAAAAAGAGTTGGTCGACAAGAGCGCATGACTAATAAGCATACAGAAACTCGCTAACATTAAATTTGACTGACCACTGACAACACACATTGTTAACCAATGCATCTCAACGACCGTTGAGTATGCTACTAATTTTTTCAAATCAATCTGGTAGAAGAGTTTGAAAACAGCGTCAACTATACCAAGGACTAGGAAAGGGTACACGTATATGAATGTAGGTTCAAGGTGTATAGTCAGTAAACATTTCAGTAGTCCGAAAAATGCGAACTTTACGAGTACTCCACTAAGGAATATAGAGAAATTGGTAGACGCCTCAACGTGCGCTTTAGGCAGTCAACCGTAGAAAGGTCATATGGGGAGTTTTACTCCAAAACCCAACAGAACACATACGAATAGAAAGTTTACTTCGAAAGGCGTGAAGTAGAAGTACCCTATGGTTGAGAACTGAGAGCTACCACAAATAAAGAAAAGGTATAAAAGACCGAATATTAAAAATAGGGCACCGAATTGGGTCCAGAAAAACATTAAATAAGCGGCCTCGACACAACGTCGGGTTTTAGCAAATTTATATAAAATAAAAAAGGAGGGTATCAATAACATTTCGTATGCTAAAAAAAATAGTATTATCGAGTCAGTAAAAAATATGACATAACCAGCTGCAAGAATGACGAGACAGTAAAACATGAAGCTAAAAAGCTCATCTGTATTATACGATAGACAGAATACTACTGATAAAACAGTAACGATTAAGAAGACGTAGATAAAGGGATAGTAATAGACTTGTATGAGATTCAGGCTTACAGCATTGACGTCAATTATTTTAGAGTTATAGTAGGTCGATAGTACCGACATACACGAGTCGGTTGATGAAAACATTAAAATGTCTTGATAATAGTCCAATAAGTAGTGTAATGATGTAAAAGTTATAAAAAATAAGAAAAGTAGCGAAGATAAGAAAAGCCTACTACTTGTGGCGATTATACTTAATTGGTTTACGGAGTTTAAAAAGTACAGACGTAGTAAGAAGACTACGGACGATATAAGGATAGTATTGAATAATATATAATAAATGTAACCATACCACAACAAAGTTTATCAAAAACACTCATATGAGACTTTACGTGTAGAGCTTAGAATAGTAGGTATTTTTACATTTATTTTTTTAATAAACGTGGACTTAACTGGTAATCTGTGTGCAACCTGTTCATAATAGTAGTACGCCCTACCTGTACGTAAGTTTTTGAACTCAAACATGGTTGTACCTGGTGAAAGTTGGGCTACTCAACCAGCTAGCTTACCCTTACCTTTACCCATACGAGAACCTTCAACTTTACGCGTAAGTGGTAGGTGTGGGAATAAGTTGAACCAGACTTTACGTGAGGTCTTGTCTGATCTTTTTGAAGCTTTCTTTAATAAAAGTTTATATCTAAAGATTTGTTTATTATTAACCCACAGGGGTTGTAAGATCCTTAAACCATACTGTCCGTAGTTTAGTTTGCTTTTTTTGAAAGATACAATCTTACGACGTTTAAACAATGTTTTGTGTGCGAATTTTCGAGGTCTTAATAACATTTATACTGGAATACTTTCTAGAAAAAGATTCAAGTGAATAATAATAACAAGTCATCAACGTAGACTGCGCCTAGGATAATCAAAGTTAGTACATAAATAGTAAAATAGTAAAATAATGGCGTCGTTCGTTCATTAGACGACATATACTGGTAGGACAAGTTGTTGTAGTTAGTTGAGTGTAAAAAACGGATATTCTGTACGTAAAAGTATAAACCTATAAACAGTACGACAAAAAATACAGAATATAGAATGAAAAATGAGTTGTTGGTTAAAAGAGTTAATATGAAAAGTTTCGAGAAAAAGCCTACAAATGGAGGTACGCCAGCCATCGAAAAAAGTAGGATTGTTATTGTTATTAAAAAAAAACTATTGAAACTAAAACTATTGAACGACTGGAGTGTTTTAAATTGAGATAATACGGTACTGAACAGTACTCAGAAAAGAGTGATAAGTGACGTATTATAAATAAACATGTAAGTAAAAAGCATAACATTGCTGTCTGAGAATAAGTTCAGGTGTAACATTTATACTAGACGGAATAAAGTACCTTATTCGTAATCTTTATAGTTGTTTTACGGTACACGTTTTGTCAGCCAACTAACGAAACCCGTGAGTGGTTATAATTCTTATTTGAAAAGGAAAGAGTTTTTGTAAATTTTTTATTATGTTTTTGGATTCATAAAGTTTTATTTTTATTATTTTTTGGGCTTTTTACTACTGCCATTTATACTTTCGTTAAAGTCACATAAACATGTCGGTATTATGTGTTGTGGATAATGCTAATATTACGAAGAGAGAGTTTAGTATACTACTGATAGCTAAAAATGCTTTAAAGTAGTAAGACTCACATACAATGAACAAGAGTGTAACAAGTCCGGTGACGACAAAAACGAGAGTCACAACTGAATAAAAGTAAAATATTTCAGAGAAGTAAGACGTTAGTAAATGAATTATAAATAGAAATAGAAAGAAATAGAAGAAACTAATATAGAAAAAAATGGTATAAAAGGGTATTCCTTTAAAAAACGTCGGTTTCCAAATATATAAGGGGGCTATACCACACTTTAGAAAGATACAGAACACTAATATAAATCACGTCATACCGAGCGAAAGTATTTCTTTGATAGAGGCTACGTTAGTAAAATATATGAATATATGCTCCATGAGGTACCAATCAAACGTAAACATTTTAAAGTAGAAAAATAGGCAGAAGAGGAACAGATTTAACGAAGAGAGTAATGATACTCAAAAAAAGTAGAGGATTGATTGTAAGTAAGAGTAAGGCGTTGATTGCTGAAAGAGGTGACCAAAAGATAAATTGAGATTACGATAAAAGAATGTTGAGGAAAAGGTTGACGTGATTAACAAGAGGAAAATTAGAGTTGATAGGACCTCAATAACAAATATTGATGTAAAAATCGTATTGGAGTAGAATATAATCACTATCCAATATAAAAAATTAAAGGTTGTTATTGTATAATCATATACCTCTCTTGAGGTAAAGTAGACAGTTGATGATGTAACGGATACAATAAGTAAAAAGTTCAGTACAATGAGGTAAGTTAGTTTAGTTTGAAAACCAGTGATGACTATGTGACCGAACCAAGCTGACGTAGAAGGTGCACTTCAAAACAGTAGACTTAGTATTATACACACTAGTGGTGTTGCGAAGACGTACATCAGGTCCGAGGCATTAACCATAATGAATTCACTTTTATTTTTCGAAGTGGTATATTTCAAGGGGGAATTAAGAACGGGTAACATGTAAGTGATTAACGATATAATTAATGTTGTATACGTTAAGAAGAAGAAGAAAGAGAATGATCATAAGTTAGAAAAGGTTATAAAAAACATAAAGTAATGCGTTTAATTAGTTACCAGATG
>Ga0102910_1000092_pt1 | contig 32193 bp, 39 predicted proteins | sample Colrivmeta1558A3_FD_78501 | JGI IMG/M metagenome (GOLD analysis project Ga0102910, IMG submission 78501) | Estuarine microbial communities from the Columbia River estuary - metaG 1558A-3 | ecosystem: Environmental > Aquatic > Marine > Intertidal zone > Estuary | place: USA: Columbia River... | reverse complement strand
GGAAAGGCCTGCGGGAACAGCGTGATGATCTGCGCCGTCCATGCGCCTGCAAGGTCGGGTGTGTCGGTCATCAATTCGCGCGGCTGAAACGTCGGGCGGATGGACTTGCGGCCTATGGCCTTGGTTTTGGGTGCGTCTGTCATGGCGTTGAATTAGCCCAATTGTGAGGGGTTGGGTAGGGTCAACCGAGCAGCGCCTTTTTGCGGGCGTCCAGCGTGTCGCGGTCAAGGCCGCTGCGATTGAGGGCGAGAACTTCGGCGATGATCTCGGGCGAAGGCGAGGCATTGCGCGAGATCGGCATAGTGAGCGCGTCGAGGGTTTCAGCCGGCAAAGCGAAGAGACCAATGATTGGCGTCGCAGGGCCAAAGCGCATAGAAAGCGTGTCTTCCATCGCTGTGGTCAAGAGCGGGGTATCCCCCAGTGCTTCGCGCGTTTGTGCAATGATGGGGTCGAAATTCGCGGCGTCAGGATAGGTTTCCGCAAATGTCGCATAGTCCATTTTGAGCGGCGAGGACCGCAGGTTTTGCCAATAGCTGCTACGCAACCAACGGTCAGGGTCGCGGGTGGACAGATAGAACGTGATCGGCAGATCAGGGCCAAAAACTTCGCGCAATGCGTCGCGTGTGGTGGCCATGAGGGCGGGGCACCCTGCGTAGGTTTCTTTGCCGCTGCGCCCCGGAATGAGGCCCGCGAGGTCTTCGGCGCTGATGCACAAATGCCGCTTTTTACCGATGTCCAAAGAGCGCAGAAATTCGACCATGCGGAAGTGGAATTCGTCACGCGAAATCGGCCCGCCGATGACGGAATGCATGGTCGCGAATTTGGTCACTTCGCTAATACGTGCGGGCATCACGAGAGCCATATGCGGCCAAAGGTGCTTGCCGTTCTCCATTAGGAAAGACTGGATCGTGGTGGTCCCTGTCTTGTGAAATCCTGCGTGGACAACGATCTGCTGCATGTTTAGACGGCCTTCCAGCCGCCAAGAGCCGCCGCCTCTGCCAGCGCTTTTTTCTGATTTACGACGGTGCGATCGGGCAGTGTGGAGCGGTTCAATTTGAGGAACTGTTCCCAGAGCGCGTCACTTGGCCCTTCATTGCCTTTGCCAACAACTTGCAAACTATCGCGCACGACCTGCGGGACGTTCATTTGATCGACAAGTGCGGCCCCTGGCCCACGTGGATGGCGCAACGCGTCCGACATCGGCATGAACAAAACGGGAAGCGGCGCAAGGGTTTCGGCCACCTCGGCGATGACCTTGTCTAAGTTGGCTGCGGCGCCAAATTGGGCTTCGAATTCTTTAAAGTCGAGCGTCATGCGCTGGCCGCGCAGATGGTGGCGATATGCACTATAGAGCCATTCATTTGACGAGCGCGTCGTGAAGAGAACTTTGACTTGCGCGTCTGGAAAACGATCGGCGAAATAGCCTGCAAGATAGGCCATAAGGGTCGGCACCGCGCTATAGTCACGCACATTCGGCCAGCCGGGCAGATGGCCCGCCAGCCCCTCGCAGCTTATCAAAAGATCACGGTCGTCGCGGACGGGGAATTCGGCGAAAACCTCGTCGAGAAGGTCCACCATATCCACAAGTGTCAGCGGATTTTGTTTGCGCGAGAACAGCGTGCAAAGCTGGACGACGGGTTTCAGATGTCGCAGCATTCGCAGGTCAAAGTAGGGCTCTAATGCTTCACGGTTGATCCACAAGAAATGCTGCATCGAGCTTGTGCCGGTTTTGTGAAACCCTGGGTGCAAGAGAATTTGCCGCATAAACAAAGGGTCCATTCATTGAGAAAGGCTTGGCCCCCATTAGAACCCGTTTCTGCCTGTTAGGTAAAGCACTCAAGCGCTTGGAAACACGCCTTCGGGGGGATCAGCGATGATACGGCCTGTCGCAAGGTCAACTGTGGGCACATTGGCTTGGGTGAATGGCAGATATACGGTTTCGGAATGTCCAACGGGTTGAATTTCCAGCAAATCTCCTGCGCCGTGGTTCACGACGGTCTTTACGGTGCCGAGCTTTTGGCTGCCGGTGTCGATCACATCTAGGCCTTCGAGGTCTGTATAATAGTATTCGTCGTCGGGCAGGTTTGGCAGGTTTGTGCGCTCTGCATAAAGCGAGACATTACGCAGATCGTCGGCCTCTTCTTTGGTGTTGATGCCTTGCACGCGCGCGGTAAACCCGCCTTTGAGACGGCCTGTCAGTACGAGCATCGGAAAGGTTTTCCCGTCCTCGGTTGTCAGCGGCGCGTAGTCACCGATAGCCTCTGGGTCGGCGCAAAACGACTTGAGGCGCACCTCGCCTGCAATTCCAAATGCACCACCAAGGGTGCCTACAACGATACGGTCAGTCATGTGAGATCTCCTTGGCATAACCCTGCGGATTGCAGGTCTGTGCAAAAAAGAGGGGGGATTGCCCGAGCACAAGGCTCGGGCAAAACGTTGATTACTCAGCTGCTGCTTCTTCTGCAGGTGCTTCTTCAACTGGCGCAGGTGCTGCGGCAGCTTCGGCTGCGGCTGCTGCCTTTTTCGCTTTTTCTTCAACGCGTGCTTTTGCAGCTTTGCCTGGCTCACCCTTTTTCAGGTTTGCGCGGTCTTTCTTCGGCAGAACGCCAGCAGCTTCCAACATACGTGCAACGCGGTCTGTTGGCTGTGCGCCTTGACCGAGCCAGTAAGCAACGCGCTCCATGTCCATTTTCACGCGCTCTTCGCTGTCTTTTGGAAGCATTGGCGCATATGTGCCGAGCTTCTCGATGAAGCGGCCGTCACGTGGCATGCGGCTGTCTGCTGCAACGATTGCGTAGTGAGGGCGCTTTTTGGAACCGCCGCGTGCGAGACGAATTTTCATAGCCATGATAGATAGTCCTTTGTTTTTAGGTAGTTTGGCGGGGCGAACCCCCACCGTTACGATTGATGTTGTTTGTGGTGTTGGATGACTTCCTGAATAACGAAATTCAGGAATTTCTTAGCAAACACAGGGTCGAGATCGGCCTGTGTTGCAAGCTCGGTGAGCCGTGCAATCTGCGTCGCTTCGCGGGCAGGATCAGACGGCGGAAGGTCGTGTTCAGCCTTAAGCACCCCTACAGCTTGGGTGTGCTTGAAACGCTCGCCCAATGTGTAGACGAGGATCGCGTCGAGGCGGTCTATGCTTTCGCGGTGCCCTTTGAGTAAGGCTGCTGCGCGGGCTGAATCATTTGTCATATGTGCGGAACCTGCGGTGCGTCTGGACGCGGGTAACGGTAGCAATGTGTGCTTTCGTGGTCGCCAGACGGGTCACGCACTGCGCCAAGACGCAGGGCCAATTTGATCGCCCGCTCGTTGTCTGGATCTATGTAGCTGACGAGTGTGTCAAAGCTCAAAGCGTTCCATGCATTGTTACGCGCTTTCTCTGCGGCCTCAAATGCATAGCCCTTGCCTTCTGCTTCCTCGGTGAACAAAAAGCCAAGCTCTGGCTCGGGATCGCCTGTCTCATGGCCCAGTAAAACAAAGCCTAAGACCGTTTTGTCTTCTTGGTCTTCCACAGTCCACATACCGCAGCCGCGCAAGATCCAGCTAGCTGTCAATTGGATGAAATCGTCCCATGCGCCTTCGCGTGTCAAAGGACCTGCGATGTAGCGGCCACGGTCGGAAATGACCATGTCAGCGAAGACATCGAAGTCTTCCATGTAAGGGCCGCGCATGACGGTGCGGTCTGTAAAGATGCGCGGCAGGCCTTGGCCAATACGCTCTACCGCGACGGCGGCTTGTTGCTGCGGGAGACGTTCCCATGGCAGGCGGTTTGCGTTTGGATCAATCATGATATCACCTCGAAAGTTGCATGTGTTATACGTGCACAGGACGTGCACCAAGCGTGCACTGCATACTTGGTCATAGGGTCACCCCGCGTGGTACAGGGTGACGGTAAACGAGTGTGTCTTGTGTCGGACCAATGGCCGCAACATCAAGTTTCGCGCCCAGCTTTTCGGCCAGCTTGATCGAGCGCGCGTTGGTATGTCCGATGTAGCTGACGGCCGTTTGCCAGCCAAGCACGTCATAGGCGTGTTTGACGGCGGCGTCTGCTGCCTCTGTTGCGATGCCTGTGCCCTCGATGGAGGCGTCGAACATCATCCAGCCGATCTCGGTTTCGGGCCAGTCAGGGGGTGTCCAAGGACCGACGAGCCCGACGCAATCGTTGTCGCCCCGAATGGTCACAGCCCACATGCCATAGCCGAAGATTTCCCAGTGACCGAGTTCTGCCGCAAAGGACCGCCATATTTTGGCGAGGTCCATGTGGGCGCCGAAATGTGTGGAACGATCCGACATCATGAAGTCGTGGAACGCCATCCAATCGCCCGGTTGTGGGCGGCGCATCACGAGGCGCGGTGTTTGCAGGGTCACGCTCATGGCATGACCTCGGCGAGTTGGGCTTGGGCCGTTGGGTGGTCGTGCGCGAGGTGGCGCAGGATGATCGCTTCTTCGCCGTCATGCTGCTTGCGGGTTTCCTCAACGGCACCGAGGCGTGCTGCCAGTGCAAGCGAGCGAGTGTTGCGCGGTACGATCATGGAAATCAGCGGCGAGAGCCCGAGGCTGCCTGCCCAAGCACGCACGGCAACGGCGGCCTCATAGCAAAGCGATTTACCTTCAAAGCCATCGAACATGTGGTAGGCAAGTTCGGGTTCTGGCCAGTCGATATGGTTGAGAATGCCTGTGCGTCCGATGGGTTGGTGCGTGGTATTGTCTTCGATGACAAAGAAGCCGTAGCCGTGCCACTGCCAGTGGCCGATGCCTGCGATGAAGCCGCGCCATGCGTCACCCTCAGAGCCAGCCCAACCAAGTTTTTCCATCCGCTCGGAGCCAACGAACTGCGTTAAAGCGGGGAGGTCAGACTTTTGCGGGCCGCGCAAAGTGAGGTTCTTGGTCACGAGGACAGGGGCGTTGGTCAGGCTCATGCTGTGCCCTTTGTCGATAGGTCTTGCAGCCTCCGGCGGGAGTTTGATTGGACATAGAAAATCGGGGCTTGGGGAGCCCGTGTCTGTCCATCATATGCCGGTAAGAGGTGCATTATTTCTTTTTCCCGAAACCGGAGAGGCCGGGAGGGAGGGCAGCACCTGCGCCCATGCCGGGGAAGCCCGGGGGCAGTTTACCTTTGAGCGCTTTTGCCGCTTCGGCCATGGCTGCTGGATCGTTCATGTCGGGCATAGCACCCTCGGCACCCTTGCCGCCGAACATGCCCTTCATGGCTTGCTTCAGCATGCCGCCTTTGCCCATTTTGCCCATCTTTTTCATCATGTCGCCCATTTGGCGCTGCTGCTTGACGAGTTTATTGAGCTCGGAGACCTCAAGGCCTGCACCTGCTGCGATCCGCTTTTTGCGCGACGCTGCGAGCAGTTCGGGGTTGGCGCGTTCTTTCTTGGTCATCGAGTTGATGAGCGCGATTTGGCGGGTCAGAATTTTGTCGTCCAGACCTGCCTTATCCATCTGCGATTTCATTTTGCCCATGCCAGGCATCATGCCCATCATCCCTTCCATGCCGCCCATCTTGATCATTTGCTCAAGCTGCATTTTGAGGTCGTTGAAGTTGAAGCGGCCCTTTTGGAAGCGCTTCATCATCCGCTCGGCTTGTTCGGCCTCGATGGTTTCTTGGGCTTTCTCGACGAGAGCGACGATGTCGCCCATGCCAAGGATGCGGCCTGCTATGCGCGAAGGCTCGAAGGTTTCAATCGCGTCCATCTTTTCGCCGACGCCCACAAAGCGGATCGGCTTACCTGTGATCGCGCGCATCGAGAGCGCAGCACCACCGCGACCGTCGCCGTCCATACGGGTGAGGACGACGCCAGTGACGCCGATTTTGTCGTCGAATTCTTGCGCCACGTTCACCGCGTCTTGGCCTGTGAGGCCGTCCACGACGAGCAGGGTTTCGCGTGGGTTTGTCACGTCGCGGACTTCGGCTGCTTGCGCGATCAGTTCGGCGTCGATGTGGAGGCGGCCCGCAGTATCGAGCATGTAGACGTCGTAGCCGCCCATTGCTGCGGCGGTTTTTGCCCGTTTGGCGATTTGGACGGGTGTTTCGCCTTTGATGATCGGCAGTGTATCGACGCCGATTTGTGCGCCCAAGATCGCGAGCTGTTCCATCGCCGCAGGGCGGTTGGTGTCGAGGGAGGCCATCAACACGCGCTTGCCTTCGCGTTCTTTGAGGCGTTTTGCGAGTTTGGCCGTGGTTGTGGTTTTACCCGAACCTTGCAGACCGACCATGAGGATCGGCGCGGGCGCGTTGTCGATCTTGAGTTTACCCGGATCGGTGTCGCCTGTCAGGATGTGCTGCAATTCGTCGTGCACGATTTTGACGACTTGCTGACCAGGCTGAATGGATTTGGTGACCGCTTGACCTGTGGCCTTTTTCTGAACCGCTTCGATGAAGTCGCGGGCAACGGGGAGCGAGACGTCGGCCTCAAGCAGGGCCACGCGGACCTCGCGCAGCGCTGTTTTCACGTCATCCTCAGAGAGCGCACCTTGTTTGGTGAGCTTGTCAAAGACGCCTGATAGGCGGTCGGATAGGTTCTCAAACATCGGCGCAGTGCCCTCGTGAATACAGAAGCGCCCCCGTGGGTGCGACGCACTGACGGAGGGCGATCTCTATGAATAGAGACCGGAAAGCTGATGCTATCCGGAGTTAGGGGTCGTTTACTGCGGGTGACGGGCGGAGTCAACTGCGTGTAAAGCAAGATATCTCTTGCATCACCGAACGAAAGCCGTGCATTTTAGTATTTCATGTTTATGAGCGCACAGGGTGGATAATGGATAATTGGGACGAGATTCGCACGGCTTATCAGGTGGCACGCAATGGCACGGTGTCGGGTGCGGCCGAGGCGCTGGGCGTGCACCACGCGACGGTCATTCGTCATATTGATGCGCTTGAGACCCGATTGGGTGTCAAACTGTTTCAGCGGCATGCGCGTGGATATACGGCGACGGAGGCGGGCAATGACCTGTTGGTTGTCGCCCAAGCGACTGAGGATCAGTTCACGCAATTGGCGGGGCGGATCAAGGGGCAGGGCGAGGGCGTCAGTGGTGATCTTGTCATCACTTCGCTGGGGGCATTGTCGCGGTTTTTGACGCCTTCAATCGTGGCGTTTCAAGAAGCGTATCCAGAGGTGCGCGTGCGGTTTCTGACGGGCGAGCGCTTGTTTCGATTGGAATATGGCGAGGCGCATTTGGCGATCCGCGCGGGTGATATGCCCGACCAGCCCGACAATGTGGTGCAGCCGTTTCTGGATATGAATGTGCGGCTTGTCGCGTCAAAGGCCTATATCGAAAAGCATGGAATGCCCGCATCCGAGGCCAATTTACGCAATCACCGTTTTGTCGGCCATGACAGCGAGGCCAATCGTGCGCCGTTTAATAAGTGGCTGCGTGCCACGGTGGGTGACGCACGGATCATTTATCAGGCGACGGATGAGCGTAATATGGTCGATGCGATTTTCGCGGGTGCTGGGATCGGGTTTGTGTCGGATTTTGACATGACGGAGGATTGCGATCTGGTTGAGGTCATCCCGCAGCGGGCCGATTGGGGGGCAAAGCTGTGGCTTGTCACCCATGTTGATTTGCACCGCACGAGCAAGGTGCAGGCGATTTTGACGCATCTAAAGGGGTTTGCGAAGGATTACGCTGCATGACGCCTCAGGCCCGTAGCGGCCATTTGGCGATGCTGTGCTTTTCGGTGCTGGTGGCGGGGTCATTTGCGCTGGGCGTGCTGGCGGCCAATGACATCACGCCGCTTGCGCTGAATGCGGTGCGATTCTGGATTGCCTCTGCGATCATCGGCTTTTTGGTCGCGCTGCGCGGCGGGGTGCCAAGGGCCGCGTTGACTGCGCCTTGGCGGTATCTCGTGCTGGCGTCGGCGTTGACCTTTTACTTTGTCATGATGTTCGAGGGGCTGAAAACCGCGCCTTCGGTCAGTGCAGCGGCGATGTTTACCTTGACGCCGATGATCGCTGCGGGGTTTGGCTGGCTGCTGTTGGGGCAGCGCATGCATCGTCGGATTAAGGTGGCGCTTGCGATTGGCGCCGTAGGTGCGCTTTGGGTGATTTTCCGCGCGGATGTCGCGGCTTTGATGCGGTTTGAGGTCGGGCGCGGCGAGATGATCTATTTTACGGGCTGTGTGAGTCATGCGTTATACACCCCGCTGGTCCGCAAGTTGAACCGTGGTGAGAGTGCGTTGGTGTTTACCTTTGGCACGCTGGTGACGGGGGCGGTGATCTTGACCATTGTTGGTTGGTCGGATTTGAGGGCCACCGATTGGGCAAACTTGCCTGCGATCGTTTGGATCACGATTCTCTATACGGCGATTTTCGCGAGTGCGGCGACGTTTACCTTGCTGCAATTCTCGGCGATGCGCCTGCCTGCGGCAAAGGCGATGGCCTACACCTATTTGGTGCCGTCTTGGGTGATTGTTTGGAGCGTTGCGCTGGGCGCAGCCGTGCCGCCGCTGGCCATTTTCGGCGGCGTTGCACTGACGATTGTGGCGTTGTTCTTGCTGTTGCGCGACGACGGCTAGCTGGGGAGTTCTTGCGCGAGGAAAGCCTCGAATGCATCCAGATCAATCGCGTCCATCTGGCCAAAGCCTTGCATCCAGACGGAGGCGGCGCGCAGAGCGTCGGGCTCTAGTTTGCACCATTTCACGCGGCCACGCTTCTCTTGAGTGATCAGCCCCGCTGCGGTGAGAACCACCAGATGTTTGGAAATCGCGGCCAGTGACATTGAGAACGGCTCGGCCACATCCGTGACGGCCATATCGTCCTCCAGCAGCATCGCGAGGATGGCGCGGCGGGTGGGGTCGGCTAGGGCCGCGAAGGTGGCGTCAAGTTGGTTGGTCATAGTGTCGATTAAGCGGGATGCCACGGAAACGTCAACCATTTGGTTGAATATCAAAATTCACGCATTGTTAACGTATTGCCCCAAAACCCCGCCTCGCTTTGTCTGAAATACTCATGTTTTACAACGCCTTACGCATACACAACGGCTGCTTGACTCATGGCCAGCCTCATCCTAAACCCAGCACAACACTTCGTGGGATTTGAAACCGATGTCCGAGCCACACGATCCAGTAGATGACGGTGCCAGATTGAAGGCGCTTGAGGCGAAACTGGCGGCGGCAAAGAAGACGGAATACGTCAAAGAGCACGGAGGCGAGAGCTATAGTCAGGCACAGCTCGCTTGGCGGATGGTGATCGAATTAGTCGCCGGTCTTGGGATCGGATTTGGCATTGGGTATAGTTTGGATCAGTTCTTTGGAACGCTTCCGATATTCCTGGTGATATTTATTTTTCTGGGCCTCGCGGCTGGTGTCAAAACCATGGTGCGATCGGCGCAGGAAGTGCAGAGAAAACAGTTGGCAGCCGCCAACGAACAAGAGGGTGAAAACCGTGGCAACTGAGACTCACGCTGCTGAAAATACTGGGTTGGTTTTCCACCCGCTGGATCAATTCATCGTCAAGCCGTTGTTCGGCGACGGTGCAATCCACTGGTACACACCAACAAACGTGACGCTCTGGATGGCAATTGCTGTTCTTTGCATCGTTGCACTGTTTGTTCTGGGCAGCCGCGGTCGTGCGATTGTTCCGACACGCGTCCAGTCCATCGGCGAGCTGCTTTACGGTTTCGTTTACAAGATGGTTGAGGATGTCACTGGTAAGGAAGGCGTAAAGTACTTCCCTTATATCATGACGCTTTTCCTCTTTATCCTTTTCGCCAACTTCCTTGGTTTGATCCCAATGTCGTTCACAACAACAAGCCACATCGCGGTGACTGCCGTGCTTGGTTTTGGTGTGTTCTTCGCGGTCACGATCCTTGGTTTTGTGCTGAACGGCCCTGCTTTCCTTGGCCTGTTCTGGATGAAAGACGCGCCTTTGGCTTTGCGCCCTGTTATCGCGATCATCGAGCTTATCTCTTACTTCGTGCGCCCGGTTAGCCACTCTATCCGTCTTGCGGGTAACGTTATGGCCGGCCACGCAGTTATCAAAGTTTTCGCAGGTTTTGCTGCCATCGCAGCCATCAGCCCCGTGTCCATTCTGGCGATCACCGCCATTTACGGTCTCGAAGTTCTGGTGGCCGGCATTCAGGCCTACGTCTTCACCATTCTGACTTGTGTGTATCTGAAGGATGCATTGCACCCAGCGCACTAAGTTTAGATACGTCACTACAACTCAATTCCATCGTAAGGAGAATCTCATGGAACTCGTAGCAGCAGCCGCACTCGGCAAATTCATCGGCGCAGGCTTGGCCGCAATCGGTTCCGGCGCAGCCGCAATCGGTGTTGGTCACGTCGCTGGTAACTACCTCGCAGGCGCATTGCGCAACCCATCCGCAGCTGCATCGCAGACTGCAACACTGTTCATCGGCCTCGCATTCGCAGAAGCTTTGGGGATCTTCTCGTTCCTCGTCGCTTTGCTGTTGATGTTCGCTGTATAACTAAAACCGTTTCCTTACGGCTGATCTGCGCGTCCATAACGCGGCGCGCAGGTCGGTAAAACCAAAGGTAACCGGGGGCCACCATGGCAACAGAGACTGTCGAACACGGGGCGGAAGCTTCTGCGGGTATGCCGCAGCTGGACTTCTCGACCTTTCCGAACCAGATTTTCTGGCTCATCGTCACCCTAGTGGTGATTTACTTTGTGCTGTCGCGCATCGCACTTCCACGCATTGGCGCGGTTCTTGCGGAACGCTCTGGCACAATTACGAATGATATCGCCGCAGCCGAAGAGCTGAAGCATAAGGCCGTTGAAGCGGAGGCTGCTTACCAGCAGGCTTTGACAGATGCGCGCGCTCAAGCTTCTGCGATTGTTGCTGAAGCGAAAGCTGACATTCAGTCCGAGCTTGATGCCGAGCTGAAGAAAGCTGACAAAAAGATCGCGGCCAAAGCTGCCGAGAGCGAAAAGGCTATTGCCGACATTCGCGACGGTGCGGTCAAGAGCGTCACAGAAGTGGCCAAAGACACAGCCAAGGAATTGGTTGCGGTATTTGGTGGTACTGCTGATGCAAAAACAATCACTGCGGCTGTTGCTGCGCGTATGAAGGGTTAAGGACATGAAATATCTTGCCGCCACCCTGATGACCGTCGCTGCATCCCCAGCGTTTGCTGCGACTGGTCCGTTCATTTCGCTGCGCAACACCAACTTTGTTGTGCTGCTCGCGTTCCTGCTTTTTATCGGTATTTTGATGTACTACAAAGTACCTGCAAAAATCGGTGAGATGTTGGACAAGCGGTCCGCATCGATCAAATCCGAGCTGAACGAAGCGCGTGCGCTGCGTGAAGAAGCACAATCCTTGCTGGCCTCTTACGAGCGCAAGCAAAAGGAAGTGCAAGAGCAGGCTGATCGTATTGTTGCCACTGCAAAAGACGAGGCGGCAACTGCTGCTGCTGCTGCAAAGGCTGACATCGCGTCTTCAATCACACGCCGTTTGGCTGCTGCTGAAGAGCAGATCGCCAGTGCCAAGGCCTCTGCGATTAAGGCCGTGAAAGACCAAGCTGTTGTTGTTGCCGTGGGCGCTGCCCAAGACATCATCGCACAGCAGATGGATGCCAAAGGCGCCAATGGTTTGATCGACGATGCGATTGCAACTGTCGAAGCCAAGCTGCACTAAGCACTGGTTTCACCAATGATTTCAAAGAGCCCGGCCTTGAGTGGTCGGGCTTTTTTGTGGCCAAATTGCCAACATGCTGCCTGATTTTGGCAACACATTTCAATTCCGCCTAAGTCAAATTCCCGAATCTATGCTAGTGTGATCTCAATTCTCCAAAAGTGCGGAATCTATTGAGGTAACATCGCTATGCCCACAACGTTTAGTGCAATATCGCTCGGCCAATTGCCGGATATCGATACTTGGGAAGGCAACACAACGTCCGAGAACGCAGGCGCCCTTGTAGGGATGACCTTTGGCGGCGTTGGTGATCCTTTGGTCGATGACTTTGTCACGTGGTCACCTGTTGGCAATGTCGGCAGCTATTACGATATGGATGGTCGTCCTGCGGAGCATTTCCGTATCGATGGCGGCAACCCCCAACGCTTTGACGGCACGGCTGTTTACAACGCGACGGTTACTTATACGGATGGCACGACAGCCACTCTAACTGCCGTCATTGCCCAAGATACGAATGGAAACGCCTATCTTGTCCCTGAATATGTCAGCCCCGGTGACCCGTCGGTATTGGACGGCGGACCAATTAGATCCCTGACACTCGATAGCCTCGCGGGCAACAACTATAGTGGTTTGAACGCGGAGCGTTACAACTGGAATTATGTGACCTGTTTTCTTGAGGGCACTTTGATCGAAACGGTGAATGGACCGCGTGCGATTGAAGATTTGCAGCTGGCGATCTGATCCCAACGATGGATAGCGGTGACCAGCCGATCCGTTGGGTGGCGTCATCACGGATTGTGGGCAACCCCAAGGCCGCGCCTATTCGGATTGAAGCGGGTGCTTTGGGCAATACGCGCGATCTTTATGTGTCGCCACAGCATCGGATTTTGCTGACGGGCTGGCGTGCCGAGCTTTATATGGGTGAGGACGAGGTTCTGGTCCCTGCGATCCAGCTAGTGAACGACCAAACGATCCGCCAAGTCCAGCAAGACAGTTTCACCTATTACCACCTGTTGTTTGATACGCATGAGTTGATCTATGCGGCGGGGATTGCGTCCGAAAGCTTCCATCCCGGTGAAAAGGCGATTGGGTCGATGGCCGAGGATGCCCGCGACGAGTTGCTCGCGATTTTCCCTCAGTTGGCGGATGTCGCGGCTGGGTCTTATGGCCCCTGTGCGCGCCCAACCACCAAGTCGTTCGAGGCCGCTGTTTTACGCTAATTAACGCTTGGCTTCGTGCTCGTACCGTTTCAGCGCGAAGGCCTCGTTACGATCCGCTTTTTGCTTATCCGAGAGGGATGTTTCGACAAAGCTGAGGTGCCCTTCGACTGCTCCGCGTGCCCTTTCGGGGTCGCGCGCTTGCAGGGCCGCGTTTATGGCGCGGTGTTGTTCTAATAGGGTGTCGCGGGTGGTGCGTTGTTTGAACATAACGGTGCGGTTGTAGAACACGCCCTCGCGCAACAACTCGTACATCGAGCGCATCATATGCAGCATGATGATGTTGTGGCTGGCCTCGATAATGGCGAGGTGAAAGTCCGCGTCGAGATGCGCCTCGTCGGCGGGGTTTCGTTTGGTGTGGGCCGATTCCATTTTCTTGAAGATCGTGTCGATGACTTTCAGGTCCATGTCAGACCCCAGCCTTGCGGCGCGTTCAGCTGCTAACCCCTCCATGTCGCGGCGAAAGCTGATGTAGTCGAACACTGCTTCGTCATGCGAGGAGAACAGGGTGATCAAAGCGGGCGAAAATGCGCTGCCAAGGACGTCAGCGACAAAGACGCCTGCCCCTGCTTTGCTTGCCAGCAGACCGCGCTCTTGCAAGTCGCTGAGCGCCTCTCGCAGGGAGGGGCGTGAAACGCCCATACGCTCCGAGAGTTCGCGCTCTGACGGCAAGCGCTCACCCGGACGCAGGATGCCACGCAGGATAAGCCCCTCAATCTGGCGCACGACGCCCATCGACAGTTTCTCTTGCGGTATTGGTTCAAAGGGCATCTTGGTTTCCATCCGTATTTGGTAAATTGGTATTATCAAAGTCTGGTTGGGGCAATGAAAAAGGGGGCCCGCGATAAGCCCCCTTTGATTGTTTTAACTGTGAACTGCTTAGTTCGGGGTGATGATGATCTCGACCCGGCGGTTCATCTGGCGACCCTGTGCCGTTGCGTTGGAGGCAACCGGTTGGTCCTCGCCGCGACCGATCGAGCGGATACGCTGAGGGGATACGCCGCCGTTGATCAGTACCGACGCGACCGATTGTGCACGGCGCTGGGACAGATCAAAGTTATAGGCCGCATCGCCTTCGCTATCGGTGTGGCCGACGACGTTAACGGTGGTGTTCGGGTAGCGGTTGATCGAGCTTGCAAGCGTATAGATGTCGTTTTGTGAAGAACTCGAAACAGCCGTTGAATTTGTTGCGAACAGAATGTCTTGCGGCAGTGTGACGACGAGGTTGTTGCCGTTGTTGACGATGCCAACATTGCCACCCATTTGCGCGCGAAGCTCTTCTTCTTGCTTGTCGAGCGCACTGCCGACGCCTGCACCGATTAAGCCGCCGATGATGGCGCCCTTGGCTGCGTTGCGGCGGCGTTCGTCTGCGTTGTCGCCACCAGCGATACCCGCCAGAACACCAAGGCCTGCGCCAATAGCGGCACCGTTACGCGTCTTTTCGCCACCATTTGGCGAGGTTTCCATACAGCCGCTGACAAAGGTCATGCCTGAGAGCGCGATAACGAGAGGAAGTTTATAAAAAGTCATATCTATGATTCCGTCTGATATGGGGTGCGTCGAAACGCGGAGTTGATGCAATAGTGTATGCATTAATAACCATTGCTATCCAATAACGTTCCATAATTCGGCGGATTTCAGCAGTTTTAGGCGGCGCTATCGGCCCGCGCTGATTCCCACGCGAGCAAAGTCCGCTTGATCGGCAGGCCCCAATGGTAGCCGCCAAGCGCGCCAGATTTGCGCAATGCGCGGTGGCAGGGGATGAGCAGGCTGACGGGATTACGGCCCACGGCAGTGCCTACGGCGCGGACGGCTTTGGGCCTGCCGATGGAAAGTGCTATCTCGGAATAGGTGGTGACGTGCCCTGACGGGATACGCAGGAGAGCTTCCCAGACTTGGAGTTGGAACGGCGCGCCGATCATATGCAGTTTGGTGTCGCCTGAAAGGCCGAGCGCTGATTTGGTCCATGCGGCGATGGCGTCAGGGTTTTCCACATAGGTGGCTTTTGGCCAGCGGGAGCGCAGGTCGGACATGGCGATGTCTGGGCCGAATTCAGCCGAGAACGCCAGCCCGCAGATGCCCCGATCTGTCCCCAAGGAAAGGGCAGGGCCGAATGCACTGTCGAACCAGCCGTAGTTGATGGTGAGGCCCTCCCCCGCGCGGGCGAAATCACCGGGGCTCATGGCTTCCCATTTCACGAACATGTCGTGCAGGCGGCCTGATCCAGAGAGGCCGATAGCGTCGGCTGTTTCTAGCGTGGTGAACCGTTCAGCGAGTAGGGATTTGGCGTGATCAAGGGCGAGGTATTGTTGGTAGCGTTTGGGGGAAACGCCGACCCATTGCGAAAACAGCCGCTGGAAATGCGCAGGGCTCATGTTCATTTCAGCCGCGAGTGCGTTGAGGCTCAGCGGCCTGTCCGTCGCCTCATCGATGTAATCGATGGCCCGACGCATGACCGCAAAGTGATATGTGTTTTGCTGTTCCATCTGGTCATTCTAGGGCATCGGAGCGGTTGCCCGCGACCCGAAAATTGCGCATAGATTGGGGTATGGTAAAACAACTTGATTACAAATCGATCCGCGAGATGTTTGAGCGCTTTCACGAGATGGAAGCGGAGCCGAAAGGCGAGCTTGAGCATGTAAATGTTTATACGCTGGTCGTGGCCGTGGCGCTGTCTGCGCAGGCGACCGACAAAGGCGTCAACAAGGCAACGCGAGAGTTGTTCAAGATCGCCGACACGCCGCAAAAGATGCTTGATCTGGGCCTTGAGGGTGTGACCGAACACATCAAGACGATTGGACTGTTCCGCCAAAAGGCGAAGAACGTGATCAAGATGAGCCAGATTTTGGTCGATGAGTTTGACGGCGAAGTTCCGAATTCGCGGGCGGCGCTTCAGTCGTTACCAGGGGTGGGCCGCAAGACCGCCAATGTTGTTTTGAACATGTGGTGGGGCCAACCTGCGCAAGCGGTGGATACCCACATTTTCCGCGTAGGTAACCGCAGTGGTATCGCCGTTGGCAAAGATGTGGACGCGGTCGAGCGGGCCGTGGAGGATCATGTGCCTGCCGATTTTCAGCTGCACGCCCATCACTGGCTAATTCTGCACGGGCGCTATACATGCGTCGCGAGAAAACCGAAATGCGCGGCCTGTTTGATCCGCGATCTCTGCATGTTTGAGGATAAAAACCTATGAAGAAGTTTCAGGTCGTGGGCATCGGGAATGCGATGGTTGATGTGTTGGCGCGGGCCGAGGATAGCTTTCTGGCCGAGGCTGGGATCGGAAAAGGCATCATGCAACTGATTGATATGGAACGGGCCGTTGAGCTTTACGGCAAGATTGGTCCTGCGCGTGAGGTTTCTGGTGGGTCAGCAGCCAATACGATAGCGGGCATTGCGCATTTGGGTGGCCGGACGGCTTATGTTGGGAAGGTGAAAGACGACCAGCTTGGCGCGATTTTCGCGCATGATCTGAGGGCCCAAGGGGCGGTTTACGAGACTGCGTTTGCGCCCAAAGATGCGGTTGATGAGACGGGCCGCTGCCTGATTATCGTGACGCCAGATGGCGAGCGATCGATGAACACTTATCTGGGTGTAACCGAGTTTTTGACCTCTGACGATATTGATGTGGACCAGATGGCCGAGGCGGAGTGGATCTATCTTGAGGGTTACCGCTTTGACGGGCCAGAGAGCCATGCGGCTTTTGCAAAGGCAATTGCGGCGTGCAAGGCGGCAGGTGGGCGCGTGTCGCTCACGTTGTCCGATCCATTCTGCGTGAGCCGTCACCGCAATGCGTTCCGCGAGATGATCAAGGCAGACGTGGACCTGTTGTTCTGCAACCGCGCCGAGATGTTGTCGATGTACGAGACCGATGATTTTGACGCGGCAATGGCGGAGGCCGCGGCCGAGATCGCGATTGTGGCCTGCACGGATAGTGCGAATGGCGCGTATATTCTATCAGGTGGCGATACGTGGCATGTGCCCGCGATCCCGACGGATATTGTGGACGCGACGGGGGCAGGTGACTTGTTTGCAGGCGCGTTTTTATGGGCGTTGACGCATGGGTATGCGTTGGAAGATTGTGGTCACATTGGCAATATCGCAGCAGCTGAGGTGATCAGCCACATCGGCGCGCGGCCTGAGGCGGATTTGACTGCTTTGATTGCGCAGGCGAGGCTAAGGCCAGCCACATAGCATCAAGTGCGTCGATTTGGGCGGGGTCGAATGTATGTTCGACCTCCCAGTATTTTCCTGACGGAACATAGTAGCCAAGGGTTCTTTCCATGGCCAAGGCCGCCGCGACGGCTGTTGTATTGTGTTGCACGGGCTTCTGCGCGGCGGCGGTCAGAAGGCGCGCGCGCGGGAAGGTGAGCTGGCTGGGATTTGAGGACAGATTCACCATCGCGCAGTTGTTCTTTGCCGCGAGCGCTGCCAGCCGCGCGGATTTGGCAGGCAGGGACCGTAAGGTGACATCGTCACGCAGAGGGTCAGGGCTGCCGTGGCCGTAAAAATGCGTTGGTCCCCTTGACGCATAGGTCATGTCACATCCGATCATTGCGATGGCAGACGGCCTTAGTGCCCCAAGTGCCCAATAAGCAGCGGTGAAAGCCATGGTGCCACCCGCATAGACGAAGCCACCAAATTGGTTTTGATGTGGGACAAAATCGGAGGCTTGGATCCGCGTTTGACCGTCTTTTAGGTGGTGAGGGCGGCGGTCTGCGGGAAAGTCTTCGGGATAAATGAGGTAGTTCCAATCCTCGCGAACGCGCCACGCGTTATTAATCGCAACGATCACGTCGAATACGCCGCGCGGCCAAGAGCGAGCCTCAAGTGCATTTGGCCCAGAGCCAATGATCAAAACTGTGGTCATTCATTCCCCTCTTCACCAAAAGTGATTTAGGGCGGCAATTGGATATGGCGAGGAAAAGAGCATATTTATACTCGGAAAAAGCCAAAGGTGCGCTGCCAGCCTGAAGTCGCCTGGCGCAAGAGGCGTGGCAGCGGCTTTTTCGTCGGCGGTCATCGGCATGCCTGCCTGTACCGCCTCAATAGTTTCAGCGATTCGTAGTTAACAAATCGTTTTTTCCGAGCGGAAATATGCTGGGGGGTGAGGCCGAAGGCCGAGGGGGGCTAGCCCCCCTGACCTGCCGCCGCAGGCACTACTCGCCCAGTTTTGCGTGTACTTCGTGCAAGTCAATTTCGCCGATGGGCATTTTGTTGCTGGCATCGTCGAAGTCGTATTTGAACAGTTGGAAATCCTTTTTGTAGATTTCCCACATCAGATGTTTGGACAGATCGTCGAAGTAATCCTCAACAGGATGCAGCCGCTTTGGGCCGTGCCCTTCGCTTTCGTTAAAGCGCGGGATTGCAGCAAGGTCGACTTTGCTCGGGGTTTGGATTTTGTCCAAGACCTCTTGCATGCCTTCGTTGAATTTCTCGGTCCAGATGATTTTGTCATAAGTCCCGCCATTCACGATGAAGGTCGAGATGTGTCCTGACATGGCAGACCAGTGAATATCTGGCTCCATTGGCCTGCGCCAGCGGATGGTGTCGCGCGCAACCAACAGGAATCGGCGGAAGGATTTGATCTGGTCGAATTCAAAGCCCGTCTCCGGATCGCCAACTTCAATCCCGTATTTCTGGATCAAAAGCGGGACGAGATTGCCGCGATAGCGGCGGCCATTGCGCTGGATGCCGCAAATCTTATCAAAGAACGACGACAGGATTCGCGTGTATGGGTTGCGCACGCAGGTGAACGAATAGCTGCTGTGCCCTTTCACGTTGGTCGTGATCAGCGGCTGGCTTTCGTCCATCGCCCATTTGTGCATACCACCCGTCGCATCGTGGATATCCCCATCAAAAAAGGAGCCGTGATCGGAGTAATACATGATTTGACCGATGGTCGAGCAGGCGCATTTCGGGACGACCCGATAGACCACACTTTCGCTTTCGGTCATCCAAGTGCCGGGAAAACCCATAAATCGGTCTCCAAACTGCCCGCTTACACACGGTTTAATTACTCAACCGTCATAGTTGACCAATAAAAGCAAAGAAAGCCTGTATATTCAACGTCTGTTCACGTTATGAGAAGTAAGAAACACTAAAGTTTCGGGTAAACGTATTCTGGTATGGCAAAGATCGCTTTCATTCTCTTGTGTCACAAGGACCCTGACGCAATTATCCAGCAGGCACAGCAGCTGACGGCTGTTGGTGATTTTATCGCAATTCATTTTGATGCGCGTGCTCCACTTGAGGCGTTTGAGAAAATCCGCACGAGTTTGGCGGATAATCCGAACGTTGCGTTTGCGAAAAAGCGGATCAAATGCGGCTGGGGCGAATGGTCGTTGGTGCAAGCGACCCTTTATGCGGTTAAGGCAGCGGTAGATGCGTTTCCGCGCGCGACCCATTTTTATATGGTTTCGGGCGATTGCATGGCGATTAAGTCGGCCAAATATGCCCATAAGTTTTTGGATGATAACGACGTCGATTACGTCGAGAGCTTTGATTATTTCGAGAGTGAATGGATTAAGACGGGCTTTAAAGAAGAGCGTCTGATTTACCGTCACTTTTTCAACGAGCGCACCCAGAAGCGCCGATTCTATTGGTCGTTCTGGTTCCAACGCAAATTTGGGATCACCCGTGAGGTGCCAACCGATTTGCAGGTGATGATTGGATCGCAGTGGTGGGTGCTGCGCCGTCGCACGATTGAATGGATCCTTGATTTCACCAAAAAGCGCAAAGATGTGATGCGGTTTTTCAAGACGACGTGGATTCCTGACGAGACGTTTTTCCAAACGATTGTCCGCCATTTGGTGCCAGGCAATGAAATTCAGACCCGCACGATGACGTTTTTGATGTTCACCGATTACGGGATGCCGGTGACGTTTTATAATGATCACTATGATCTTTTGCTGAGCCAAGACAGCTTGTTTGCCCGTAAAATTAGTCCTGAGGCCAAGGAGCTTAAGGAGCGATTGGGGAAGCTATATGCCTCTGGGCGCGATGATTTTAAGATATCGAATGAGGGCCGGGGTCTGTTCAAATTCCTCACAGGCCGTGGTCGTATTGGCCGCCGATTCACCAGCCGTTTTTGGGAAACTGAAAGCTCGTTGGGTCGGGAACGCGAATTGTTGATTGTCGCATGTAAAAAGTGGCATGTGGCCAAGCGGTTACTGACGTCAATCCGCGAGCATACGGATGTGCCTGCGATTGATTATATCTTTAACGAAGAAGACACGCCCCTGCCTGATTTGGGCGGGATTCAGTCGAACCTAGGTAAGCGCACGCGTCACCGCCGTGCCTTGGTGCGGATGTTATTTGATTACTACGACACCAACCGTCTGGTAATCAGCATGGACACGGCCAACCTTGATCTGATGCAGGATTTCTTCTCAGACCGCTCGTCAACCCGACTGCTAGAGATCGATTGCAACATGACCGATGATTATCTGGTGGGCCACGCCCGCCGTGTGGGTCTGGCAGGTGATCAGACGTCTGATGAGACCCTAGAGCAGCTTTTGCCGACGATCCGCTATGACATTTTGTTTGATAGCGACAGGATCCGCGACTCTGGATTTGAGAATTACGTGCGTTTGCGCGAATCCGCGAGCCCGCAGGAAAACGCCACAGCACTTGCGCGATTTTTGTCGCTGGATGATGAAACGGCCCGCAAACTGGCCGAAACCCCCTACCTATTTGTTGACTGAGGTGACCCATGCAATTTGACTATGATGACCAGAATATTTTTGCCAAAATCCTGCGTGGGGAAATTCCCAACAGCACGGTTTTTGAGAACGAGCATGCCTTGGCGTTCAAAGACATCGCACCGCAAGCCCCTGTGCATGTGCTGGTGATCCCTAAGGGTGCCTATGTTAGCATTGACGACTTTGCAGCCAATGCGCGTGCGGATGAGCAGGCGGGTTTCTTCGCTGCTGTCGCTGCTGTCTGCGAGATGAGCGATGTGGCGCAGGGCTTCCGTGCTGTTGCCAATACCCGTACTCATGGCGTGCAAGACGTGCCGCATTTTCACATGCATATCATTGGCGGCAACCAGTTGGGGCGGATGCTGCCTTAAGACTTTGTCAGGGCGAGAAAGACGTCTTCGAGGTCTGATTGCTCTGTCGTGATGTCGCTGATTTCGATTTTCGCTTTGCGGATCAGGTCGAGGACCGCATCGGCGCTGGTTTGCCCGCTTTGGTAGGTGAATGCCAGTCGTCCGTCGTGCCGCTTTTGCCCCGTTATATTGGCGGGCAGGGGCGGTAGATCGGCGTCAGACGCAGGGCGGATCACGAGAGTTTTGTGGTCTAGGCGGCCCAGCAGGTTGGCGGTGGTGTCGCGCACAATCAGGTTGCCGTGGTTGATGATCGCGATCTCGTCGCACATCGCCTCGGCCTCTTCCAAGTAGTGGGTTGTCAGGATGATTGTCACGCCTTGTTCGTTGAGCTTGCGCACGTTGGCCCAAAGGATGTTGCGCAGTTCAATATCGACGCCAGCGGTGGGTTCATCAAGGACAAGGATTTGTGGGGAGTGCACGAGCGCCTTGCCCAACAAGAGCCTGCGCCGCATGCCACCTGAGAGTGAACGGGCGTAGGCGTTTGCCTTGTCGGTCAGGCCGATCAATTCGAGAATTTCGGCGGTCTTGCGCTGCGATTTTGGCACGCCGTAGAGACCCGCTTGCACGTCGAGCGAGCCTGCGGGTGTGAAGAATGGATCAAGGTGCGGCTCTTGCGGCATGATCCCGATAGCGGCACGGGACTGGCGCGGGTTTTCGTCTTGGTCAAAGCCCCAGATTTTAACGGACCCAGAGGTCTTGGTGACAAGACCTGCGAGGATGTTGATCATCGTGGATTTGCCAGCGCCGTTCGGCCCCAAAAGCCCAAAGATCATGCCGCGCGGAATGTTGAGATCGATTCCATTGAGCGCATGTTTCGCCTCAGAGCGCCCAGAGGCGGCATATGTCTTGGAAAGACCCGAAATTTCGATGGCATTCTGTGTCATGTGCGTCTTTCCCCCACTGCGGGCTTTGTGCTAAAGACGGATGTAAGGCGGGCCGTGACCCGTGGCAACCAGACAGGACGAGACATGACAACACCTGCCCCAGAAATCCGTATCGTCAACGATTACCGCGTGGCCTGTGATGGCGGCGAGGGTGGTCATCCGCGTGTTTGGCTGCAAATTCCAGGTGACCATGGCTGGGTCGAATGCCCGTATTGCGACGCCAAGTTGGTACACAAAGATTTCGAGGGTAAAGTATGACCCGCGTTGTGATTTCAAGCGATCACGCTGATATTCCATTGCGTTACGCGATTGCGGCTCATGTAGAGGCAGCGGGTTATGAGGTCGTTGATATCGGCCCTGAAACGGACGCGAGCACGGATTATCCGAAACATGGGCAGGCTGCGGCCAACATGGTTGCCTCTGGTGATTGTGCGCTTGGCATTATCATTTGCGGCACTGGCCAAGGGATTATGATGGCGGCCAATAAGGTTGCAGGCATTCGCTGTGGTGTGTGTTCGGACACGTTTTCGGCCCGTATGATCCGCCAACACAACAACGCAAATATGTTGTCGATGGGCGCGCGCGTAGTGGGCAAAGGCCTTGCGATGGATATCGTTGATGCGTTTCTGTCTGCCGAATTTGAGGGCGGGCGTCATGGTTTGCGCGTCGATATGATCGAGCCTGCCGCTTAAGCACTGGCAGGCTGGTCCCGTTTCTGGCAAAACGACCCCTGACACAAATGCAGGGGAAATTTACATGACACAGCAATTTGGCAAGGGCCACCATCTGCATTTGATTGATGGCTCTGCGTTTATTTTCCGAGCTTATCACGCGCTGCCGCCGTTGACGCGCAAGTCTGATGGTTTGCCTGTTGGGGCTGTCAGTGGCTTTGTGAATATGCTCCAGCGCTATATCGAGAATAATTCTGGCGACGATGCGGCGACACATGTCGCCGTGATTTTCGACAAGGGCAGCCACACCTTTCGCAACGATATGTATGACCAATACAAGGCGAACCGCGATGCGATGCCTGAGGATTTGCGCCCGCAAATGCCGCTGACCCGCGATGCGACCCGTGCGTTTAACATTGCTTGCGAAGAGATCGAGGGATTTGAGGCCGACGATATAATCGCGACGCTGTCGTGTCAGGCGCGCAATGCGGGGGGCCGTGTCACGATTCTCTCGTCCGACAAAGATATGATGCAGCTTGTGGGTGACGGCGTTGAGATGCTCGACCCGATGAAGAACAAGCGCATTGACCGCGATGCTGTGGTCGAGAAATTTGGCGTGCAGCCAGAGCGCGTGGTTGATGTGCAGGCGCTTGCCGGTGATAGCGTGGATAACGTGCCCGGTGCGCCGGGGATCGGGATCAAGACGGCGGCGTTGTTGATCAATGAATATGGAGATCTGGAAACACTGCTCGACCGTGCGGGCGAGATTAAGCAGCCAAAGCGTCGTGAAAGCCTGCTCGATAATCGTGCGCAGATTGAGTTGTCCAAGCGCTTGGTGACGCTGGATTGCAATATGGAATTGCCGTTTGATCTGGACAGTTTGGAGATCAAGGATGCGGTGCCTGAGGATTTGCTGGCGTTTCTGGCGCTGATGGAATTCCGCACGATTGTGAAGCGGATCGCGGATAAGCTGGGCGCAAAGGCGCCAGAGATTGAAGCCCCCGCTGCTGTGGTTGCCGATGCTGTGCCTTTTGATGCGAGCAAATATGAGAAGGTTTCCGATGCGGCCGCCTTGCAGGTCTGGATCGACCGGATTTATGCGCGCGGCTATGTAGCGGTGGATACCGAGACCACGGCGCTCAATGAAATGCGGGCCGAATTGGTGGGCATTTCGCTATGCGTTGAGGCGGGACAGGCCTGTTATATTCCGCTGACCCATAAGGCGGCCGCACAGGATGATCTGTTTGGCTCTGATGCGCGCGCGGACGGGCAGATGGATTTGCGCGAGTGCTTAGCTGCCTTGCAGCCGATGCTGGAGGATGAGACCATCCTCAAGATCGGGCAGAACATGAAATATGACGCCAAGATTTTTGCGCGACTGGCGATCAATGTGCACCCCATCGATGACACGATGTTGATGTCTTATGCGATGCATGGTGGCTTGCATAATCACTGCATGGATTTGCTGTCGGAACGGTATTTGGGGCACACGCCGATTCCGATTAAGCCGCTTTTGGGTACGGGTAAATCTGCTGTCACGTTTGACCGTGTGCCGATTGATGATGCGGTGAGATATGCGGCCGAAGATGCGGATATCACGCTGCGCCTGTGGCAGATGTTTAAGCCGATGTTGCACCTCGCCAAGGTGACGACGGTCTATGAGACGCTAGAGCGGCCTTTGGTTCCAGTGCTCGCACAGATGGAAATGGCGGGCGTGAAGGTGGACCGCGATACGCTGAGCCGCATGTCGAATGGCTTTGCCCAAAAGATGGCGGGGCTGGAGGATGAGATCCAGACGCTGGCTGGGCGCAAGTTTAACGTGGCCTCTCCCAAGCAGTTGGGCGAGATCCTGTTCGACGAGATGGGTCTAGAGATGCCCGACGGGAAGAAGCCATCGACGGGCAAAACGGGGGCCTATTCGACAGGTGTTGACGTGCTGGAAGACTTGGCAACGATCCACGATTTGCCGCGCCGCATTCTGGATTGGCGTCAACTGGCAAAGCTGAAATCGACCTACACGGATGCGCTTCAGGAACATATCAACGCCGAGACGGGCCGCGTGCACACGTCTTATTCGATTGCGGGGGCGAATACGGGGCGCTTGGCTTCGACTGATCCGAATTTGCAGAACATTCCTGTAAGGTCCGAAGAAGGCCGCCGTATCCGCGAGGCGTTTATTGCTGATGAGGGCAAGGTTTTGGTGTCCCTCGATTATAGCCAGATCGAGTTGCGGATTTTGGCGCATGTCGCAAAGATTGATGCGCTGAAACAGGCGTTTAAGGACGGCATTGATATTCACGCGCAGACGGCGTCAGAGATGTTTGACGTGCCTTTGGATGAGATGACGCCTGCTATTCGGTCTCAGGCGAAAGCGATTAACTTTGGGGTGATCTACGGGATTTCGGGCTTTGGTCTTGCGCGGAATTTGCGGATTCCACGGGCCGAGGCGCAGGGGTTTATTGACCGCTATTTCGAACGTTTTCCCGGTATTCGCACCTATATGGATGAGACGATCCAATTCGCGAAAGACCACAATTACGTGCAAACCTTGTTCGGTCGTAAGATCAACACGCCCGAGATTAACGCCAAAGGGCCGCAAGCGGGCTTTGCCAAACGCGCGGCGATCAACGCGCCGATTCAGGGGACTGCTGCGGACGTGATCCGTCGTGCGATGATCAGGATGCCCGAGGCGATCAAAGGAATTCCTGCCAAAATGCTGTTGCAGGTCCACGATGAATTGATCTTTGAGGTCGATGAGGATGCTGCTGACGATTTGATTAAGGTGGCGCGTGATGTGATGGAGAATGCCTCTGATCCTGCGGTGAAGTTGGATGTAAAGCTCGCGGTGGATGCGGGGCAGGGCAAAAGCTGGGCGGAGGCGCATTGATGGACCGCAAACCCGCGAAAGCGACCCAGATGATTGATGATGCGCGGGTGCGGGTGACGCGCTTTGATTTTGCGCCTGGGGCCGAGACGGGCTGGCACACCCATGAATATGACTATGTGATTACGGCTGTGACCGATTGCGCAATGTTGCTGGAAAACCCTGATGGGGCGGTTGTTGAGGTACTGATCCCTGCGGGCACGGCCTATCGCCGCGATGCGGGTGTGAAGCACAATGTGATCAATCGTGGCGCGGATACAATGACCTTTGTGGAGGTCGAACTGAAGTAGGATGGGTTTAAACCCATCCTACCGAGGTGTGGCAAAGGGCCGAAGTTGCCCTATTGCCGCTTAGTTCACTGACTTATCTTCGATCAGGTTAGCCTTGGTTGTTTGGCCTTTGGTGATCGCGATTTGGCGGGGCTTGAGCGCCTCGGGGATTTCGCGGACCAGATCGATGTGCAGCATGCCGTTCTCGTGGCTGGCCCCTGTCACGCGGACATGGTCGGCCAGATGGAAGCGGCGTTCAAACGCGCGGGTGGCGATGCCGCGATGCAGATAAGTCTTGGTTTCGTCTTCGTCGGACTTGCGCGCGGTGACGTGAAGATTGCGGTCTTTCACCTCAATCGCGAGGTCGTCATCGGCAAAGCCTGCGACAGCCAGAGAGATGCGCCAAGCGTCATCATCGGTCTTTTCGATATTATATGGGGGGTAGGTTGTGTTGCTAGCCTCTGAGGCAAGCGTGCGGTCCAGAAGATCGGCGATTTGGTCAAAGCCAACAGTGGCGCGGTAGAGTGGTGTCAGGTCAAAAGTACGCATAGTGGTCATCCTTTATCAAGCGATAACAAGTGTTTGGCTCTCCATTATTGGCAGAGCCGATTGAGTGATGGACCCATGTTTGGCGTCCGTATCATTGATGTGGGGATGGTGCGTTTTGGTTTCAAGGGGGGCGTTTTGGTGTAAAATTCGCCTCCGGCGGGCATATTTTGGCTCGGAAAAAGCGTTAGGGCCGCAGGAATTTCGCGCCTGTGTCATTGCGCTGTCCGTTTGTAACGATCTTGCGCGCAGAGCCCGTGCTTTGGCTGTTAAAGCTGGCGAGGAGTTGTGCGAGCGGTTCTTGCAGCGAGGTGCCAATCGAGATTTGTCTGCCCTCGACATCCGCCATGGCCGAGACCACCGAAACGATTTGCGGGTGGCCGTCCGCCATGGAAAAAACAGGTGAGCCAGAGGAACCGAAGGTGATGTCGCAGTCCATCAGGATCACGCCAGATTGACGCTCAATGACCTTGCAGACCTCTTGCAGACTGGCCGCATTCGCGCGGTCGCGCCCGTAGGAGACGATCCCGATTTCATCGCCTGCTTGTGGTTTTGGCGCGATGGCGTAGGGCATGATCCGCCCGTTGCGGATCGGCTGGTCAAGCTCCAACAGGGCGATGTCGTTGGCCACTTCTGCGACGTCGGTACTTGGCCCGTCATGTTTGTAATCGGGGTGTGGCAAGATGCGGCTAATCCCGCGTGAAGCCTCGGCGCGACCATCGCGTAGACCTGCTTCAAAGACGAAACGGTCGGGGCTGATCAGGCTGCCATCCGTGTCGTAGAGGCAATGCGCGGCTGTCAGGATCAGGCGGTTTTGGATAAGAGCGGCGGTGCAAAACCCTTTGTCGATGATGTCGAGCCTGCCGACGCCCGCCCAATTACGGCTGTCTTCGCGGGTTTGCAGGGTGACAAGACCGGTTTCCTGCGCGGCGAGTGGCCCGCAGATCATCAGGAAAACAAAAGACAAAATGCGCATTATCACCTCGGGGTTTTGGGCTGTGTATCCAGCCCTTGCGGCGACATTATGGCATTAGCGCAGGATTGGCACCTGAGGTTGGGTGTTTTTTGCTGCAGTGAGTGCAGGCGGTTTTGGCCCGCCTGTGGCCCAATCCAGCAGCTCCACCGTGTGCACGATGGGCGTATCGGTGCCTGACCCGATTTGCATCATGCAGCCGATGTTGCCCGCGCTAATGATATCGGGGGTGAGGGCCTCTAGCGTTTGCACTTTGCGCGCTTTGAGTTGCTTGGAAATTTCGGGTTGCATCAGGTTGTAAGTGCCAGCCGAGCCGCAGCACAGGTGGCTGTCGGCGGGTTCGAGAACGGTGAATCCAGCACGCTTGAGAAGGTCCTTGGGGAATGTTTTGATCTTTTGGCCGTGTTGCAAGGAACACGCCGCGTGGTAGGCGACCTTGGTATTTTTGGGTGCGCCTTCGGGCAGGTCAAGTTTCATCAACACTTCAGAGACATCCATCGCAATGGCCGATACACGGGCGGCGTCGATGGCAAGATCTGTGTTGCGGAACATATGGCCATAGTCTTTGACCGTTGTGCCGCAGCCAGAGGTGTTGATCACGATGGCGTCGAGGCCCGCATCCATTTCGGCCACCCAAGCACGGATGTTTTTGGCCGCGGTTGCGTGGCTCTCGTCCTCTTTCCCCATGTGGTGGGTAAGGGCGCCGCAGCAGCCTTGGCCTTTGGGGATCACGACCTCAGCGCCGAGGCGGGTCAGCAGGCGGATCGTCGCGTCATTGATATCGGTGTTGAGCGCACGTTGGGCGCAGCCTGTCATCAGGGCAACACGCATTTTCTTGTCGGCAACCTGGAAAGTCTGGGGGTCGTCGTTACGCGATACAGGTGGGATAACCTTAGGGGCCATTTCCAGCATGGCGCGAAGCCGTGGATCGGGAATGAGCCGTGCAAAGGGGCGTCCGATTTTTGCGCCGAGCAGAGCGATCCGAAAGCGTGTCGGATAGGGCAAGATACGGGCGAGAACCCAGCGCAGGGCGCGGTCCGACAGGGGCCGTTTGTATTTGTCTTCGATATAGGCACGGGCGGTGTCGATCAGATGCATGTAGTGAACGCCAGACGGGCAGGTCGTCATACAGGCAAGGCAAGACAGGCAGCGGTCGATGTGCAGAACGGTGTTCGCGTCGGGCGTGCGCTCGTTCTCCAACATATCCTTTATCAGGTAGATGCGGCCACGTGGGCTATCAAGCTCATCGCCGAGGACTTGATAGGTCGGGCAGGTCGCGGTGCAAAATCCGCAATGCACGCAGGCGCGCAGGATTTCATTGGCGCGTTTGGTGGCGGGCTTGGTCAGTTGCTCTGGCGTAAAAGTGGTTTGCATCAGGACATGATCCCCGTATTGAGAATGTTGCGCGGATCGAATTTTGCACGCAGGCCTGCGGTGATCGCGGCGATAGGGGCGGGTTCGGGGTGGAACGTCGGGCCGCAGCCTTTGCCACGGATCAGTGTCGCGTGGCCTGCAGTGCCGCCCATGGCAGTGCGCAGGTCGTGGCCTTCGGGTGTGAGTGCCCAGATCAGGCCGCCGCCCCAGTCGTATTGCACGGCCGTAGCGCCAAGTTTGGCAGTAAGTGCCGCGGCGTCGGAGGGCTTGACGGAGATGCGCCAGACGTCACCTTGGTTATTGGCGAAGGCGTGCACGTCGCGGATTGCGGTCCAGTCGGTTTGGGCCTCGGCCGCCGTGCCAAATGCGCTGAGCTTTTTGGTCAGTTCTGCCGCACGGTAGGCCACAGAGGCTGCAAACCCCTCAAAGCGGAAATGGGTTGTGGCTGTGCTTGGGTCGTGGGCGACGCCTGTGACCTCATAGGGAGATGAAAGGGCCGCTGACATCGCCTTGATTGCCATAGCATCGTCGAGGCCGTTCAGGGTGAGGCTGAGTGTGGTCTCAACTGCGGGCAAGACTTTGAGCGAGACTTCGGTAAGCACGCCGAGGGTGCCGTATGCGCCCGTCATCAGTTTGACCAGATCGTAGCCGGTCACGTTTTTCATCACGCGGCCACCGTTTTTGATGATGTTGCCTGCGCCATCGACAAATCGCACGCCGAGCATGAAATCACGGGCTGCACCCACGGCGATACGGCGCGGGCCGGAGACGTTCGCCGCGGCAACGCCGCCGATTGTGGGGGTGCCCTCTGTGCCTAAAAGCGTGCGGTGATCCATAGGTTCAAAAGCAAGGCGCTGGTTTTGCGCAGCGAGGGTTTCTTCGATCCCGGCAACAGATGTGCCTGCCTTGGCGACGAGCGTAAGCGCTCCCGGCTCATAAAGAGTGATACCAGACATGGCTGACATATCTAGCGTTTCGCCAATGACGCGCCCGATTGCCCGCGTGCCGCCGCCAATGATGCGGAGCGGACCTTTTGCGTCGGCGATCATTTGGGCGAGGTCGGTCTGTGAATGTGGGGTCATGTCATCTTCTTCTGATCAAAAATACCTGCGCCGCAGGCTCCAATTTTCGGCGAAAATTGGTCATGCCACGCGGCGTCTTGCTGAGGCGTCGAGCGGAAACACTTTGGCGGGATTAAGCAGCCACTTGGGATCAAATACGTCCTTCACGGCCATTTGCGCTTCAAGATCTGCGGGTGCAAATTGCACATGCATGAGGTCGCGCTTCTCGATTCCCACGCCGTGTTCGCCAGTTAGGCAACCGCCCACCTCGACGCAGAGTTTGAGGATTTCGGCACCCATTGCTTCGCAGAGTTCTAGGTCGCCTTCTTTGTTGGCATCAAACAGAATGAGCGGGTGCATGTTGCCGTCGCCCGCGTGGAAAACGTTGCCAACATCGAGGCCAAATTCCTTGGACATTTCGCCGATCCGCTTGAGGACGAAAGGGAGCTCGGAGACGGGGATCGTGCCATCAAGACACATGTAATCGTTGATCTGTCCCATCGCGCCAAAGGCGGATTTCCGACCAAGCCAAATGCGCGCCGCCTCGTCGGCCGATTTCGCTTCGCGCAACTCCACTGGATTATGTTTGCGCGCAATATCCATGATAAGCGCCAGTTGCGCGTCAATTTCGGCGTCTGATCCTTCGACCTCGACGATCAGCAAGGCCTCGCACATCGGGTACCCCGCTTGCGCGAATTTCTCGGTCGCTTCAATGCAAGGGCGGTCCATGAATTCGATGGCAACTGGCAGGACGCCCGCTTTGATGATGTCGGTCACAACCTGACCTGCGACCTCGGAATTGTCGTAGCCCATCAGCACGGGGCGTGCGCCTTCTGGCTTGTGAAGGATGCGTAAAGTGGCCTCGGTGACGACGCCCAATTGCCCTTCTGATCCGCAGATCACGCCCAGCAAATCAAGCCCGCCCGCATCCAGATGTGCGCCGCCAATCTCGACCACGGTGCCGTCCATCATGACCATCGTGACACCCATCAGGTTGTTGGTCGTGACGCCGTATTTCAGGCAATGCGCCCCACCAGAGTTCATCGCGATATTGCCCGCGATGGCGCAGGCCAATTGGCTGGATGGGTCGGGGGCGTAGAAGAACCCGTTTGTTTCAACGGCACCCGTGACCGACAGGTTGGTGCGGCCCGTTTGCACACGGATATAGCGGTCGTCGTAATTGGTCTCGATCACGCCGTTCATTTTTGCGACACCAAGGATCACGCAATCGGCGGTGGGCAATGCGCCCCCCGCGAGCGAGGTGCCAGAGCCGCGCGGCACGACGGGGACGTTCATCTCGTGGCAGATTTTCAAGACGGCGGCGACTTCGGCAGTGTTCGCAGGCAATACGGCGCAAAGGGGCGGGCAGCGATAAGCGGTCAGCCCGTCGCATTCATAGGCACGCGTTTCGGAAATGTGTGAGATCACGGCGTCATGAGGAAGGACTTCGCGCAGGCGTGAAACCAGTTGCTGCTTGCGCGATATGACCAAAGCGCTGGGGACGGGCATTTCCATGGCGGCTCTCCAAATTCTTTATTGGTAAATTAATATGACCAATTTAAGCGGCTGGCAAGCCTCAATTGAAACCGCTAAGAGTTGCGCATGACAATGACTCATCACTTCACGCTGCTTGGCACATACGATTGGGCCGCTTTCTTGTTTATGGTCACCGCTTGGATGGCCCTTGGTTGGCTCATTGAGCATCCACCAAAGACCAGGCCCTCGGTCACAGTTCTGATGTCGCAAAAGCGGCGCGATTGGATGGAGGTATTTATCCACCGCGACCCACGTATTTTCGATGCGCAGATTCTGGCCAGCCTGCGTGAAGGCACCTCGTTTTTTGCTTCCACCTGCATCTTTGCGATTGGTGGCGTGCTGGCCTTGGCCAAGAATACCGACCCGCTTGTCGGTGTTGCCCAAGAGGTGACAGCGATGTCGTCGCCTGTCTTGCTGATCCAAGTGAAGCTGGCGTTTGTGGCGTTGTTTTTGACCAATGCGTTCTTGAAATTCGTCTGGTCAAACCGCTTGTTTGGCTATTGCGCTGTTTTGATGTCGGCGGTGCCAAACGATCCCAACGATCCATTGACGCAACCAAGGGCAGGACAAGCGGCCGAGTTGAATATCCGCGCTGCGATGAACTTTAACCGTGGCTTGAGGTCGATGTATTTTGCGCTTGGGGCGCTGGCGTGGTTACTCGGCGCTCTCCCGCTGTTTGGTGCGACACTTGTTGTAGTCTGGGTGGTTTGGTCGCGTGAGTTTGCGTCAATTCCGCGCAACATTTTGCTGGCGAAATGAAGATGAAGCTTGCTGCGATTTTGACGGTTATGGCGACCACCAGCTTTGCCGATACGCCTGAGATCCAAAAGGTGGCGACCACTGCGATGAACGCAGGTGGTTGGCGGTTTGATGTGACTGTGTCGCACCCAGATACAGGCTGGGGTCATTACGCCGACGGGTGGGTCATTGTCGATAGAGATATAGCTAAAAGTTGGTGATGGCCCCTGAGGGGCGGCATATCATGGCGTTGTTCACGCGCCGCAATTCTCAATTGAGAAAAGGATATGCCACATGACGACAAATACCATTACCCAGCT
>Ga0102910_1000060_pt1 | contig 38988 bp, 39 predicted proteins | sample Colrivmeta1558A3_FD_78501 | JGI IMG/M metagenome (GOLD analysis project Ga0102910, IMG submission 78501) | Estuarine microbial communities from the Columbia River estuary - metaG 1558A-3 | ecosystem: Environmental > Aquatic > Marine > Intertidal zone > Estuary | place: USA: Columbia River... | reverse complement strand
GGCGCAAACTCGATGGAGCCAACCGCATGCCAGAGATCATCGAAGGGATTGCATTCAAGGACGGGATCAAACAACTTAACCATGCCGCCTAATCACGCCGTCACCAACTTTCGGGCATAGCTCCTGTCGATAGCGAAGGCCGCGAAATTGGCATGCGCGTCTTGGCGCATCCGCATGAGACCGAGCAGCCGTTTACACGCAGCCTAGTGGTCAGTGGCCCGCTACCACAGACAGTCTACATAACGGCAAGATGTAGCGTTGATGGATGGGCCGAACAGCTGTTTGAGGTCTCACTTAAGTAGGATGGGTTTTAACCCATCCTCCGTCCTTCGCGCAGCCACGCGCCAACAGTAAGCAGTGCCGCCAGCATCAAAAATGCCCAAGCGGGCAACAACGGGTTGATTGTCACATCGGCAGTTTGGAATGCCGCTCGCGGTGTGATTCCGATCCAGCCGCGCCCTGCGGCAGGACGCCCTTCGCGCACGTTACGCACGGCAAAATCACCATCAGAGATGTTGAGAATGCCACCACGGGTGCTGTCGACGGCAGGCTGCACGATCTCGCCCGTTGCAACGGTTTGCTCAAACTCGCGCGGTGCTGCGGGCCCAAGGGCGATCACGCTTTCCACGTCTCCTTCGCGCAGGCGGTAAAGACCGACTTCAGGGGCGTCCCACAGTGTCTCGAAACGACCGGGGCTGACCTCATTGAGGGCCAAATCAGTCTCGGTTCCATCAGGGTGCGTGACGGTCACGTCGCCGATTTCGGTCCCAATAGTGCGGCGAATAATCCGCATCGTTTGACCCGTTGGTTCGGCTGTCAGCGCCTCTTCTTCAAGGTCAGGTTCTTTCATCATCCAATGGGCAAGCCTGCGCAACAGTTCAAGCTGCGGCCCGCCGCCCTCAAACCCGCGATCCCAAAGCCATGACTGATCGGACGCAATCAGCGCCACCCGCCCGTTGCCAACACGGTCGAGCGTCAGAAGGGGGCGATCATCAAGGCCTGACATCACGGTGGTCGCCGTGTCTGGCACCAGCACATCAACAAGGCGGAACCAGCGGCCCCAATTCGCACCTTCACCGTCGGGATTGGCATAAAGCGCCTCAAGCCCTGCGGTCACAGGATGTCTGTCACCGATGTCGGTGACTTGCGGTGTGAAGCCCTCTTCAAACACCCGCGCTGTCGGCGCGCCAGGGAGGATTTGCCCCAGAGGTGAGCGATATATGCTCTCCGCGCCGCCATATTCGGGACCAGAGGAAATGAGCACAGCGCCGCCTTCTTCAACATAGTTGCGGATGTTGTCGAGGTATTCGTTTGGCAGAATGCCGCGCCGCCGATAGCGATCAAAAATGATCAGATCAAAGTCGGTGATCTTTTCCAAGAAGAGTTCGCGGGTTGGAAAGGCGATGAGGGATAATTCATCCACTGGCACGCCATCTTGCTTTTCTGGCGGTCGCAGAATGGTAAAGTGTACGAGGTCCACAGCGGCGTCTGATTTCAACAAGTTCCGCCAAGTCCGCTCGCCCGCGTGTGGTTCGCCAGAGACCAGCAAAACCCGCAAGCGGTCGCGCACGCCGTTAATTTGCACCACCGCGCCGTTGTTGCGATCCGTCAACTCGCCCACCACAGCCGGGGTCGCGAACTGCACCACGTTCATGCCGCCGTGGGGTAAGTCCAGCGGCAATTCGATGTCTTGGCCCGTGGGCACTTGGAACGACATTGGCGTGTCACCGTCGATTGAGATCGACAGTGGTACGATGGCTCCAGCCTCGGGCGCGGCACCTTGGTCTTCGATCCGCAAAGTCAGCGTGATCGTCTCGCCCATGATCGCAAATGCAGGCGCGTTGGAGACAACGAGCCTGCGGTCCCAATCCTCAGGTTGACCCGTCAGGATCGTGTGGAACGGTGCGGGCAGGGGCGGTGTGCGGGCCATGTCATGCACGCGTCCGTCCGTGATCGCCACGATGCCAGCGATGCGGGCTTGCGGCTCGTTGGCCAAAGCCGCGGATAGGGCGGTCATCAATTCGGTGCCACCGTCGCCCTCGGCATCATTAACAGGTACGACGCGCAATTCGGTATTGGGCATCCGCGCCAATTGTCCGCTTAAGGTTTCCAAGGCAGTTGCTGATTGTTCGGGACGGTCGGAGATGCGCTGGCTTGCAGATTCGTCGACCAAGGCAATCACGATGTCGCTTAGTGGGGCGCGGTCCTCGGATTGTACTGACGGGTTCGCCACCGCGGCCAAAATCGCGATAGCCGCCAAGGCCCGCAACCACCATCCTGCAAGTCTGCGCCAAACCGCCAAAGCCACGCCAAATAGCGCCAGTCCAGCCAGCACATAAAGCGCCACCATCGGCACCAGCGGATCAAGGATCAAAGTTTCCGTCATGCGCTATTGTCCCAGTCGATCAAGCAGTGCGGGCACATGCACCTGATCCGATTTATAATTGCCTGTCAGCACATGCATGACCAGATTGACGCCAAAGCGCAGCGCATATTCACGCTGCTTTTCACCGGCCGTGCCGCGCCCGACAGGGAACATGCGGTTGCCATTACCGTCCACGGCCCATGCGCGCGCCCAGTCGTTGCCGCCGATAACCACTGGTGTGACCCCGTCGTTAAGATTGCGGAACGGCATCCCCTCGGCTTGCTCTGCACCAACAGGGGCTGCTTCGACCCAAATGTCGCGGCTGGCGTAGCGACCAGGGAAATCTTGCAAAAGGTAGAACGTACGGGTCAAAACGTGGTCGGCTGGGATCGGTTCAATCGCAGGAATATCGAGGCCGCGCGCGATGGCTTGTAGCTTTTGCCCCTCAGGGCTGCCAGAGCCAAACCGTGCCTGATCCGCATCGCGTGTATCAAAAAGGATCATGCCACCTGTGCGCAAATAGCGGTTCAGCTTGCCGAAGGCTTCGCGGCTTGGCAGCGGTTGGTTTGCGGTCACGGGCCAGTAGATGAATGGAAAAAACGCCAGTTCGTCGGTCTCAAGGTTCACGCCTACTGGATTTGCAGGCTCGATAGACGTGCGTTGGAAAAGCGTTTGCGACAGCCCAAGCAGCCCCGCCGCTGAGATATCGTCTGTCTCTATATCACCCGTTTGCACATAGGCCAGCACGACGTTTGCTGTGGCTGCAATGGCTTTGGCGTCATCTGACTGGGCTTGGGCATCGGGGGTGAAAGCCATGAACGCAAGAAGGGTCACTGCGGTGACATCGCCGGGCGGCCCACGCAGGCGACCGCCGACAAGCAGAGAGGCGATGATGTCGACGGACAGGAGGCCGAGTGCTGCGGCGAGAAGCCAGCCTTTGAGGGCGGTTTCTCGCACCACACCTAGGCCTTCGACCACGATACGGGCAGGCCATGCGGCGACTGAGAGTGTCGTGTCGGGAGCAATGACATTGACCGCGATTTGCTGGTCAGCGTCCGCATAAAGCCCGGGGGTCAGGTCAGGGCCCGCAATGCCCTTAGCAATCAACGCTCCGTCAACACCAGCAAGGGTCGTGCCGTCTTGCAGTTGTCCGAAACCGTTCAACACATTGCGCGGTAACCACGTCGTGCCAGCCAGCGCCTCAGCCTCAACTGTGGCGGGACGTGTCGAAACAGCGAGCCGTTCGAGCATTTGCACAAACAGGCCAGAGAGCGGCAAAGTCGACCATTCGGCGTTGGCTGTCACATGCACAAGGACAACCTGACCGAGGCCAAGCTCTTTGAGCGTCACAAGCGGTGTGCCATCGGCCAATTGGGCGATCACGCGAGAGGCGAGGGTTGGATCAGGCTGCGCCATGACTTGGCTGGTGACGGTCACCTCGTCGGCAATGGACAGGCCAAAGAACGGGGAATCTTCTGAAAAAGGTGCGAGCGCTTTTGGCTCTCCCCAACTCATTGCGCCACCGACACTACGGCCACCTGCACGCAAGCGCACAGGCAAAAGTGGGTCTTCGGTGGTGGTGCCAAGGTCGGAAGCGGCAAGGCGCGGTCCCGCAAAGCGCAGCAACATCCCGCCACGATCAACCCAGTCGATTAGGCCTTCGGTCTCAATGCCTGTCAGTGTGGCCACATCGGCCAGAACGATCACGTCAGGGTTGGCCAGAAGGACATCACCCAATGTGCCGTTAATAATGTCGGCGGTCGGCTGCAAGGCCTCGCGCAGGTAGTGCAACGGCGAGAGCAGATCGAGGCCCTCACGGTCGTCACCGCCAGCAATCAGTGCGATTTCACGGCGCTTTAGCGCGTCGTCTGTCAGGCTCACGGAGCCAGCGGATCTTTGGCCCGCAATCTCGAAGCGCGTAACCCGGTTGCGCAGTTCGGGGGGCAAAACGAGGGCGGTCTCGGTCACCGCTTCGCCTGCTGCGAAATTCAGGTCCACCGTTTGCAGCAGACGTTCGACGCCTGCAGGGTCAAGGCCGATGGCGGTGACAGGTGCAACAACGGCGTTGCCGATAGGCGTGCGCACGGCAGAGACGATGATGTTGCCCTCATCGTAGCGTGCGGGACGCAAGCCAAAGGTCGGGCGCGGCGATTGGAAAACGGTGACAGGGCCGTGGGCCTCAAAGGCGGCCAGTAAATCGTTGCGCCCATCCCAATCGATACCGTCTGACATCCAGAAGGTCTCGAAATTGTCAGCCTGATTGTCGATCCACGTGATGCTACCCACGCTTGGTTGCCAAGGTTGCGGTTGCAGATTGGCAAGTTTGTTGCGCCAATCGCCGGGTGCTGCAAAGGGCAGGTCGCCCACGGGAAGATCGGCGAGGTTCACGATTGCGACGCGTCTGTCAGCCGCTGCCGCTTCGGTCAGCAAACCGTCCACGCGGTCCATTTGCGCTGTCCAGCTAGGCGCACCAGCCCATGATCCGTCGAGCGCGATCACCAGATCGCCAGCCCCACCACGGCTGTCTGATGGATTTAAGACAGGCCCTGCAAAACCGACGATCAGGGCCGCAACAGCCATTAGGCGCAGCAGCAAAAGCCACCAAGGAGTGCGGTCAGTTTGGCTCTCTGCGTCAGTAAGGCCGAGTAAAAGTGCGACGCCTGGAAAGCGGCGTTTGATAGGCGCGGGCGGCACGGCACGCAGGAACAGCCAAAGGATCGGTAGCGCGATGAGGCCAAGCAAAAGGAGCGGGCTGATGAAGCCAAGGGGGCCGAGTGTCCACATTATAGGCTATCCTTTGTGGCGGCCCGAACGTTCGTATTGGTCAGAAGGAAAGAGGTCATACCGACCTCGCGAGTGCTTGGTAGAGCCACAAAAGGGCGGAGGTGGCAGGCGCGTTTGTGTGGTGGGTGTGGAACTGCCAACCTGTTGTGCGGGCGAGATGGGTGAGGCGGTCTTTGCGTTCGGCCAGTCGCTCAAGGTAGCGGGTTTTCAGGTCGCCCGCTTGCAGGGTTTCGTGTTGCAAGCCCCCTTGCATGGATTGGAAAATGGTGCGCCCGTTGAAGGGGAAGGTTTCCTCTTGTGGGTCAAGGATTTGCAGCATGACGCCGCGGACGCCAAGATCGGCTGCCTTGAGAAGGGCGGTTTCAAACGCGTCGATGTTGCCCATGAAGTCAGAGACAAACAGCGCACGTGAATGGGGCAACATGCCAGAGGTTTCGGGCGTGCCGTAGTCGGCGGTCTCGTCTTGCGAGAGGATATTCGCAAGCTTGGTGATTTGGGATCCCCCGCGACGCGGCGGGAGTGTTTCGCCAGTGAGGCCGACACGTTCGCCGCCACGGATCAGCAGGATCGCGGTCGCAAGTGCGACAGTGCGCGCGCGGGTGGATTTGCTGGGCAGATTGTCGGCGGAAGCGAAAGACATCGAGGCCGATTGGTCTACCCAAATCATCACCGACTGCGCGATCTGCCATTCCTTGTCAGCGACAAAGTTTGTGTCGGCACGCGCCGACCTGCGCCAGTCGATGCTGCGTAAATCGTCGCCCGCTTGGGCCGTGCGGTATTGCCAAAACGTATCGCCCATACCCGCGCGTCTGCGTCCGTGATCGCCCAACAGAACCGTCGTTGCCAAATGTTCTGCCCCCGCCAAAAGGGCGGGCAGCGTGCTGGCGGCGATTTCGGCTTGACCGCGGAGATCGAGCGAAGTTGTCACGCGGCGGCGGCCTTTACCTTGGTGATCTCAGCTGCGACAGCGTTGATGATGCTGGTCACGGTTTCACCACGTGCGCGGGCCGCAAATGACAGCGCCATACGGTGTTCGAGAACAGGCACAGCCATTGCCATGACGTCCTCGGCGGAGGGGGCGAGGCGGCCTTCGAGTAGCGCTTGTGCACGGACGGTGAGCATCAGCGCTTGGGCCGCACGTGGCCCCGGTCCCCAGCTTACCGCATTGCGCACGATGTCGGATGCACTCTCGTCAGGGCGGCACGCGCGAACCAGATCGAGGATCATCTCAACGATATTATCGCCGACAGGCATACGGCGCAGGATCGTCTGCGCCTCTAGCAATTCGGCTGCGGTGAAGACTTGCGTGGCTTCTTCCTCTTCCGTGCCAGTCGTGGCGATTAGAATGTCACGCTCGGTGGCGCGGTCAGGGTAGGGCACGTCGATTTGCACAAGAAAGCGGTCAAGTTGCGCTTCTGGCAACGGATAGGTGCCCTCTTGCTCAATCGGGTTTTGCGTGGCCAAAACGTGGAACGGCACACCAAGGGGGCGGTGTTCGCCCGCAATCGTGACTTCCTTTTCCTGCATCGCTTGCAAAAGCGCGGACTGGGTACGCGGCGAGGCGCGGTTAATCTCGTCGGCCATCAAAAGCTGGCAGAACACCGGACCTTCGACAAAACGAAACGCACGAGAGCCGTCTTTGGCGGTATCAAGAATTTCGGAGCCCAAGATATCGGCAGGCATCAGGTCGGGGGTGAACTGAATGCGATTGCCGTGCAGGCCCATCACTGTAGAGAGCGTATCGACAAGGCGGGTCTTTCCCAAACCGGGCAAACCAACCAAAACCGCATGTCCGCCACAGATCAACGCAGTGAGGGTCAGATCAACGACGCGGGGCTGCCCGATGAACCGTTTGCCGATGCTGGCACGGGCTGCGGCCAATTTGGTCCCTAGTTTTTCGATATCGGTGACCAATTGATCGGGGTTTACCATGACAATGCTCCTGTTACGCCTATATGCTTATAACAACAGATTAGCGCGATGACCCCAATGGGAAAAACAATGTCAGAACAAAAGATCGTTACTCCGAGTGCCGAAAGTATCGCAACTGCTGCGCGAGCGGCGAAAAAAGGCGGTTTGCCGCCAGTGCATCTGTGGAATCCGCAGTTTTGCGGCGATCTGGATATGCGGATTGCACGGGACGGGACGTGGTTTTATCTTGGTACGCCGATTGGACGGCCCGAACTGGTCAAGCTCTTCTCGACGATTCTACGCCGTGATGGCGATGATTACTTCCTCGTGACCCCTGTCGAGAAGGTCGGAATTACGGTTGATGATGCGCCGTTTGTGGCGGTGGATTTCAACCGCAAAGGTGACGCGCTGGTGTTTGAAACCAATGCTGGCGATTTCGTGGAGGCGGGGCCAGATGCGCCGATCCGCGTGGTGCGTGACCCCGAAACGGGGGAGCCCGCGCCCTACGTTTTGGTGCGCGCGAACCTTGAGGCGCTGATTGACCGCAAGTCGTTTTACAGGCTCGTCGAAATTGGAGAAGAGCAAGATGTCGAAGGTGTGCTTTGGTTTGGCGTGATGTCCAAGGGGGCGTTCTTCCCGATCATTCCAGCGGCGGAGTTGCATGCATGAAGACCTGCGCGAACCTGACGATGTTGTTTACAGAGCTGCCGTTCTTGGAACGGTTCGGAGCGGCGAAGCAGGCAGGGTTTGACGCGGTGGAGGTGCTATTTCCATACGATGTTGCGGTGCCTGATATGCTCGACATGATGGCGCGCAATGAATTGCCGCTGGCGCTGATCAACTGCCCACCGCCTAATTATACAGGGGGCGAACGGGGCTTTGCCGCCGTTGTCGGCTCGCGGTTTCAGCAAGATTTCAAGCGGGCCGCGCGATACGCAAAGGCACTGGGCGCGCAGCATTTGCATATCATGGCGGGGGCTGCCGAGGGGGCAGAGGCGCGGGCCTGTTTTGTTGATAATTTGCGTTGGGCTGCGGCAGAGGCACCCAGTCAAAGCCTGACGATTGAGCCGATTAATCGCGACGACATGCCCGGTTATTTCTTGTGCAATTTCGACGAGGGCAAGGCGATTGTCGAAGAGGTAAATGCGCCGAACTTACGCCTACAATTCGACGCCTATCACGCGCAGAAAATCACGGGCGATGTGTTGGGCACTTGGGGACGTGTCCGCGATGTGGTGGTGCATGTGCAGGTAGGGCAAACGCCGCACCGTACAGCACCAGACCAAGGTGATATCGACTTTGACGCGTTTTTTGCGCAGTTGAAAAAGGACGGCTACAATGGCTGGATCAGCGGCGAATACATCCCCGCTGATCGCACCGAGTTGAGTTTAGGCTGGATCAAGTAGGATGGGTTTTAACCCATCATTGCCCTGATAGGCTCTTCGCCAAACGCATCAGTTGCACGGCCTCTGTACGGTAGCCAAAGGCATCAGCCCCACGGTTCGCAGTGGCCAGATCAATCGCTTGTGCATAGCCCCAATCGCCCAAATAATCGGACCCGCTTAGAAGCTGGCCGAAACCCGCGATTGCGGAGGCAAATTGCGCCTCTGAATTGGTCGCAGTGCCTTGTGCAATTTGCACTTCCAACAGCTTGCTCACGTCCTCACCAGGTTCCTTATAGCGCAGCTTCAAGAAGCCGAGTTCAGCCGCATCACCGCTCACCTCTGCCGCCTGATAGCGCAGCGGATCGTTGAGTACGGCGTCGCTGCCCTTAGGTGTCACTTCATAAATCGCGGTCACCGAATGGCCCGCCCCTAGGTCGCCTGCATCCACCGTGTCATTGTTAAAATCCTCACGGCGCAGACTCCGCGTCTCATAACCGATCAGACGGTATTCGGCGACGGCGGCGGGGTTGAATTCGACCTGCACTTTCACGTCCCCCGCAATCGGGAACAGCGCCCCTGTCAACTGGTCCACCAACACCTTTTGCGCCTCTGACAACGTGTCGATAAAGGCCGCGATGCCGTTGCCGTTTTGCGCGAGCGCCTGCATGGTCGCGTCATCAAGATTGTCACGACCAAAGCCCAAAACGCTGAGGTAAGTGCCGCTATCCCGCTTGTCCGCGATGTAGGTCTTCAGCGCCTCAGGGCTATCGATGCCGACGTTAAAATCACCGTCCGTGGCAAGGATCACGCGGCTGACTTCGCCGTCCTCGGCCATGCTCGCGCCCACGGCATAGGCTTGTTCTAAACCACCCTGACCATTCGTTGATCCGCCAGCACCTAGCCCTTGGATCGCTTGTAGAATTGTCGTGCGGTCAGAGGCGGCGGTGGGGGCCAGAACCTGTCCCGCGCTGCCTGCATATTCGACAATCGCAACCTGATCTTCAGGGCGTAAGTTATCAAGCATCAAGCGGAAGGATTGCTTGAGCAGCGGTAGTTTGTTCGCGTCCGACATCGACCCCGATGTGTCGATCAAAAACACAAGGTTCAAGGCAGGGCGATCCGCCACCTTAGGCATCCGCCCTTGCAGCCCGATATGCACCAACTGCGTGCCCGCGTTCCAAGGTGTGCCCATCACGGTGACGGTCGGGCGGAAAGGGGCCTCGCCCGCCTCTGGACCTGCGTAATCATAGGGGAAATAGTTGATCATTTCCTCGACGCGCACGGCATCATGCGGCGGCATGGAACCGTTTTGCAGGCTAGAGCGCACAAGCGAATAACTCGCCGTATCAACGTCGATCGAGAAGGTCGAAACGGGTTCTTCGCTCACGACTTTGACGGGGTTCGCGGCGGCGTTTGCGAAGGCCTCTGTGTCTGATGATTGCATGGTGCTGAGATCGTTTGCAGGCACGATGGGCTGGTCCGCTGGGGACGTGGTCGCGGTTAATCCTGCGGCTCCGCTGTCGTCTGTAAGTAGTTCGCTAAGTGGAGACGACGCCTTAGGGCGCGCTGGAACTGGCTGCGGCGTAGCGCGTCGCAAGGTGTCGACGGTCTTTGCAGCGGACTCGGTCTCTTGTTTTACAGTCATAGGTGCTGGCTTACGCAACAAATCTTGCCCCGTCGGCGTCAAAAACAGAAACCCGCACGCCACAAGTGCTGTGGTGGCGCCCAATGCGCCCTTAGATGTCAGTGTATTCAGCATAGTCTTCACTCCTGTCCAAAGGGCGTTTTGCCCGTTTTCAGAAGTTGGACGCAGCGGTTTGGCCGATCCTTGGAGGGTCTCGAAATTTTGTCGCGCAAGGGCCAGATTTTCGGCACGGCGTGCACCATCGGGCGACGGTGTCGCGCTCGTCATCGCAGCCTTCAGATCGTCGAGGTCGTCGCTCATGCCACATCCTCCTTTTCTTTAAATTCTTTGAGGCGCTTTTTGGCCTCCGATATCCGCCAAGAAATCGTGCCCTCGGACACTCCCAAAATCTCGGCCGCCTGCGCATGTGTCATGTCGTCGAGCACCAAGGCGAGCGTGTCACGCAGGTCGTCGTTGAGGCTTTGCATCGCGGTTGTGAGCCAGTCTATTTTCGCGGCGTCCTCGATGGCGGTCTCGGTGCGGTTCACTTCCCAATCGCCCCACCCTGCGCTTGCCTTCACATAGGTCGCCCGTCTGCGTCTGCGGTCATGGGCGGCGTTCACGGCGACGCGGTAAAGCCATGTGGTGACCTGGGCGCGGCGCTGGTAGCTGGCCAGTTTTGCAGGCAGGGCAGCGCAGATATCTTGGGTCAAATCCTCGGCCTCGGCCCGCGCACCCGTCAGCCTGAAACAAAACGCAAACAGCCTGTCGTAGTGCCGATCAAGCAGCAAAGCAAAAGCCGCCCCATCGCCAGAGGCTGCCGCAAGTGCCAAGTCTTCGTCGGCTGTTGTCATACGCATTATGGTGGTTGGACGCGCCTCGGACGTCAATCCTTGGCGGTGACCTTAGGTTATTTTGAAAAAGGCATCTGCGGCCTCGTAATCGGGTCCGTACCTGCCTAACTACACAGTCCTCCACGCGGTATTAAGCCGTTTGAAATTACACATAAAATTGGACCTCCCCCCATGAAAGCTGCCATTATCCGCGCCTATGAAGGTGCCGTAGAAATCGCCGATGTTCCGGCACCTGTTCTTGCTGATGATAGCGTCATCATCAAGGTTCACGCCGCAAGTATAAACCCGATCGATAACATCCTGCGCATGGGCTACATGAAGGATATGATGCCGCTCACCTTCCCGTTTGTGATGGGTTATGACGTCAGCGGTGTCGTGACCGAAGTCGGCAAAGACGTGACCACGTTTAAGATTGGCGATGCAGTTTACGCCCGCGCGAACCAAGACGACAAAGGTGCCGTTGCTGAATTCGCCCGTGTGAAAGCCGCTGAACTGGCGTTGAAACCAGCGAGCCTAAGCCACCTTGAGGCCGCCTCGATCCCGCTTGCTGGTCTGACCGCATGGCAGGCATTTGTCGAATTTGCGCATTTGGAAAAGGGCCAGAAGGTTCTGATCCACGCAGGCTCCGGCGGCGTTGGCACATTGGCCATTCAGATGGCGAAACATTTGGGCGCATTCGTCGCGACGACAGTCAGCGCACGTAACGCAGACCTTGTGAAATCCCTCGGCGCTGATCTTGTGATCGACTACAAAACCGAGAATTTTGATGAGGTCATTTCCGACTACGACGTCGTGTTCGATATGGTCGGCGGCGACATCATGAACCGCTCTTTCAAGGTCTTGAAAAAGGGTGGGCATTTGGTGTCGATCAAGGGCCAGGATACCGACGGTCTTGCGGCCCAGCATGACGTAAAATTCGACTGGTTCTTCATGCATCCCGATGGGGCGCAGTTGAAAACGCTGGCTGATTTGGTGGTCTCTGGCGAGCTCAAAACCGTGATCGACAGTACGTTCAAATTTGAGGACGCGGCAAAAGCCTTTGACCATTTGGCCGATGGCCATGCAGTTGGTAAAATCGTGATTGATATGACGGCCTAAACTGTTGGCGGGGCAGGGTTAAACCTGCCCCAACCTATCTTAAACTGACGTACAGATATATTTCATTTCCATGTAGTCATCCATGCCGTGGCGGCTGCCTTCGCGCCCTAAGCCTGACTGCTTTACGCCACCAAACGGTGCAACTTCGGTCGAGATGATGCCAGTGTTCACGCCGACGATGCCGTATTCCAGCGCCTCTGCGACCTTGGTCACTCGGGACAGGTCCTTGGCGTAGAAATAGGACGCCAAGCCAAAGATCGTGTCGTTGGCCAAGGCAATCACATCGTCCTCGTCTTCAAACTTAAACAATGGCGCAAACGGGCCAAATGTCTCATCGACGCTGACCATCATGTCCTTTGTCGCGTTGGTCACAATCGTTGGCTCGTAGAACAAACCACCCAGCGCATGCGGCTTGCCGCCTGTCAGGATCGTGCCGCCTTTGGACAGCGCATCGTCGAGGTGTTCTTGCACTTTCGCGACAGCCGCTTGCTCAACCAACGGGCCAGTGGTGATGCCGTCGGATAGGCCGTCGCCTACCTTCAATGCTTCAACCGCGACCTTCAGTTTTGCCGCGAATTCATCGTAAACGCCTGCCTGCACATAGATGCGGTTCGCGCAAACGCAGGTCTGGCCGTTGTTGCGGAATTTGCAGGCGATGGCGCCGATGACGGCCTCATCAAGGTCCGCGTCATCAAATACGATGAATGGCGCGTTGCCGCCAAGTTCCATCGAGCATTTCATGACCTGATCGGCGGCTTGCTTGAGCAGGATGCGGCCAACTTCGGTGGACCCTGTGAACGACAGTTTACGCACAATCGGGTTTTCGCAGAACTCTTTGCCCACGTCCGAGGATTTGGTCGAAGTCACGACGGACAGCACGCCTTTTGGCACGCCCGCCTCTTCGGCCAATTTCGCCATGGAGAGCGCGGAAAGCGGGGTCAGAGATGCAGGGCGGACGACGAAGGAACAGCCTGCGGCCAAAGCAGGCGCCACCTTGCGGGCGATCATTGCGTTGGGGAAGTTCCAAGGGGTAATCGCGGCGGCCACGCCAATCGGCTGCTTGATCACTGTGATACGCTTGTCAGCCATGTGACCGGGAATCGTTTCGCCGTAATTGCGCTTTGCTTCTTCGCCGAACCACTCAACGAAGGACGCGCCATAAGCCACCTCGCCACGGCTCTCGACCAAGGGTTTGCCCTGCTCGGCAGTCATAATGATCGCGAGGTCTTCTTGGTTTGCCATTAGAAGGTCGAACCATTTGCGCAGCACTTTTGCGCGCTCCTTGGCGGCCAAAGCAGCCCATGCCTTTTGTGATTTATGTGCAGCATCAATGGCTTGCGTAATCTCGGAGCGGTCAAGGTCGGTGACGGTTGCAATCACGTCACCGCGTGCGGGGTTGGTGACGTCAAAGGTCTTGCCGCTTTTCGCATCGACCCATTCGCCGCCTACGAAGGCTTGCGAGCAGACGAGGTCGGGGCGTTTGAGCATGGATTTAAGGTCGGTTGTTGCGTCGAGCATGATGTTCTCCAATTCAGTTGGCACTATCTGACCAGCCAAGCTAGCCTTGGTAAAGTCAAAAACCACAGAAAGTGCCTGAAATGGATATGGACGACCGATTTGCGAATGCAGCCTATATTCCTGACGGGATGTCCTACCCTGAGAAATGGGCGCGTCAGGCAGCCGCGTTTCGGGCCACGGCCAAGGCCGAACTGGATGTGCGCTATGGCCCAAGTGCGCGGCAGGTGATGGATGTTTTCCACCCTGAGGGCACGCCAAAAGGCACAGTTGTGTTTGTGCATGGCGGCTATTGGGTGGCGTTCGATAAATCATTTTGGTCGCATCTCGCGGCGGGGCCTTTGGCGCATGGCTGGTCGGTGACGATGCCGTCGTATGACCTGTGCCCAGATGTGCATATCTCTGAAATAACGCAACAAATCGAGGAAGCGGTGCGTGGTTTGCAGGGACCGCTGCGCCTGACAGGCCATTCTGCGGGCGGTCATTTGGTTGCGCGTTTGGCGGGGATGCCGCATGTGGCGCGGGTGGTTCCGATCTCGCCTGTGGCGGATTTGACCCCGCTTTTGCAGACGAAGATGAACGCGGATTTGCGATTGTCAGAGGACGAGGCCTTTGCCCAAAGTCCCGTGAACCTGCCGCCGCCGAATGTGCCTGTAACGGTGTGGGTTGGCGGCGATGAACGGCCCGTTTTCCAAGAGCAAGCCAAGCAGTTGGCGGATGCTTGGGGTGTTGATTTGGTCGTGTCCGAGGGCGAGCATCATTTCAACGTGATTGAGCCGCTGGCCGATCGTGACAGCCGGCTCGTCAAGGCACTGCTTAGCTAAACGTGCGGGCGTAGCAGGCGGGTGTCTCAAACGGATTTGAGCGCGCCTCATAGATGCCGCGTGCGATGGCGCGGGCCATGCAGGTGGCGGCTGCGTGACCGAGATAAATCAAATCATCACACTCGATTTCCCCATGGCTTGCCGCAAATATCAAATCACCGTCCATAGGTGTGTGGCTCGGCACTAAGGCCCGCGCGATACCGTCGTGGGCCGCTGTGGCGAGCCGTGTGCATTGCGCTTGGGTCAGTTTTGCGTTTGTCGCAACGATCCCGATGGTGGTGTTTTGGGCGTGTCCTTTGGTTGCGGGGCGGCCTGATGGGTAGGTCGACGAGGGGCCGAGGTTGCCGAATTCGCCGTTTTCCTCAAACGGTGCGGCCCAGAAATGCGGACCGTCGCCAACGGTTGCAGAGCCGATGGCGTTGACCGCGACGAGGGCACCGACGATGACGCCGTTTGGCAGTTGCATCGAGGCGGAACCTAATCCGCCTTTGAGACTGGCGGTTGTAGCCCCAAATCCAGCACCTGCTGTGCCGATCTTGAAGGTGGTACTGAGGCTAGAATAAGCTTTTATTCCCAATGCATTATACGGATTTTGAACCCAATTCTTGTCGCCCCCATTCAGCAGATCAAAAAGGATCGCGGCGGGTACGATGGGGACGGTGACGTCGCCTACAGCAAAACCGCGTCCCTCTGAGCGTAGTGCGTCGGCCACACCAGAGGCCGCGTCGAGGCCAAAAGCGCTGCCGCCTGAAAGCACAATCGCATCGACGGTTTGCACGGTTTTGTCGGGGGCAAGCAGATCAGTTTCGCGGGTGCCCGGTGCGCCGCCCATAACATGCACGCCACAGGTAAAGGGCGCGTTAGCGGTCAGGACCGTGACCCCTGATTTCAGGGTCTCGTCATGGGCGCATCCGACTTGGAGCCCTGCGATATCTGTGATCAGATTTTGCATCAAACAGCCACGATATAAGGGCCGAGATAGAATAGATTTGGCGTGTGAGCCAGTGTATAAGGAAAGCCACCAAAAGCATCTTCTGTGATGATTATCAACGTGTTAGCGCCGCGCATCTTGTGCAGGGTGCGGTCGGTTTCCTCGACGCTGAGGAACTCTGCGAGGCGGTTTGCGGCATTGTGAAAGACGACCTCGACGAAGTCCGTGTTCATGAAGGCACCGGGTTGATCAAGTGTGATCTGTTCGGGCACGTCGCCGGGTGCGTGAAAGCAATAGGCCATCGCGGCATCTACGTCGTCGAAATTGCCAGAAAACAAGTGAATCCGTTGTTGTCCATGCGGCAACGCGGCGGGCAAATCGGGTTGCGGAATGGGGCGGAGAGCTTTGAGAAGGCGGGACAGAATGGACATGGTGGCTTTCATTTTCTGCACGGGTTTCGGGTAGTTTCGTCGTTAATTTGGCTGTGCACAACCCGTGCACTGAACGTGCACCATGCGTGCACTGGATTGACGCATCATAAAAATCTGCTAACGGTGGCTTTGAGCAAGTGACGATGGCGTCGTCGCAGGTAGGTAACTACCGCTTGGCCGCTGTGCCATCGTCCTGAACGCCGGGACCTTTCGGGGTCTGCATGACCCCATTTATGTTGGGTCTATGATTATGACAAACCGTCCACAATTCTACCGTTTCCATCAGGGCGCCGAAGTGCTGCCGTTTGCGCCATCCGAGTATGACGCGCGCCTGAAGGGCCTGCGCCAGATCATGGCCGCTAAGGGCGTGGCTGCCGCTGTTTTCACGTCGATGCATAACATCGCGTATTATTCCGGCTTTCTGTACTGCGCGTTTGGCCGTCCTTATGCGCTTGTCGTGACGGCCACCGAGAATGTGACGATTTCGGCGGGGATTGATGCCGCACAGCCTTGGCGCAGGTGCCACGGCGATAACATCACCTATACCGATTGGGAGCGTGACAACTATTGGCGTGCGATCTTGTCTGTGACAGGCAGTGGCGCTGTGATCGGCATGGAAGGCGACCACCTGACGTTGGTGCAAAGCCAGAAGCTGGAGGCGTTCCTTGCGCCCTCGCGAATCGTTGATATTGCGCCCGCGACGATGGTGCAGCGCATGAAAAAGTCGCAAGCCGAGTTGGATTTGATCCGCCATGGTGCGGGTGTGGCTGATGTGGGTGGTTATGCCATTCACGAAGCCGCAAGGGCAGGTGTGCGCGAGATTGACGTGGCGATGGCGGGCCGTGATGCGATGGAATTGGAAATCGCAAAACGGTTCCCAGATGCCGAATACCGCGACACTTGGGTTTGGTTCCAATCGGGCATCAATACTGACGGCGCGCATAACCCTGTGACGGGGCGTGTATTGGAGCGCGGCGATATTCTGTCGCTCAATACGTTCCCGATGATTTCGGGCTATTACACAGCGCTAGAGCGGACGATGTTTGTCCAAGAAGTTGATCCTGCGAGCCTTAAGATTTGGGAGGCTAACGTCGCAGCCCATGAATATGGCATGAGCCTGCTTGTGCCCGGTGCGAAGTGTTCGGAGATCACCGCAAAGATCAACACGTTCTTTGAGGAACGCCAGTTGTTACAGTACCGTACGTTCGGCTATGGCCACTCGTTTGGGGTGCTGTCGCACTACTACGGGCGCGAGGCGGGGCTTGAGTTGCGTGAAGATATCGACACGGTTTTAGAGCCGGGCATGGTGATTTCAATGGAGCCGATGCTTACGATTCCCGAAGGCACACCAGGTGCAGGCGGTTACCGCGAACATGACATTTTGTTTATCACCGAGGACGGGAATGAGGATATTACCAAATACCCATACGGACCTGCGCAAAATATCGTCGGAAATTAAGGGGATAGGGGCGTCGGCATTAGGGCGCCCCCTTCATCTCAAAAACAAGTGAGCCGAATTGCAACTTCTGTGGCACATGATATTGCGGGCCAGAATTTTGAATTGGTAGCTATCGCTTATGACCACAAATAACGTTTACTCCAGACGCGCGTTCGGCGCCTTGCTTTTGGGAACGACAGCCGCTTGTGCGTCTGGCCCGGACCTTGAAGTACCTGCACCCGTTGTTTTCACTGAGGGCTATGGCCCGCACTTTGATTCAGGGTACAACTTGCCCGGTATTCCGCCAGAATATACCCAAGGGATCAACCGCCGCATGTCTGGCACCTATTTGGGTGAAGCCCCGCGCAACTCGATCGACGTCGATCCTTATGCGAAGTTCCTGTACCACGTCTTGGATGATGGCACGGCTGTCCGTTATCCCGTTGGTGTTGGCCGCGCAGGCAAAAGCTTTGCTGGTGACGGTATCATCCAGTTAAAGAAAAAGTGGCCCGGTTGGACGGCTACCGCCAATATGCTGCGCACGGAGCCTGATGTTTACGGCCCGTTTGCGAGGGGTATTCCGGGTGGTTTGCGCAGCCCGCTTGGCGCGGCTGCCTTGTATCTCTACCGCAATGGGCGTGACACATATTACCGTATTCACGGCACCAATGATCTGGGCTCTATCGGGAACTCTGGCTCTGCTGGCTGTATCCGTATGTTTAACCAAGACATCCTGCATCTTTATGATGCCGTGCCAACAGGTGTGAAGGTTCACGTGCGGTCCGAGGCCGAAAGCCTGCGCGTTGATCCAGAGAATTACCTGCGCGGCATCGAATTGCCTGCCAAACACATCGACCCAGATGCGATTTATGGCGAAGAGGCGATTGCCAACGATAGGCCGCCCGATTTTGATGCGGTTGATCCAAATACGCTGATTACGATCGTAGGATCCAATTAAATTAAAGAAAAATGACCCGCACCCTCTCTGGTTGCGGGTTTTTTCTTATCATCGCCATGTAGCTGCCGTAGTTTATTGGCACGAATGGCCGAAATCACGGGGCGGGGATTTGCAAACCTGCGACTGTATACCTAAATGTAATAAAGCATAACATTAACGAGGGGACCTCCGCATATGTCTACGTTCGACGCACAGATCAATGAAAGCCAAAAGCAAGTTGCCGAGGCGCAATCGAAGATTTCCGAGCTGACAAGCCGTATTGAGACTGCACGTCAGAAGATGGCTGCTGGCACGGATATTTCCGTCGATATCGAGAATGCGAGCCTTGAGGACGTGCATGCCCATACCGAGTTGATGAACGCGAATATCGCGGAATTGATTATGGGCTTGGACGATGTGACCTCGGCGTTTTCCAAGGATTTCGACGAGATGCGGTCCAAGACCACGATGGAAAGCGTCGTGGGCTGGTTCTCTGGGGCGAAGGCCGACAGCATGCGCGAAGAGCGGATGCGCACGGCAAGCGTTGACGACAAGTTGCAGGATTTGATTTCGAAGTCGGATATTATCACCAAGCTTTTGCAGGGCCAGTTGGCGACGCTCAACGAGCAGAAAACCAAAGTTGAGACGAACCTGACGGGCACATTGGACGAGCGCGAGGCGACTGTTGGTGAGTTGGAGCAAGTCCGCGCTGATATCCTCGCGATTGATCCGCAGATTATTACGCTTGAGGGCAAGATTTCGGTCGAGCAGGACGCGGCGAAGCGCACGAAGTTGGAGTCTGAACTTGCTGGTCTAAACACGAAATACAACGAGATGGTGCAGATGGAGCAGGTGAAGCTTGCGAAATCCCAAACGCTGGAGCGCTATATCGAGAAGGGTAAAACTTGGGTCGATAGTTTGCAGAACCAAGCGGCGACGCAGATGGTGCTTATCAACAAGCTTGAGACTGACACCAGGCAACGTGTTGTTTTGTATGATGCTTTGTCGAAGTCACTCAAGACAGCACAGCAGCAGGACGTCGCCCATAAGATCAACGAGATTGGCGTAAAAACTGACCAAGAGGCACAGACCGCGATGGCCGCAATTGGTGCCGCCACAAACGCGCGGATGGCAGATATGTTGGAAGCCCACGAGGACCACATGGTATTCGCGCGTGAAGTTCTGGAGCAGAAAGCCAAGGCCGACGAGCGGTTCGTGCGCAGGTTCCAAAAGATTGTGGAGAAGCACGATAGCAATCAGTACGGTGGGTAGATAAAGGCTGTGAGTTTTAGCTTTTCGAGTTATTTTGCCGTCTGGTTCGGGCTTGTTTTATTGTTGCTTTGGGGGCTTCTATTTTTAATGATCACATTGGGAACACTGGCCTTCGCATTGAACCAAAGTGGAGAGGCGAGAGGACTCCTGTATTATGGAGCACTTTATGGCACATCCGCATTCTGGCTGTGGATCGGATTTTTCTTTCTTGCTCCGACGGGGTTCAAAATTGCCAAGCGAGGGAATGGCGTGATGTGGAGGAAAGAGCGTCTTACTGTTGCTGAAGTCTTGAATATTTTTCGTGGTGGTCTTGCTGGCCTCGTTGGCTTGAACAAAAAGGCTGGTTCCTGATGCGATTTGGGACTCAGCAGGCGATCGCACTAACGGTTAGTATCGGTTGCCTTAGTCTTCCGAGAATTGCATCGTTGTTTCCTGTCGGCGATATTACTTGGGATTTGCCCTATGTCTTACAATGGACCATGACGCTTCTGCTCAATCTGGCTTTTTTCAGATACTTTTTTTGGCTCGCTTGGGATTCTGAAAGGGGGCAGCGCTTTTTCTTAGCGATACATTTTCCCAAAGAGTGGATTATCAATGGTGTCGGGGCTGGCGCGCTAAGGTGGTATTGCCACATTAATGAACATGGTGATGATTTGGATGCTCGTTGAAAATGTCAAAAACTGACCACTCCCTCGATCACTTCAAAATGGAGGTGACCCATGCTGAGCGCCGATGACTATATTGAAATGCGCAAAAACGCGCATAGCGCAAAATGGCTGACATTTGTGATCTTTCTTATCGCTCTGGGCGGCGGTTTTTATGTCCTTGTGCGCGCCTCGCACGCCTATGGCTTTCCGTTGATACCGATGAACGGTGCCTATGTTATTTTGGTCTTTCTGTTCGCGTCGATTATCAAATACTGCGTGAAAGCTTATAAGAAAGTGCCGTTTGCAATAGGGCTGGCCAGCGACGATCCTGTTTTTCATGATGGATTCTGTGATGGCCATGACGACTGATCATTCCCACGACCACTTCAAGCTGGAAGATACCCGCATCACCCGCAGGTATTTTGGCAAGTTCGAGCGGATCACGCAGCATATGACCAAGGTCGCGGCCACGATGGAGGCCGAGGGGCGTTTGGCGCGACGCGATACGGATGTGTTGGCGCGGTATCTGTTGGGGTTGAACCTGACGTTTAAGGCGTTGGCGCATAAGTATCATTTCTCTGGGCGTTATGCCCATGCGGGACAGTTGACATTTGACCGTGTCGAGAGCGGCTTTCCTGTCTATCAAGAACTGTTGGAGATGGCCAATGATGCGCTTCAGGCGGGGACGCATTTGGCGTCGATGCCGTCTGTTAATGCGCTGAAGGATCAGATGGTGCGCACGATTGTGGGCGAGCAGGCGATACCGACGAAGCTGCAATATGCGTTGTCGCAGCGGCTGTATTACGAAGAGCTTTCTAAAGGCGGCATGTTTTGGGCGCGCAATGATCCGACGGCTGTTTGGATCAAGAACGACGATGATCGCCGCCATTTTCAGGTGCATTGGGCGGTCTATGACAGTCAGGTGAACTTGCCCGTGATTTACATCATGGATGTGGAGGACACGGGTAAAACGGGCCTGCCCAAGGACGAGCGCCGTTGGCCTGAGGCCCAATCGCATTTAATGGCGCAAAGCCTTGGTGGCTTGAAGTTGCTGACGATTGCCAAGGGTTTTGACGAGGATTTTGACGATCTGCATCCTACGAGGCTGCGCAGGTTCCATATTGGTCCGATGTATTCGAGCGCCTTTACGATGCAGACGGGCCCGCTTCGTGAGGTTCTTGAGGCCGCGAAAAGCCCTGTTGGTGAAGATTGGGCGATGGTCTGGACTGAGGAAGAGTTGCTGTCGGAGCGTGTAGAACATGTGAAGTCTGGCTGGTTTGGATCTGTGGAACGTCAGATTTTTGCGCTTGATCCTTTTGCCACGGGTGGGTCCGACATGGGGGCCAGCCGCATGGAGCGATCGTTGATTATGCCAGAGCGGCCTTATCAGGCTTTAGCCGAACGCAACCCTGCGGGGTTCAAGGATGTGCGCAAGTTTGTTGTGTCGGCTGAGGGCCGCGTTTTGAGTTATCGGTGATACGAATTTTCGCCGAAAATTCGGTGCCTGCCGGCGGCAGGTATTTAAGATCAGAAGAAGGATGAGTGATGAGCCAGAATAGTGACCAGATGGAGCTGCGCGAGGAGGATATTCGCGGGCATTATGCGGCGGCTTTGGGGCTGCTCGATGGCTTTGATCATTCGCCTCGGATCGCAACGGGCGGGGCTGCACCCGTGGCGGAGAAGTCGCCGGGGATCGGGTCTGTGCGCAGGTTTCGCTCGACCACGCCTGGGCTGTCGACGCGCCGCGTGACCCGTGCAGAGGGCATTCAATTGTCGGCACGCGTTGAGGCGATTGGTGGCGATGGGTTGCCCTCACCTATTCAGGCGCATGTGTTGCAGGGCTTGCGCCGCGCGATTGCGATTGCCTTGGCTGTGGCGGATCAGTTTGCGGATCGTACTGCGTTGAAGGATCTCAAGCGAGCGAATTTGGAGGGGGCGTTGGCGGAGAACCGCAAGGCGGGGTTTTCCGAATTGCTGACGGCGGAGGCCTTGATCACGCTTTATGTGTTTGGATCGGCGACAGCGTTTCTGTTGGCCTCTCACGCGACGGAGCAATCGGTTGAGGTGGGCGAGGTCGAGGAGGTTTTGGTCGAGAATGGCCAGTTGGCGCTTCATGGCGTGCTGTGGGAGTTGGATCAAGACATCGCGGCATTGGGGACGGACGAGCACAAGACAGTGGCTGTCGTTTTGGCCTTTGCCGAGGCGTTGATGGAAAAAGTGGCGTCGCGTGCGGCGTCGGCGGCGCGGTTGGAACCTTTTGTGCAGGCTGCATGGCGCGTTGAGGCGGATGAGTTTTCCGTGCGCGGGTTTAGTCCTGCGACCAAGGGAAAATCCTCCACCCTGACTATGACGTTTAAGAAACCCAATGAGGTCGTGGGCAACCATATCGCCAAATATCAGTCGATGAAGCTGGCGAAGATGTTGATGGCTTATGACTTTGATCGTCGCTTGAATCCGTTTGCTGAACTCGGTGGCTTTATCTTTACGTTTATGGGTGATGGGAAGCCTGGGACGGGGAAGACGACCTTGATCCAGATGATGGCGGGGCTGGTGAACGATTACTGCCAGACGGCGGGCTATCCGTTTAAATATCAGAACCTGAGCACCGATAATATTGACAGTTATCAGGGCAAATCAGGGCAGAACGCGAAGGCATTTATCAACAATATTCTGGACCCGAGCGTGATTGGTTTCGGGACGATTGACGATATTGACCAGTTGGCAGGCAAGCGTGGGGATCGTCAGTCAAGCGCGGGGCAGTTGGAGATTACGGCTGTGCTGATGGAGAGTTTTGCGGGGGCCAATACGGTTGTGCGCGGGAATTGCACGTTTGGAATGTTTTCGAACTATCCTGAGAACGTGGATGATGCGCTGCGCCAACGGGCGGGGGCGCGGTTCCTTGTGGACGGACCGCAGACGCGGGATGATTACATCGACATTCTGTATCTGTTGATGGGGAAGAACCACGATATTCCGACGGGCGACCATGAAGTGTTCTCGGCGCAAGAGATTAAAAAGGCGGTCGCCGCCAGCTTTGCAGGGCACTCCAAGCCCCATGAAGAGGGGTTGATCCGCGTGTTTGACCGCGTGCAGGACCAGATTGGTGATCTGGATACGATTGCCAAGATGGGGACGTATCTGAAGGCCATTCAGGAAGCTGACGAGCGCTTCACGGGCCGTGCGATCAAGAACATCACGGATGCGGTCAAGGTCCGCGCAATGGATTTTGAGTTGCCTGACGAGTGGATGGAAGAGCCTGATCTGTTCTTGTTTAAGGACTACGACACCAAGAAAGGCATGATTTCTGAGCTGCGGCAGCCAATCACGACCCAGATGGTGATACAGGAAATCAACCGTTATGCGGATAGCGAATTCCGTTATGCCGATAAGTCGGACGAGGTGGCGATTGACCAAATGGTCCGCGACTTTGGCCGCCAAGAGATCGCGAAGAAGCGGTATTTGGAGGGGAAGGGGTGATTGTCAGCTTTCAGGTGGCGGCGCTGTTGGCGGTTGCGGGGGCCGTGTTCATCGGCGTCGTTTGCAGCAAGACCCTGACAACAGGGGGGCAATGGCTAGGTGCTGGCCTTGCGGCGTTGGTCGGCGCAGTGATCGGGTTTCTGCCTGCAATCCCTGATTGGGATAAGGAAACGGCAATGACACTGACTGGATACACTTTAGGCGCGGTGCCTTTGATTGTGATTGCAATGGGGCTTGTCTCGGCTGCGATTTTTGCAAGCTTTAGTGCTGTGCTCGCGTTGATTGCGGGGCTGATTGTAAGGCCGCGGCGGCCAAGACCTGCACAAGGTGGAAACCCGAAATGAGCCTTTTCGCCGACAGCCTGTTCATGCCCGCGCTTGTGCTCGCACTTATGGCTTGGTTCGTGCCTAAGCTGTTGGCGCGGGTCATGCCCGAGGGGGTGAAGCCGCTCTTGGGGATCGCGTTTTTGTCGACGGTGTTTTTGTTCGCCCTGAGTGCCGCGTTCTTTGTCGCGCTTTATGTCTGGCAAGGGATGACGTGGGCGCAGTTTGCGGACTTTGGGTTTGCGGCGAATGTTTTGTTTTACGGGAAGCTTGGGTTGTTCGCGGGGATGATCTGGGGGCCGATCATGGTGCTTTCGGTCGCGAATTTACCGCGGAGTTGGGTTAGGGAAGTATGGTGATATCATTGATGGTATTATTATTGGTCCCAATTATTTGGGTTAGTGGCCTGATACTGGGCGTCGTCGCTAGTTTGAAGGTAGGATCAGTTTACATTGTGCTTTGGGCGATACTGTTGGCCGTAACGAGTTGGGTTTTCATGTATAACATGGCCTTTCTTCCGGTTCAGTACGGTCACATCGGGCAGGGGGCTGATGCGGTTGTGTTTCGGAAGACTGCGGTTGATTTTGCGATGGCAAAACTGCTGGCAAAATATGCGATGATCGGGGCGGTGGTCGCTTATGCGGTTGGATGTATTGCGGGTTTGATCCGTAAGAATAAAAGGATTGTAGATGCATAGGCTCATTGAAAAAGGTCTGATGTTTGGCAACCTCATTCGTGTGGATAGCTCTGTTTTGGTGGAGCGGTATAATCGTGCGCTGAAATCACTGACGGGTAAGCAGACCAAGCTGGACGAGTTTCATGTTGATATTTCGGGGTATTCGCCTGAGGTCGGGGCTGAGTTCGATGATGAGTTGTATCTCAACCATCGCGGCGTGAACCGCCAGTTTATTTTGCTCACAACGGAACAGTCCACCGCTCCGCTTTTAAATGCGAAGTTCTCGACCAGCCGTGGAATTCTCAAGCAGTTCATCGAGACGAACCGCGCGCAATTGTTCGCGCTGACGGCGCGTGATGCGGTAGTGGGCGAGTTGGTGAATTCAGTGTATAGTGTCGAAAACCCTGCCAAGCTGTTTGATATTCGCAAGATTACGATTGAGGCGGATACCACGAGCGGGACCGTGGCCACGGCGAAAAAACTGGGCTCCATGATTGACCGCTTTAAGTCTGAAGACGGTGCTTGGTTCGATGATGTGCTGATCGGGCAGATGATCGGGCTGGCCAAGGAAACGGGCGATGTGACCCGCAATCCTGTGAGCCTTAAGCAGATGGAATTTGCGCAGGATAATTTCTGGACCTCGCATTTTGGCGGGCTTTATGTGTTTCGCGGGGTCGAGCATCCCGCGGTGATTGGGTCGAAAGATCACGATGCCTTGGTCGATTTGCCAGTCAAGTTTGTGTTTGATTTGACCGAGCGGAGCGCGATTGCCAAGTTTCTGAAGCTCAACGATATGGTCGAGCCGATTGTGGAGGCGCGGGGTTTGGATGCCGCCGCAATCCTGCATCAGAAGATGGATTTTGTGGTGGCTTCGGTTGCGGCACAGATGGGCGAGGATTTGGCGGGGGCTGTGCGCCGCGACTTGCGCAACTTGGGTCGCAGGTATGCGGAAAAGCTGCTAGAGGCGTGGCAGGGCATGGCGGCGCTTGCGCGTTGGGCCGAGGAAGATGGCCCTTGGCCGCGCATCACGTCGGATCATGACGCCTATTTCTATACGCTGCGCGCCAAGGATCACGCAGATGCGGATTTGGTAAATATGCTGCTTGCCGAGCTGTGTCCGCTGGACATTCGTCAGCTTTTTATCTGCCATAAGGAGGCGTTTTATGCCGCTTATGCCACATGGCCCGATGAAAAGCGTGCCTATGTCGTGGACTTTCTGGATCGGGAGTATCAAGTGGATAAGGCGGGCACGCGTGAGGCCTTGTTCGGCCATGATGCGCCGCTGGAAGAGCCAAAGCCTGTGAGACGTGATATGATTGAAGCTGTCGGCCCTTGGGGTGCGGTGCGGAGGAGATAGAAATGGGATTTGTCAGATTGGTTGTGTTTGGCTTTGTTGGCCTGAGCATTTTATACCTGTGCATCTCGGTCTACTCGCGCTCGGTACGCCGTGAGAAGCTGGAGAAAGCATGGGACGAAGAAAACGTGGGCAGCGATGATCTGGCCGCGCGGAATGCCTATGTAGAAAAGGGCATTGCGGCTTATAACAACTCGTTTCGTCCCAAATTGATCGGCTTGGTCTATGTTATTCCGACGGTGATCGTGATGGTCATTGTCTATACTACAAATACGAATTGAGGGCAGTTATGCACCGTTTGAAAATCACTTTCCGAGTCATCGCGTTCACGGTCTTTGGCCTGTTCTTGCATTATGTTTTGCCGCAGCATGATGTGGTGAAAATCACATCGACAGAGATTATCCGTACCGACTTTAGCGGGTTTAACCGTATCTTTTACGCACAGGCCGATAGTGGCGCTGTTGAACAGCCGACCCGCGATTTGCGGCTGATCAACACCGATAAGAAGAAGACGTTTTTGTTGGGGTTTATGCCGCGCGATAAAACCGAAGTGATGGTTTATCGCAATGAGGATACGGGCTGGATCTGGCCGCCGTATTTCAAGTTTGATAGCTCCGATTTACAGGCGGAAAGCGCCAGTGTTGCTCGTGGCGATAGCTGGGCTGTGATTACCCACTATGGCTGGCGCGTGCGCTGGGCGTCGATTTATCCCAACGCGATCGCGGTGAAGTTGCTGGATAGTCCCGACGTGCGGGTGATCCCCTGGTTCAACATCTTTTTATTTGGGTTTTTGATTGTCGGCATCGCGTTCTTGCGGGCGATGTGGATGCAGTTCCGCGAGCGCTCGATTGATCCGCTGATCGACAGTGCCGAGGATCGCTTTGATGAGGCGAGTGCCGATATTGCGGAGCAAAAGGGTCGCGTGACCCGTTGGCTTGGCACGTGGAAGAAGAAGTCGTAGGGGGCGCTGCCCCCACGCTACGCGCCCCCCGAGGTATTTTAGATCAGAAGAACTGTGGCCCCTATTCGCCGTAGGGGATCCAGATGTTTTTGACTTCTGTTGCGGCGGCTAGGTAGTCGCGGGATGTTGGTGTTCCCAGCGGCGCCCATGTGCGTTTGAGGTTGCCAGCAGATGCGGCCTCGATGCTCGCGTTCAGCGATGTGTCGGCAAGGTTCCAAAGCGCGTCGAGATCAAGGTGATCTGCGAGGGTTTTGGAGAGGTCCGCGTGGTTCCCCGTGATGATGTTCACCACGCCAGCGGGCACGTCTGAGGTTTCCAAGATTTGGTTCAGGTCCGTGGCGGCCAGCGGGTGGGCGGCCGATGCGATGAGTGTCACGCGGTTACCCATTGCAATGGCGGCGGCCATGGGCGTGACGACGTCCAAGAGAGGCGCATCGCCGCAGAGGATACCGATATTGCCGACGGGTTCTTTCATCGCAAGTGCCACGCCCCGGATCGGGACGTTGTGCACCTGGCCGTCGTATTTGTCGGCCCATGCGGCATAGGTGAAGAGCGCCTTGATGCTGCTTTGTACTTCGATTTTGCCAGATTTTCCGGTCAGATCGCTGATCCGATTGGCGAATTCGTCCGCGCGCGCCGAGAGATTTTCGGCGATGTAGTAAAGGATTTGCGCGCGCAAATGCCCAGTGGATTTCGACCAGCCTTTGGCGGCGTTCATGGCCTCGACGGCGTTGCGGATGTCTTTGCGCGAGCCAGTGGAGACGTGACCGATGAACGAACCCTTCGGGCTGTGGATCGCTGTTGAGTAGCCGCTATCGGGGCGGGCTTGTTTGCCGCCGATGTAGAGTTTTGCGGTGCGGTCGAGGGGATCGGAGGGGGTGTCTTTGCCTGCGTGTGGCGTGGCGGCAGTGCGCGGTTTGCCCGTGACTTTGGGTTTGGTATAGCCTGCGAGGCCTTCCCATCCGCCTTCGCGTCCAAAGCCGCTTTCGCGCACGCCGCCGAAACCTGCGGCGGCGTCCATCATGTTGGTGCCGTTGACCCAGACGATGCCTGCGACGAGTTTTGGTGCGATGTCGAGCGCGAGGTTGATGTTCTCGGACCAGACGGAGGCGGCGAGGCCGTAGCGGGTGTTATTGGCGATTTCCACGGCTTCCGCTGGTGTGCGGAAGGTGGTGGAAACCAGCACAGGGCCGAAGATTTCGGTTTGCATCAGGTGCGATGCGGCGTGCAGGCCTGTGATCAGGGTCGGCGGGTAGAAGCAGCCCTCGGGGGCTTGCGTTTGGAACATCTCGCCTTCGTTGTTGCCCTCGACCAGCTTGGCGATCATGTCACGCTGGGACGGGTCCACGATGGCGCCGATGTCGATGCATTTGTCGAGCGGGTCGCCGATGCGCAGGCCAGCCATGCGGGATTTGAGCTTGGCGTAGAAGCGGTCTGCGATGCCTTCTTGTACCAACAGACGCGAGCCAGCGCAGCAGACTTGCCCTTGGTTGAACCAGATTGCGTCGACGAGACCTTCGACGGCGCTGTCGATATCGGCGTCATCGAAAACAATGTAGGGGGATTTGCCGCCGAGCTCTAACGAGAGGGCTTTGCCTGATCCAGCGGTGGCTTTGCGGATGATACGGCCGACTTCGGTGGAGCCAGTGAAGGCGATTTTATCGACGTCGGAGGCGACGAGGGCGGCACCCGTTTCACCGTCACCAGTGATGATGTTCACGACACCAGCGGGCACGCCTGCTTGGTCGCAAATCTCTGCGAAGATCATGGCTGTGAGCGGCGTGAATTCGGCGGGTTTGAGAACAACGGTGTTGCCCATTGCAAGCGCGGGGGCGATTTTCCATGCGAGCATCAGGAGCGGGAAGTTCCACGGGATGATTTGGCCGCAGACACCGAGCGCTTGGGCGTCGGGCAGTTCTTCGTCCATGAGTTGCGCCATGCCCGCGTGGTAGTAGAAGTGGCGGATCGCGAGGGGGATGTCGATGTCGCGGGACTCGCGGATCGGTTTGCCGTTGTCGAGGGTTTCCATGACGGCCAAAAGGCGGCTGTGTTTTTGCATCAGACGCGCGATGGCGTAGAGGACGCGGGCGCGGGCGTGACTGTCTTTGGCCCATGCGGTTTGGGCGCGGCGGGCGGCCTTCACGGCCAGCGCCACTTCCTCGGCGGTGCCTTTGGTGACGCCTGCGAGTTTGACGCCCGTTGCGGGGTTTGTCGTGGCGAAGTCGTCGCGCAGGTGGCTGAACTTACCGTTGATATAGTGACCAGCGATGCCTCCACGATCTGCCAACCAAGCAAGCGCTTCCTTGCTGCTTTCAGGAGCGGGGCCGTAGTCCATGGTGTCGAAAATCTCTTTAACTGTCATGGTCTTATCCAATCGCGTGCCGCCACTGGGCAGAATAGTTGCCTGTGACGTGGTGTTCGAGTTGCCGTTCGATATCGCCCAAGAGGGAGGATGCGCCGAAGCGGAAAAGGTCGGGTTGTAGCCAGCGATCGCCAAGCTCGTCTTTGATCATGGCAAGGTAGACCACGGCGTCTTTGGCTTTGGAGATGCCGCCTGCGGGTTTGTAGCCGACTTTGATGCCTGTCCGTTCTTGGTAGTCGCGGATCGCGCGGATCATGGTGAGGGTGACGGGCAGGGTAGCGTTGACGGGCTCTTTTCCTGTCGAGGTTTTGATGAAGTCGGCACCAGCCATCATGCAGACAAGCGAGGCGCGGGCGACGTTGCGCAGCGTGCCGAGTTCACCTGTGGCGAGGATCGCTTTGACGTGGGCATCGCCGCAGGCCTCGCGCATTTCACACATTTCATCGTAGAGTGCTTGCCAGTTGCCAGTGAGGGCGTGGCGGCGGGAGATGACGATGTCGATCTCTGAGGCTCCAGCGGCAACACTTTCGCGGATTTCTTGGATGCGCAGGTGGAACGGCGAGAGGCCAGCGGGGAAGCCTGTGGAGACAGCGGCGACGGGGATGGATGTGCCACGCAGGGCGTCAACGGCAGTTTCGACCATGTCGTGATAGACGCAAACAGCGCCCGTAGTCAGGCCTACCATACCGAGTTTTTCGAGGATGTCTTGGGAGACAGGTTGGCGGGCCTTCGCGCACAGGCGGCGCACGCGGCCTTCGCTATCGTCACCAGAAAGCGTTGTCAGATCCATCAGGCTGACAGCTTTGCACAACCAAGCGGCCTGAAAGTCTTTTTTGACGGAGCGGCGTCCTGGAAGAGAGGCCGCGCGGCGTTCAATCGCGCTGGTGTTGGCCTGTACGGAGGCCACCCAATCCAGATCGAGCGGCATCGCAACGTTGCGCGGCTCTTGGACTTGGGGCAGGTGGCTGGTTGTAACAGCGTGCGTTTGGGTGGTCTGCAAGGCGGTCTCCTCCACTGGGGAAGCGTGTCATTTAGGGCATGTCTTGGCAAGCTTTGACCGTTTGGTCAATATTATTCGGGCTGCACGACGTGACGTTGGAATTTGCGCCGATAGGCGTGCGGCGTCAATTTATAAGTTGTGCGGAACAGCTTGTGGAAATGTGACAGGTTTGGAATGCCGCAATCGGTGGCGATATCTTGGAGCGACTCCGACGTGCCTATCAGTTGCCTTGCCGCGTGGGCCATCCGTTTTTCGTTGATGAAATCCGAGGGGCTGATGCCCGTGACCCGCTTCATGGTGCGGCTGACGTGGGCATGGGATTGGCCCGCCTGAGCGACAAAACCAGCAGCCCCTTCGCGGAAAACCTTAGGGGCGTTGGCGGCGGTCATGGCGTGAAGTAACCAGTCAGGCGCGTCGTTTGGCACGTCGGGCGTCAAAAGCTCCGAAAAGAGCGGCAGCAAGAACGCCTCGACCGAGAACCGATCCAGCGGGCTATTTTCAAGCCTCATCGTCGCTTGGTTCAGGTGGATTAGCGCCTTGGTATCAAGGTGCAGGGTTTGCGGAGTGTCGGCCCAAAAGAATTTCCCTTGGATAATCGCGTGACGTTTCCCCAGCGCGTCGATCAGGCTGGGATGCAGCGTGAGGGAGACCACAAGCGCATCACTCCCGCGCCCTTGCAGCGCATGCGCGTCACCCGCCCGCATGAAAACCAGCGCGCCTTCTGATAACGACGCCACCCCGTCTGGCAGGTGATGGCGGATGTGACCGTTTTGCACCCAAAAGAGTTCGTGGAAGTCTTGGCTGTGCAACGCCTTGGGGCGCGTGGGCGTAACCTGCGCACGGGTGATGTGCACGGCAACGCCGCCTTTAAGGATTTCGCGGTAATTGAGGGCAATATCTGTCATAAGGTCAAATTAGCACAGGAATTTCGGCGGCGCTGCAAGTATTTTCAAACCCTGCGTGACGAAACCTATTTGAAGGGTTAAACGGAGCCTAACTGTGCTCGCATAAGGATTCCCGTTATGACTTTTGACCGTTCTATCAAGATTGCCCCGTCGATCCTCGCCGCTGATTTCGCCAATTTTGGTGCGGAAATCGAGGCTGTTGAGGCCCAAGGTGCCGATTGGATCCATGTTGATGTGATGGACGGGCATTTTGTGCCTGCGATCACCTTTGGGGCGCAAACCTGCAAGGCGATCCGTCCGCATGTGAAAACGATCATGGACGTGCATTTGATGATTTCCCCAGTGGATGCCTATTTGCAGGGCTTTGCTGATGCGGGGGCCGATTTTATCACCGCGCATTACGAAGCGGGTCCGCATATCCATCGCACGCTGCAAAACATCCGCGACTTGGGCTGTAAGGCTGGTGTTGCATTGAACCCCGGCACGCCTGCTTCGGTGGTTGAAGAAGTGCTCGACATGGTTGATCTGGTCTGCGTGATGACCGTGAACCCCGGTTTTGGCGGTCAGAAGTTTATTGATATGTCCCTGAAAGTTGCGGACCTGCGCGCGATGATTGGCGAGCGTCCGGTGCATATCCAGATCGACGGCGGCGTTGATGTGAACACCGCAGGCTTGGTGGCCTCGGCTGGGGCTGATGTGCTGGTTGCTGGATCGGCTGTATTCCGTGGTGGATCGGTCGCGAACCCTGCGCCTTACGGCGAGAATATCCGCAACATTCGTGCGGCCGCAGAGGCGGAAGCGGCAGAGTAATCTGCACAAAAACTGCACAAATCGCGCGGTGGCTTTGCACGTCTGAGATTTAGGACCTTTCCCAATGAATGAGGGAAAGGGACCAAAAAATGACCCCAATTACAGTGCGCGGTGTGCCGCGATCTTTGCAACGTGACGCATGGTGGATTGCCGCAGATAGCCAGACAGGCGTGGGCCGCGGCGGACCTGTTGATCGCAGACCTTGGTGGTTGCTAACCGCCCTTGTGGTGATGATCGACCTGTTGGTGTTGCGAACATCGCTTGGCCTTGGGTTTGTGATTGCGATTTTTGCCTTGGCGGGTGCGGCCCATTGGGGGATGCGTGATCTGGTGACGCGCAAAACGGCCATGATCGCATGGGGCGTTTTGATCGTCTCGCTTATTCCTGCGTTTGATGTGGTGCAGCTTTTGTCGTTCGTCTTGGCGATTGCGGGGCTGACTGTTTTTGCGGCGATGATTACAGGGCCACTTTGAGCGCGGGCCGCTGCGCGATTGCCATTTTACGGCTTGATCCAAACTGTCGGTGATCTGGGTAAGATGGAGCTGCGCGGGCCGGGGCGTGGTGTGGTGATGGACTGGCTTTTGCCTGTTGTCGTCGGCACCGTGTTCGTTGTGCTGATGGTGGCAGCAAACCCGTTGGTTGAAGGCTGGCTGTCGGGGTTTGAACTCAGCGGTCCGGATCCTGTGCGGATTGTGGCTTGGGTCATGGTTGCGATTGCTGTTTGGCCATTGCTGCGATTGGCGCGGATGAAGTTGCATGGCGTGCTACCTGCAAAAGAGCGCAAGGCGGTGTCATTCGCCGCACTTAATGCGCGGTCCGTGTTGCGGGCGCTGATTGTTTTTAACGTGATTTTTGCGGTGCAAAGCGTGCTTGACCTTGGCTACCTCTGGGGCGGCGTGCGCCTACCTGACGGGATGACCTACGCCAATTACGCTCATCGCGGTGCTTATCCTTTGATGTTGACGGCGCTTTTGGCGGGCGCTTTTGCGCTAGTTGCACAGCCTTGGTTGGAAAGCCGCATGATGCGCGTTTTGCTTTTGGTTTGGGTTGGGCAGACGCTTGTGTTGGTGATGTCGTCGATCCTGCGGCTTGATCTTTATGTGGATGTTTACGGGCTGACACATCTGCGGTTCGCGGCCTTTGTCTGGATGGCTGTTGTCGCACTTGGGCTGGTGGTTTTGGTGATGCAGATCGTGGGGCATCAATCGACGGTTTGGATGCTAAAACGATCCTTGGGCGTTGGGTTTGTTGCGGTCTATATCTGTTTGCTGACCAATGTGTCGGGGCTGGTAGCGAGGCATCATTTGAATGTGGGACCATTGGATGCGTATTACGTTTGTGAACTTGGGGCAGGTGCGAGCGTGGAGATTGCCAAGCATAACATGTGTGTTTATGACAACGACTTTCGTTCGTCTCAACTTAACACGCCAAAAGACCTCCGCGATTGGGGCTTTCGCAACTGGCGCTTGCGCCGTAGTTTGGACGCGGTAAAGGCGGAGGCGGGGCGATGAGCCAGCATATTTTGATCGCGGACGACGACGCAGGTATTCGTGACGTGTTGCGCATGGCGTTCGAGCCTGCGGGGTTCACGGTTTCGGTGGCCGCCGACGGGCAGGCGGCGTTGGAAATGGCCCGCAGTCTCAGCCCCGATTTGGTGGTGTTTGATATCGGCATGCCAGAGATGGACGGCCTGACCGTTTGTCGCGAAATCCGTAAAACGAGCGAAATGCCAATCCTGTTTTTGACCGCCCAAAGCGACGAGGTGGACCGTATTGTGGGCCTTGAGATGGGGGCGGATGACTACGTCGCCAAACCGTTCTCGCCGCGTGAAGTCGTGGCCCGCGTGCGGGCGATTATGAAGCGGTCGGTGCCTGCGTCTGCGCCCTCGGTCGTGTTGCGGCGCGGTGTGTTGAGCGTTGATCCGAGCCGTCATGCCTGCCGCATTGGCGAGGCGGCGGTGGTGCTGACCTCGCGCGAAATGGAGCTGTTGGTGCAGTTGATGCGCAGGCCCGATAACGTGATGTCGCGCCCAGCGATTGTGGATGCGGTTTACGGCACGAATATTCATGTGAGCGACCGCACGATGGACAGCCATTTGCGCAATTTGCGTGCGAAGTTGTCTCAGGCGGGCTGTGCTGAGGCGATTGAAACGGTGCACGGTGTTGGTATTCGGATGGGTCCATGTCGCGCCGTGTGATCGTCAAATGGCGGCCGCCCCTGTGGTTCGTTATCGCGGGCACATTGGCGGCGGTATTCATGTTGCCGCTGCTTGGGATCGCTTACTTTCGCGTCGCAGGTGGCGTGTTGGGCTGGGGCGAAACAAGCTGGTTGATCGGCTTGATGGCGTTTCTGGTCACGGCGATTTTGGGGTTCCTGTTGTGGCGGTTGGTGCTGCGGCCTGTGGAGGCTTTGACGACATACGCGAAAGGAGTTGCCGAAGGCGGTGCGGCCGATGCGCCGGTGCATTTCGGCACGCCAGAGATTTCGCAATTGGGGGCTGCTGTCGGGCGGATGCATACGGTTTTGCAGGCCCGCACGGATGTTTTGCGGTCTTATGCCGATCACGTGACCCACGAGTTGAAGTCGCCTTTGACAGTGATTGCGGGGGCTGCGGAATTGCTGCGTGATCCTGCGATGGCGCAAGCAGACCGCGCGGCGTTGCTGGATCGGGTTGAGGCGGCGACAAAGCGAATGAACGCCTTGCTAGAGGCGCAGCATGCGCTGGCGCAAGCACAAGAACCGATGCCTACGGGGACCTGCCGATTGTCTGATGTGAGCCAAGGTGCGCAAGTGATCCGCGACGGCGTTTTGCCGATCAATGGTGATGCGATGCGGCTGGTCATGGCGCATCTGATGGGCAATGCAAAAGCGCACGGCGCGACCCAAGTGACCGCAGAATTTACGGGCGACACCGTGGTTGGGTCTGACAACGGTTCGGGGATATCGGACGGTAATCGGGATCGGATTTTCGACCCGTTTTTCACCACGCGCAGGGATGCGGGCGGCGCGGGCATGGGGCTTGCGATTGTGAGCCGCATGTTGGCCGCACAGGGGGCGAGTATCGCGCTGGGCGAAGGGTCTGGTGCGACGTTTGTGATTACAGTTTGAAGATGCTGCACGCGCCATTTCGTCCTTACGGGGTGATGGGTTAAAACCCATCCTACCTTGGCGCTCGACCTAACAACCGGAGGGACTTATCGTCGTTTCGGCGCTAAGAAACGCATTAAAATCTAACGGTGTTTCGTGATTTATTTGAAAGTCGAATGAATTGTATTGGATTAACGTATGCCAAACTGGAGAGTAGAGTGAATAGATACCCGCGTGATATGTCCGGCCATGGGCCAGTGCCGCCAGAAGCCAATTGGCCCGATGGTGCCAGGATTGCTGTTCAAATTGTCCTTAATTATGAAGAGGGTGGCGAGAATAACGTCCTGCACGGCGATGCCGCGTCAGAGGCATTTTTGTCCGAGATCGTCGGGGCTGCCGCATGGCCGAACATGCGCCACTGGAACATGGAAAGCATCTATGAATACGGCGCGCGTGCTGGGTTTTGGCGTTTGCACCGTATGCTCTCTGACCTGCCCGTCACGGTTTACGGTGTAGCGACGGCACTTGCGCGCAACCCAGAGCAGGTTTCTGCGATGAAATCCGCAAGTTGGGAGATTGCCAGCCACGGTCTGAAATGGATCGAATATAAGGACGCGCCCGAAGACGTGGAGCGTGCCGATATGGCCGAGGCGATCCGCTTGCACACCGAGGTTGTGGGCGAGCCGCCGCGTGGTTGGTACACAGGTCGTTGTTCCGAGAATACGGTCCGCTTGGCCGCTGAGACGGGGCAATTTGCCTATGTCGCAGATACTTATGCCGACGATGTGCCTTACTGGATCGAGTTTGGCCGCGATGAGCAGTTGATCGTGCCTTATACGCTGGACGCCAATGATATGCGCTTTGCGACGCCGCAGGGCTTTAACTCTGGGACGCAGTTCTTTGAGTACCTTAAGGCGAGCTTTGACACGCTTTACCGCGAAGGCGGGCGCATGATGTCGATCGGTTTGCACTGCCGTTTGATCGGTCGCCCAGGTCGGGCAGAGGCGTTGCGTCAGTTTATAGAATACGCGCAAAGCCATGAAGGCGTCTGGTTTGCGACCCGTGAACAGATTGCGGATCATTGGGCGCAGGCGCATCCGCACGTGCGGTTTGAGCGTCCATCCCAGATGGATCAGGCGCGGTTTGTGGATTTGTATGGGTCAGTGTTCGAGCATTCCCCTTGGATTGCGACGCGTGCGCATGGGTTGGAATTGTCGCCCGCGCATGACACGGCGGCTGGGCTTCATAATGCACTGTGCCGTATGTTCCGTTCGGCCAGTGAAGAAGAGCGTCTGGGCGTCCTGCTTGCGCACCCCGATTTGGCGGGCAAGCTGGCGGCGGCAAAGCGGCTGACCGCCGAGAGCACGGCAGAGCAAGCGGGCGCTGGGCTTGATGCGCTGACCGACGACGAGCGGGCAGGGTTTATTGCGATGAATACGCAGTACACCGAAAAATTTGGCTTTCCGTTTATCATCGCAGTGCGCGACCACACCAAGGCGAGCATCATGGCGGCGTTTGCACAGCGGGTATCGCATGACCGCCCGACCGAGTTTGCCAATGCGTGCAAGCAGGTTGAGCGGATCGCGGAATTCCGATTGAAGGATATGTTGCCACGATGAGCCAGACCATCCGTATCCAGCCGCTTACGACGGAAGCTTTTGCGCCATATGGTGACGTGCTGAAATGTGATGGTGTGCCTGACAAGATCATCAACGGCGGCATGTGCGGCAGGTTCCACGATCTCGCGATTGTGGATGTTGAGGACGGGCGCGCGGGGATCAGTTTGTTCCAATCAAAGCTGCGCCAGTTGCCCTACACGCTTGAGCTTGTGGAGCGCCATCCGATTGGCTCTCAGGCCTTCATTCCCATGAGTATGGAACCGTTTCTGGTGATCGTTGCTGATGCCGATATGACCCCTCATGCGTTTATCACCGCTCCGGGAGAGGGCATAAATTTTCACAAAGGGACGTGGCACGGGGTGCTGACGCCGCTGTCAGGCACAGGCCTGTTCGCAGTTGTCGACCGTATCTGCGATACACCAAACTTGGAGGAGCATCTTTACGCGACGCCATATGTTGTGACAACTTAAACCATATGACCCGCAAAAGCGGGCATCACTCACCAATAAGGGACGAATAAAATGACAGATTCATCTATCGGGACACCGGACCAACTCCGCGACCCCAACTATACCCCGCCGCTGGCCAAAGCCATTCCGCTGGGCATTCAACACGTGCTGGCGATGTTTGTATCAAACGTCACACCTGCGATCATCGTTTGCGGTGCCGCTGGCATCGGCTTTGGGTCTGACCAAGGCGCGCTGGGCTTTCCAGATATGAACTACATGATCCAGATGTCGATGCTGTTCGCTGGCATCGCGACACTGTTTCAAACCGTCGGCTTTGGCCCCGTTGGCGCGCGTTTGCCAATCGTTCAAGGGACATCCTTTGCCTTTCTTCCGGTCATGATCCCAGCCGTTGTTGGCATGGGTGCTGCGGGCCTCGGTGGTCTGATGACGGGTGTGATGATCGGTGGTATCTTCCACTTTTTTATCGGTACATTCATCGGAAAAATCCGCTTTGCGCTGCCACCATTGGTAACAGGCCTGATCGTTTTGATGATTGGTTTGGCGCTGGTTAAGGTTGGCATTCAATATGCTGCGGGCGGCGTTCCTAAGATGGGCACCGAAGATTTTGGCACAATGGCCATGTGGTTGCCTGCGCTCGTCGTGATCTTTGTGACGCTTGGCGTGAAGTTCTTTATGAAAGGCATGATGTCTGTTGCCGCCGTTCTGGTTGGTATTATCGCAGGTTACATTGTGGCTTACTTCACGGGGCAAGTTGACTTTAGTAAGATCGGCTTTGCTGCGAACTTTGCGCTGCCAAACCCGTTCCGTTGGGGTTTTGAGCTGAACTGGGCGATCATCATAGGCATGTGTCTGATGGCTGTTGTGTCTGCGATTGAAACCGTGGGCGACGTGTCTGGTATCACCAAGGGTGGTGCGGGTCGTGAAGCGACTGACAAAGAGATCACTGGTGCGACTTTCGCTGATGGTTTGGGTACCGCGATTGCCGGTGTTTTCGGCGGCTTGCCAAACACATCCTTTAGCCAAAACGTGGGCCTGATCGCGATGACTGGCGTGATGTCACGCCATGTTGTGACAATCGGCGCGATCTTCTTGATCGTGGCTGGCATGATCCCAAAGGTGGGTGCGGTCATCAACACTGTGCCAATCAACGTGCTTGGCGGCGGTGTGATCGTGATGTTCGGTATGGTTGCAGCGGCTGGTATTTCGATGCTGTCCGACGTTGTGTGGAACAAGCGTAATATGGTGATCTTTGCGGTTGCTTTGTCGGTTGGTCTTGGCCTTCAGCTTGAGCCATCTGCGTTGCAGCACACTGGCAAAACACTCCAGATCCTTCTGACATCTGGCCTGTTGCCTGCTGCGATTATCGCGATTGTGCTGAACCTGCTGTTGCCTGAAAATATCGGCGAATAATCTCTTTCGCTCGAAAAATGAAAGCCCCCCATGCAAATTGTGCGGGGGGCTTTTTTGTGTCTGCGGAACGGGCTAGGTAGGTAAGGTGTTTAAGAGGGAGCCCCGCCATGACCGAATTTTTGATGCTAGCCTTTATCTTTTTGGTGGCAGGCGTGGCGGCAGTGCCGATTGCGTCACGCTTGGGGCTCGGCTCGGTTCTGGGGTATTTGATCGCGGGCATTTTGATCAGCCCGCTGCTGTCTCTCCTGCATGTCGACGTGATCTCCATCCAGCACTTCGCAGAGTTTGGCGTCGTGATGATGTTATTCCTCGTGGGGCTAGAGTTAGAGCCGCGCCTTCTGTGGTCGATGCGCCATAAGCTGATGGGTCTGGGGGGCGGTCAGGTTGGATTGACCGCACTTGCTGTCAGAGGTGGTCCTAGATTTTAGACCAGTTTGCAGCCTTGTTAAGATGGATCAGGGTTTCATTTAGGCTGCTAATCTCATTGGTTCTGTTTTGCTGTCATAAGCCTCATCGGG